>Ga0325401_1006157_pt1 | contig 11575 bp, 13 predicted proteins | sample PopdelMetagenome_FD_205666 | JGI IMG/M metagenome (GOLD analysis project Ga0325401, IMG submission 205666) | Populus deltoides microbial communities from Bellville, Georgia, United States - Xylem-PdKOR-R2 | ecosystem: Host-associated > Plants > Phyllosphere > Stem > Wood/Secondary xylem | place...
CGAGCAGGCGCGGACGACGACGCTGCAGCAGCAGGAGGCCCAGTACGCCGACGTCCCGCTCGTCCAGGCGCAGCTCGACGCGCTGACGACCGCCCGGACGGCCGCCCTCGGTGACGAGGTGCTCTGGTACCGCTACTCCGCCCACCTGTCCGGGGTCCTCCCGCAGTCCATGCGTCTCACGTCGTTGCAGATGTCGTCGACCCCGGCGGCCGTGGACCCGGCGACGGGGGTCGCGACGGTCACGGCCGACGCGCCCGTGGGCTCCATGACCCTCTCCCTGGACGGCTCGACGGTGCCCGACTCCGCCGCCCTCCTCGACGTCCTCGACGCCACCCCGGGCCTGGCCGGCCCGTGGGCCGACAGCACGACCGTCGACCCGACGACCGGGGACACGACCGTGGCCGCCCACGTCGACGTCAGCCGCGCCGCCCTCTCGGGGCGCTGGACGCAGCCGGACCCGGCCGCCGCCCCGGCAGCCCCGGTGGCCACCGGCACGACCGAGCCCGTCGCGGCCACGACGACCACCGACGGAGGACGCTGACATGCAGCTCACCCGCACGCGGCTGTGGGTCGGCGGCGCCGGCCTGGCCGCCCTCGCCCTGACGGCCGGCTCCTGGTTCGGCCTCGTGGCCCCCCGCCACGACGAGGCCGCCGCGATCCGCGAGCAGACGCTCGTCGTGGCCCAGCAGAACGACGCCCTCGTGGCCAAGGTCGGCGGGCTCGAGACGCAGCTCGCCGAGCTGCCGGCGCGACGGGCCGAGGCCGCGGCGCTGCGCGAGCAGCTGCCCGCCGAGACCGACCTGCCGGCGCTCATCCGCCAGCTGTCCGCGCTGGCGGACCGCTCCGGCGCCACGCTCGTCGGCGTCACCCCGACCGAGCCGTCGACCGCCGCGGCCGACGGCACGGCTGCGGCCACGGCCGCCCCGGTGCCCTCGACCGAGCCCAGCGCCGCCCCGGCGGACGCCGCGGCCACGGCGACGCCCGCGGCGACGGACGGCACGACCGCCGCCCTGCCCGGCGGGCTCGAGACGGTGCCGGTCACCGTCGCGGCCACCGGGACCTTCGCCCAGGTGCAGGAGCTCCTGCGCCTCGTCCAGACCGAGCTGCCCCGCGCCGTCCTCGTCCACGACGTGACGATGACCTCGTCGGAGGCGGGCGTGGACCTCACCGCCGTCGCGGACGTCTTCGTCCTGCCCCTCACGGCGCAGGAGGAGCAGCTCGCCCTGGCCGCGGCCCCTGCCGCCGCGCCCGCCCCCACCGCCACCCCCGCGCCCGCCGCGGACGACGCCGCGAGCGTCGACGCCGCCGGCACGAGCACCCAGGAGCCGATGTGACCACCGGGCAGAGCGCCGCCCCGTCCTTCGGGACGCCCGGCGGCAACCCCTTCGCCGCCACCGCCACGCCCGCCCCCTCGGTCGAGGCGTCGTCCCCGCGTCCCGCTCCCACCGGCGCCTCCGTGCTCGGTCCGCCCGTGAGCCCCGGCGTGCTGCCCGGCGGCGGCGCGCCCAGCCCCTTCCGGGCACCGGCCACGCCGCCCCCCGCGCCCTCCGTCGGCGCCTTCACGCCGACGACGAGCCCCTTCGGCGCGCCGACCACGCCCTCGGCGCCCTCGGCCGCGCCCCATCCCGCCGCGGCTGGCGTCCCCGCGGCGAGCGCGTCGGCGGGCACCCCGACGACGCCCTCGCCCAGCCCCTTCGGCACCGCGGCGGCGCCGAGCCCCTTCGGCGCCCCCACGACGCCGGCGGCGGCGACGCCCTCGGCCTCGCCGTCCGGCACCCGCGCCGCGACGGCGGTGCTGCCCACCGCCCCGACGACCCCCGCCGTCCCGGCGCCCCGGACCGGCTCCCCGTCGCTGCCCACCACCCCCGTGACGCCCGCGCTGGCCGCCGTCGGCGCCGCCCTGCCGACCGCCCCCGGCGCGCCCGCCGGCGCCGCACGGGTCCCCGTGCCCGCACCGACCAGCACGGCGGCCGAGCAGCCGGGCAGCCGGCGCCGGCTCCTCGTCGTCGCCCTCGCGGGCGTCCTGCTCGCCGGCGGCGTCGGCGGGGCCCTGCTCCTCACCGCCCCCGCCGAGGAGCTGCCGGTCGCGGCGGTCGTCCCCGCCGCCGTCCCCGGGGCCACCGGCGCCGCGGCGCCCGGCACCACCGACGTCGCGGCGGAGGCGCCGCTCCCCGAGACGCCCGTCGGCCGCGACCCCTTCGCCGGAGGGGCGGGCACGGCCGCCGGCACGACGCCGGTCACGACCACGCCCGTCGACGGCACGACGCCCACGACGGCGCCCGCCGCCACCACGCCGGTCACGACCACGCCCGCCGCCACCCCTGCCCCGGCCGCCACCACCGCCCCCGCCACGGGCTCGACGGCGCCCGCGGTGACCCCCGCCGCCACGGGCCTGCAGGTCACGTGGGACGAGGTCCGCGACGGCGACTGGTACGTCTTCACCGTCGTCGACGGCACGCAGGGCACGAAGGTCGCCGTCACGCAGGGCAGCGCCCTCGGCCTCGACGGCGCCGCGGCCGGCGTCACCTTCACCGGCGCCGGGACGGCGGCCGACGGCACCGGCGGCGCCCTCGCCACCGCGGGCCTCGCGACGAGCACCGGTGTCCTGCAGCTCGAGCAGGGCAAGACGGTGACGATCCCCGCCAGCTGACCGCCGGCGCCCCCGCGGGCCCCCGTCCCCGGGCGGGGGACGGGGGCCTCTCGCGTCGGTGGGAGGATGCCGCCCATGCTGCGATGGCTGACGGCGGGGGAGTCCCACGGACCGGCGCTCGTGGGGGTCCTCGAGGGCCTCCCGGCCGACGTGGCGGTGACGACCTCCGACGTCCAGGCCGCGCTGGCGCGCCGTCGGCTCGGCCACGGCCGCGGCGCCCGGATGAAGTTCGAGGCCGACGCGGTGACCTTCCTCGGCGGCGTCCGGCACGGGCGCACCCAGGGCGGTCCCGTCGCCGTCCAGGTGGCGAACACCGAGTGGCCGAAGTGGGAGACGGTCATGGCGGCCGACCCCGTCGACGCCGACGAGCTCGCCGCCCAGAAGCGCGGCGCCCCGCTCACCCGGCCCCGGCCCGGCCACGCCGACCTCGCCGGCATGCAGAAGTACGGCTTCGACGAGGCCCGTCCCGTCCTCGAGCGCGCCAGCGCCCGCGAGACGGCCGCCCGGGTCGCGCTCGGCCAGGTCGCCGCGGCCTTCCTCGAGCAGGCCGCGGGCATCCGGCTCGTCAGCCACACCGTCGCCATCGGCACCGCCGGCTCGGCCGACGACGCGCCGCTGCCGACGCCGGACGACGTCGCCGCCCTCGACGCCGACCCGGTGCGCAGCCTCGACCCGGCCGGCAGCGCGGCGATGGTCGCCGAGGTCGACGCCGCCCACAAGGACGGCGACACCCTCGGGGGCGTCGTCGAGGTGCTCGCCTACGGCCTGCCGCCGGGCCTCGGCAGCCACGTCCACTGGGACCGGCGCCTGGACTCCCGCCTGGCCGGGGCGCTCATGGGCATCCAGGCCATCAAGGGCGTCGAGGTCGGCGACGGCTTCCGCACCGCCGCCCGCCGCGGCTCGGCCGCCCACGACGAGATCGAGCGCGCCCCCGACGGCCTGCTGCGCCGCCGCACCGGCCGCGCGGGCGGCACCGAGGGCGGCATGAGCACCGGAGACGTCCTGCGCGTCCGCGCCGCCATGAAGCCCATCGCCACGGTGCCGCGGGCGCTCGCGACCGTGGACGTCGCCACCGGCGAGGACGCCAGGGCGCACCACCAGCGCTCGGACGTCTGCGCCGTTCCGGCCGCCGGGGTCGTCGCCGAGGCGATGGTGGCGCTCGTCCTCGCGGAGGCCCTCGTCGAGAAGTTCGGCGGGGACTCGGTGCCGGAGACCCGCCGGAACGTCGAGGGCTACCTCGACGCCCTGCCGGAGGCGCTGCGCGCCGAGGTCGTCCGGGGCTGACCCTCCCCGGCGCCTCCCGCCGCAGCGCGCGGGGCGCCGACGGTCAAGGGGCCGTCCGGGTGTGCCGATGCCCGAGGCGACGCCCGACGGTCGGGCGCAGCCGGAGGCCCCCGTGTCCAGCCGCCCGTCCACCGCCACGGCCCGCCCGACGGCGGCCGCGCTGCCCCGTCAGCGCGGCGCCTCCCCGGCCGGCGAGCGGACCGCCGCCCCGGCCGGGACGCCCGCCCCGACGCCGTCCCGTCGCGGCCCGCTCCGCGACGACGTGCTCGTCGGCCTCTTCGTCGCCGTCCCCGCCGTCGCGCTGTCCGCACTGGTCGGCTCCGCCGGGGGCGCGCTCGACGCGACGACGCCCGCGACCGCCGCCCTCGGTGCCGGTGTCCCCGCGGTGCTGGGGACCGGGACAGGCGGCGCCGTCCTGCACGGCGTCGCGACCACGGTCCTCGCGGCCGCCGCCGTCCGGAGCCACCGGCTCCTGGCGCGACGTCGTCCGCCGGCCGTCGCCCTGGCGGTGCCGCCGCTCGTCGCCGCGCCCGTCGTCGGGCTGCTCGCGGCCGACCCCGTCCTCGCCCTGCTGGTCGGTCTCCTCGCCGCCGCCGCGCTCGCCGGCCGCGTCGCCGTCGCCGGGGGGCTGCTCGCCCTCGCCGTCCTCGTCGCGCCGGTGCCGGGTGCTGTCGTGGCGCTGCCCGTGGCGGCCCGGCACGTGCGCCGCGCGTCCGTCCGCCGGGGGGCCACCGCCGTCCTGCTCCCGCCCGCCGCCGCCCTCGCGGTCCGGGCGGTCGTCGTCGGCCTCGCCGCGCGCGGGGCGGCCCCGGCGCCCGCGCCCGTCGACCAGCTCGGCCCGCTGGCGGCCGCCGCCGGGTCCCTGGCCGCCCTCCTGCCGTCGCCGGCGACCGCCGGCGTCGTGCTGGCCGTGGTCCTCGCCGTGGGCGCCGCGGTGGCCGTGGGCCGCGTGCGGCTCCTGCTCGCGGGGGCGGCCGCCACCAGCGGGGTCGCCGCCGGGCTGCTCGCCGGCTGACCGGGTCAGCCGCGGGGGAGGCCCGCCACGACCGCGTCGACGACCTCGTCGACGCGGCGCCCGTGCGTCGGCACCTCGAGCGTCGCGACGGCCGCGTAGCCGGGGGCGCGCCGCGCGTGGACGTCCGCGAGGTCGGGGCGGGCCAGCATCGGCCGTCCCGGGTCGCCGCCGACCCGCTCGCGCGCGCCGGCGAGGTCGACCACGAGGTGCACGACGGACGACCCCGGACGGCGCTGCGGCAGCGCCGTCAGCGCCGCCGCCGTGCCCGGGTGCTCGACGGCGCCCCCGCCCAGCGCGAGCACGCCGTCGGAGGACGTCAGCAGGTCCACGACCGCCTCGTGCTCGGCCCGGCGGAAGAACGCCTCGCCGTCGGTGGCGAAGACGTCGGCGACCGGGCGGCCCAGCCGCTCGACGAGGACGTGGTCGGCGTCGGCGAAGGGCACGTCGAGGCGGCGGGCCAGCGCGCGGCCGACGGTGGTCTTGCCGGCCCCGAGGAAGCCGACGAGGACGATCACTCGTCCCCGGCCGGCCCGTCGGGCGACGACCCCGTGACGGGCGCCGCGGTCTGCGCGAGATGGCGCAGGGCGAGCTCGTAGCCCGACGTCCCGAGCCCGGCGACGACGCCGGTCGCGACGGGGGAGACGAGGCTCGTGCGCCGGAAGTCCTCGCGCGCGTGGACGTTCGACAGGTGCACCTCGACGAGCGGGGCGGTGAGCATCGCGCAGGCGTCCCGGACGGCCACGGAGGTGTGGGTCCACGCCGCGGGGTTGAGCACGACGGGCGCCGCGGCGTCCGCCGCCTCGTGCAGCCACCCGAGCAGCTCGTGCTCCGCGTCGGTCTGCCGGACCTCGACCTCGAGCCCCAGCTCGCCGCCCAGCGCGACGAGCCGCTCCGCGAGCTGCGCGTACGTCGTCGTGCCGTAGACACCCGGCTCCCGGACGCCCAGGCGCCCGAGGTTGGGGCCGTTCAGGACGAGCACGCGCACGTCTCCACCTCCGCCGCAGGGCCCCTCGTGGGCCGCGGCGATGCTCCCACAGCCGTGGACAGGGCCGCCCGCCCGCAAGACCGCAGGAGCAACACGCCTCTTCGCCGCGTCGTCACTGGTCAGAGGCGCGCTCACTCGGCACGCAGGGGGTTGGTCCTGCGGTCTTGAGCGGCAGGGTGACCGTCGACGAGGTCCACGACGTCCCGGACGTCCGCGGCGACCCGGTCCGGTTCTCCGACGACCTGCTCCCAGGAGAAGCGCAGGACGAGGAAGCCGCTGGCGACGAGGGCGTTGTAGCGGCGGCAGTCCGCCGCGAGGGCCGCCCGCGACCCGTGCCACGAGAAGCTGTCCGCCTCGAGGGCGATGCGTCGCCCGACGTCCACGAGGTCGGGGCGCACCCGCCCGTGGGCGCCGGCACGCACCTCGACCTGCGGCTCGAAGTCCCCCGCCCCTGCCTCGAGGACGACGGCCCGCAGCGCGGACTCGAAGGGGTTGGCGCTGCGCCCGTCGGCCGCTTCGGCGACGGCCCGGAGCCTCCGGCGGAAGGGGCCCCGCGCGGCCTCGGCCGCGCCCCGGAGGTCCGCCGCCTCGACGAGGCCGCGGCGCAGGAACCCGTCGGCGACGCCGAGCGCCTCGCCGAAGGGGAGGGAGCGCGAGCAGTCCAGGACGGTCCGCAGGGGGGACGTCACCCGGTCCATGACCTCGTCGCCCCGGATCGGGGACCAGTGGAGACGGACGCCCGGCCGTTCCCGGCGCGACGACGTGGGCGGGACGGTCACGTGCGCCGCGGAGGGACGGTGGAGCGGTTCCACCAGCCACAGCCTCGCGGCGGAGTCGTGCGACACCACGCCGTGGAGGGCGGCGGCCGCGACGAGGGGCGCCGGCGCGCTCGAGCGCGGCGCGGCCGGCGGCGGCCCGGAGCGTGCGGCTGGAGGCCGTCCCGCCCCGGACCCGCAGCGCGTCCAGCACCGCGGACACCCGCCCCTCCTCCACGGCGAGGACCCTGGCGCCCGGCACCCGCCGGTGGTGGCGCCGTCCACAGGCGGACCCCGACGCAAGACCGCAGGACCACGACGGCCGCCCGCGCCTCGGCGTCGCGTCGGCGCAGGTCAGCGGCCGCCACGTGAGCGATGGGCGCCGTTGGTCCTGCGGTCTTGCCGCGGGAGGCGGCGGGAGGGCCTGCGGGCGCTGGCTAGGGTCGGCGGGTGAGCGGGACGACGCGGATCGGTGTGGCCGGGGAGCAGCCCTACGACGTGCTGGTGGGGCGGGGGCTGCTCGGGGAGCTGCCCGGGATGCTCGGCGACCGGGTGCGGAAGGTCCTCGTCGTGCACCCGCGGGCGCTGAGGACCACGGCCGAGGCGGTCCGCGAGGACCTCGTCGCCGCCGGGTACGAGGCCGTCGCCGCGGAGGTGCCCGACGACGAGGACGCCAAGACCGCCCAGGTCGCCGCCTTCCTGTGGGGCGTGCTCGGGCAGTCGTCCTTCACCCGCAGCGACGCGGTCGTCGCCGTCGGCGGCGGGACCGTCACCGACCTCGCCGGCTTCGTCGCCGCCACCTGGCTGCGGGGCGTCAAGGTCGTCCACGTCCCCACGACGCTGCTGGCCATGGTCGACGCCGCCGTGGGCGGGAAGACGGGCATCAACACCGCGGAGGGCAAGAACCTCGTCGGCGCCTTCCACCCGCCGGCGGGGGTCCTCTGCGACCTCGCCGCGCTGGAGACCCTGCCGACCAACGACCTCCTCGCCGGCATGGCCGAGGTGGTCAAGTGCGGCTTCATCAAGGACGAGCGCATCCTCGAGCTCGTCGAGGCGGACCCGCAGGCCGTCCGCGACCCCGCCGCCCCCGTCGTGCGCGAGCTCGTCGAGCGGGCGGTCCGGGTGAAGGCCGACGTCGTCGGCCGCGACCTCAAGGAGGCCGGCGAGCGGGAGGTCCTCAACTACGGCCACACCCTCGCCCACGCGGTCGAGCTCGTCGAGCGCTTCGCGTGGCGCCACGGCGCGGCCGTCAGCGTCGGCATGGTCTTCGCCGCCGAGCTGGCGGCCGTGGCCGGGCGCCTCGACGGCGCGGTCGTCGACCGGCACCGCAGCGTCCTCGGCTCGCTGGGGCTCCCGCTGACCTACCGCGGCGATCGCTGGCCGCAGCTGCTCGAGGCGATGGGGCGCGACAAGAAGACGCGCGGCGACCTGCTGCGCTTCGTCGTGCTCGACGACGTCGCCCGGCCCACCCGCCTCGAGGGGCCCGACCCCTCGCTGCTCGTCGCCGCGTACACGGCCGTCAGCCGCGACTGACCGGCGCCTGGCCGCCCTGCGCCGGGCTGCCGACCGACGTGTCGCGTGCGACAGTCCGCCGGTGACCGACACGACGACCACGACCGGCCAGGCCGGCCCCGCCCACGTCCGCACCACCGGGTACGCCCACGTGCGCCTCACCGTGCGCGACATCGCGCGCTCGCGGGCCTTCTACGACGACGTCTTCGGCTTCGACGTCGCCTACGAGGTCCCCGACGACGCCGACGAGCAGACCCGCGAGCAGCTCGGCTTCCTCTTCGGCGGCGTCATCTACGCCTTCGGCGGCGGCCTGCTCGGCCTGCGCCCGGTGGCGCCGGGCGACGACCGCTTCGACGAGGACCGGGTCGGCCTCGACCACCTCTCCTTCACGGTCCCGCAGCGCGACGCGCTCGACGACGCCGTGGCCGTCCTCGACCGCCTCGGCGTCGCCCACGAGGGCGTCAAGGACCTCGACGGCTTCGCGATCCTCGAGTTCCGCGACCCCGACGGGATCGCCCTGGAGCTCACCGCCCTCACCGGCTGACGGGGGAGGGCACGACGCCGGCGCGCTACCCTGGGGCCGCTCCCGGGGTGGCGCGCCGTCGTCGTGCGCCCTGCCGGGCCCGCCGCGGCCGAGCCCGGCGGACGCCCGCACGCCCCCTCGACACGCGACGGACGGACTCCTGTGGCCTCGACGAACGACCTCAAGAACGGCACCGTGCTGAAGATCGACGGGCAGCTCTGGTCCGTCGTGGAGTTCCAGCACGTCAAGCCCGGCAAGGGCGGCGCCTTCGTCCGCACGAAGATGAAGAACGTCCTCTCCGGCAAGGTCGTCGACCGCACGTTCAACGCGGGCGCCAAGGTCGAGACGGCCACCGTCGACCGCCGCGACATGCAGTTCCTCTACCGCGACGGCACGGACTTCGTGTGGATGGACCCCGACACGTTCGACCAGGTCACCATCGCGGAGGCCACGGTCGGCGACGCCGCCAACTTCCTCCTCGAGGGCGCGACCGCCCAGGTCGCCACGCACGAGGGCGAGCCCCTCTACGTCGAGATGCCGGCCTCGGTCGTCCTCGAGGTCACCTACACGGAGCCGGGCCTCCAGGGCGACCGCTCCACCGGCGGCACCAAGCCGGCGACGGTGGAGACCGGGTACCAGATCGCCGTCCCGCTGTTCCTCGAGACCGGCACGAAGGTCAAGGTGGACACCCGCTCGGGCGACTACCTGGGCCGCGTCAGCTGACGTGGGCGCCCGCAGCAAGGCCCGCAAGCGGGCGCTCGACGTCCTCTTCGAGTCCGAGCAGCGGGGGATGCCCCCGCTCGAGCTCCTGCAGCAGCGCCTCGCGTCGACCAACCCGGCCGACCCGGGCGCAGCGCCCATGCCGCAGTTCGCCGTCGAGCTCGTCGAGCTCGTCGTCGCGCACGCCGAGCGGGTCGACGAGGTCCTCGCGACCTACTCGCAGGGCTGGACCGTCGACCGGATGCCCGACGTCGACCGCGCGGTCCTGCGCCTCGGCGTGGCCGAGGTGCTGTGGGGCGAGGTCGACGGCCCGGTGGCCGTCGACGAGGCCGTCGACCTGGCCCGCGAGCTCTCGACCGACGACTCGCCGGCCTTCGTCAACGGCGTCCTCGGGCGCGTGCTGTCCATGAGGCCCGCGCTCATCGCCTGAGCCGCAGCGCGTCCGGGCCCGCAGGCCCACCCACGTCCTGCACCGACGACGACGGCGCCGCCCCCCGCGGGGGACGGCGCCGTCGTCGTGCGCGACCGGTCCGGGGCTCAGACGTCCGGCAGCGCCACGGCGCGCCGGGCCTCCTCGTCGAGGACGTCCCAGCCGATGAGGCGCTCGGTGAGCGCCGACGGCGGGAGGTCGAAGATCACCGCGAGCGAGCGCAGGTCGTCGACCCGGATCGGCATCTCGTCGGTCTGCTCGTCGCCCCGCGCCTCGCGGATGTCGGCGAGGTAGCGCAGCAGCGGGCCCGACTGCTCCGTCGGGACCCGGCGCAGCGCCTCGAGGTCCAGGACGAGGCGGGGCGGCGGCAGCGCCGTCTCGCCGGGCGTGGTCTCCGGCAGCAGCGCCGTCACCGGGACGTCGTAGAACTCCGCGAGCTCCGCCAGGCGCTGCACCGTCACGGCGCGGTCCCCGCGCTCGTACGAGCCGACGACGACGGCCTTCCACTGGCCCTGCGACTTCGCCTCGACACCCTGCAGCGAGAGCCCCTGCCGGGTCCGGACGGACCGGAGCCGGTTGCCCAGCACCTTCGCGTACTCCGTTGCCACCTGATGCCCCTCTCACGACGGCCGGGCCGGCACTGGTGCGTCCCGTCCCCCCGGACCGTTCCCCAGGATCGTCACTCAGCGTCACCGGACCGTCAAGCGCTTCGGTGCCCCCGACCCCTCGGGTCGCCCGGACGGTGGACGCATCGCACCCGTCCGTGACGGGTGGTGCCCGACCGGGGAGTGATTGCGCCGGAAGGGTACTCGCTGTCCGGATCTGCCCCCGCCCGTCCGTCGTCCGGAGCCCCCCGCCCGGTGCGCTAGCGTCGGGCGACCGACGTCCTTCTACCTCCGTCCCGAGAGGCGGGGAAGGAGTCGCCGCGATGGCGTCTGCCCGCCCGGTGCTCGAGACGGCCGAGATCGGCCGCATCCTCACCCGCATCGCCCACGAGGTCCTGGAGCGCAACCACGGCCCCGAGGACCTCGTCCTCCTCGGCATCCCGACGCGCGGGACCGAGCTCGCCCGCCGCGTCGCCGAGCGGCTCGTGGCCGCCGAGCCGGGCGCCGGCCCGGTCGAGGAGCTGTGGGGCTCCCTCGACGTGACGATGCACCGCGACGACCTCCGGCGCCGTCCCGTGCGCGCGCTCGGCCGCACCGCCGTCCCGGCCCGCGGCGTCGACGACCGCGTCGTCGTCCTCGTCGACGACGTCCTCGCCTCCGGCCGCACCGTCCGCGCGGCGCTCGACGCGCTGTCCGACCTCGGCCGCCCCCGCGCCGTGCGCCTCGCCGTCCTCGTGGACCGCGGGCACCGCCAGCTGCCGATCCGCGCCGACCACGTCGGCAAGAACCTGCCGACGGCGGCCGACGAGCAGGTGCGCGTCCTCCTGCGCGAGGTCGACGGGGTCGACGACGCCGTCGTGATCCGCGGCCCCGAGGGCCGCGACGCCGGGGCGGGCCGCACCGGGGGAGGGGCCCGCTGATGCGGCACCTCCTGTCCGCGGCGGACCTCGACCGCGCCGGCGCCCTGGCCCTGCTCGACGTCGCCGAGCAGATGGCCGCCACGCAGGCCCGCGAGATCAAGAAGCTGCCGACCCTGCGCGGCCGCACCGTCGTCAACCTCTTCTTCGAGGACTCGACCCGGACCCGGATCGAGTCC
>Ga0325401_1006158_pt1 | contig 11575 bp, 7 predicted proteins | sample PopdelMetagenome_FD_205666 | JGI IMG/M metagenome (GOLD analysis project Ga0325401, IMG submission 205666) | Populus deltoides microbial communities from Bellville, Georgia, United States - Xylem-PdKOR-R2 | ecosystem: Host-associated > Plants > Phyllosphere > Stem > Wood/Secondary xylem | place...
GGCTGGCCGCGGCTAAATTCAGCTAGGTCCTCCAGTATCTGCGTTTTAATCTCATCAGCGCTGAGATAGTACGTCCGTTCCAACATCTGCTTTAACCGCTCTTCACCGTACTCCGACTGATCCGCGGCCCGTGCCTCTACAATCCCATCCGTATAAACGATCATCACGTCGCCGGGATTGTAGTCGTAGAACTGGTTTTTGATGTGTTTTTCGTACGAATCGTTGCGGATAATGCCCAGACCTAGGCCTGCGGTGCGGAAGTACGATACTTCTTCCTTAATAGAGTGGTAGTAAAGCGTATGGCAGTGCCCAGCGCGCGCAAATACAAAGCCGCCGTGCTCGTAGTCAATGATGTAGAGGGCCGCCGTGATAAACGATGACTTTTCTAGGCAGTGTACGAGGGCCGTGTTGGCCATCGACATAAACTTGCTGGGCACTGGAAACTTCTCCCGTTCGCTACGAGCTAGCGGGTTCTCCTGCATCAGGGCGTGGAAGATGCCCTTCATCTGGGCCATGTGAAACGCCGCCGTGACCCCCTTACCCGAAACGTCGCCGATGAGAATGGCTAGCCGGCGGCCGGGCAAGTGCAGGAAGTCGTAAAAGTCACCGCCGACTTCTTTCGCTGCCAGTGCGTGCGAGCTGATTTCAAACCAGTTGTCAATAGGCAAGTTTTTCGGAATCAGGCTGTCTTGCACCGAAGAAGCAATTTTGAGTTCCTCCTGTACTCGCTCGTTCTGGATGGAACGCGCCACGAGTTGCAGGTTCTCAATGCTAAGCACCGTTTGACTGGTGAAGGTCTGCAAGATGCTCATGTTCTCGCGGTCGAAGCCTTGGCGTTGCCGCTTGAGCAAATACAGGGTACCGTAACTGCGCTTGGTGGAGCGCAACGGCATCACAATAAGCGCTTCGAACTCCAGCCCTAGCGCGCGGAAACCGCTGCTATTGTTCAGGTCGTTGTTCAGGTACTCAATTTGCCCTAGGTTGTAATCGGTCAGTAGCCGGCGGATAGCAGTGGAATCTGCCTCGCTGATGTGGTGACGCTGGTACGTAATGGCGTTGTCGCCTTCTTCTACGTCGAGCCAAGCGGCATCGGCTTCCACCGTCTGCACGGCGGAGTCGAAGAGCATGGCGTACACTTCCTCTTCGGTTTGCCCGCGCTGGATAAGTTGCGTGAGGCGCTGAAGGCTCAAAATTTCTTCCCGCTTCTGCTCAAAGACACCCGCAGTCGGCAAGTTGAAGAGGGTGACGAGCAAACCCATCACAGCATAGAAGGCAGCAAAGAACACTGTGAGCACCAAAAAGGCATGCTGCGGGGTTAGGGCTACTAGCCGCGAATCTTCCTCGATGCGCAAGAAATACGCAACGAAGATGGTCATACTCAGTAAGATAGCGCCTTGTAGGATGACAGCCTCAAACTTCTGACGCCGATTTAGGTAGGCTACCCACTTTTGGTTGCCACTTAAGTACACGCCAAAGAAACCGAGCGCGCCCAACACAGGTAGGGTAAAATACAAAGGCAGCTCCCAGTTAAATAGTCTGAGAAGCAATACGATACCTAGCAGGACTTCAAACCATACCCATTCTCGTTGCAGCCGCTCGGAGGCCCGAAAAAGCACCAACGACCGCCACGTGTAATTCGTGAAGGCTAGGAAGTAAACAAATAACCCTAGGTTGATGCTGTAAACAACGGCGAAAAACGAGTGGTCGGCCGCCGGATGCTTAAGCTGTATGGCGCGCTCAGCTAGGTGTAGGCCGACGCAAACGGTGGCCAGCAAGCCAGGACCTAGCACCAAGCGGCGTAACAGGCCAATAAAGTCGGTGCCACGCAACAGACTAGCCCGAGCTCTTTGGTAACCAAAAACGGCAGCTACGAAAACGGCTTGGGTTGTGAGTGTTACCCAAGTGGGTGGTAAACCAAAACGACTAGCAGCGGCCGGATTTGCATGTAGCAGTGTGCTAACAAGCAACACGATCCAACTCAGCAGCATTAACGGCAGAAAGGCCGTTTCAAGCTTCTGGCGAATTGTCATGAAATGGGGTAAAGTACAATTTTCTGCTTGCTAAAGGCAAAAGCGGGAGAGCAAAACTAGGTGGCAAGATAAGATTTCCAGATCAATTTAACTTGCAGATAATAACAACGGGGTTAGCAACCATCAGTGAATGAGCCTCAATTAGAAAAGTGTTCTTAAAAGCTGTGCTTTATCAAACGAAAGCTTTTCTGTTCTGCTACCTTGGTTTCGATTAGTAAGCCAGGACAATGCTAGTGAGGCTAGTAAGTATTTATGCTTAGAGAGCCGGCGCTTATACGTACTTGGCCAGGAATGGCATGGTGTCAAAAAAATACACAATCTCACTAACCAACGTGACCAGTGAGATTGTGTAAGAACCGTCGCGGTGAGCTAGGTTAGCGGCTGCTGTAGTTGGGTGCCTCGCGCGTAATTTGAACGTCGTGAGGGTGGCTTTCGCGCAAGCCCGCATTGGTGATGCGTACCATACGGGCCTGTTGCAGCACATTCATAGAGCCTGCTCCGCAGTAGCCCATGCCGGCCCGCAGGCCGCCCGCTAGTTGGTAAAGAATTTCGCTCACGGAACCTTTGAAAGGTACCCGGCCCACAATGCCTTCGGGTACAAGCTTCTTCACGTCGTCTTCGGCATCTTGGAAGTAGCGGTCTTTCGAGCCGTCTTCCATGGCTTCTACCGAACCCATGCCGCGGTAGGTCTTGTACTTGCGGCCTTCGTAAATGATAACTTCGCCAGGAGCCTCTTCGGTGCCGGCTAGCATCGAGCCAATCATGACAGATGATGCACCACCTGCTAGGGCTTTCACAGCGTCGCCGGAAAACTTAACGCCCCCATCGGCAATAAACGGTACGCCGGTACCTTCTAGGCCTTTGGCAGCTTCCAATACGGCCGAAAGTTGCGGCACGCCAATACCCGCGATGATACGGGTTGTGCAGATGGAGCCGGGGCCTACACCCACTTTCACGGCATCAGCGCCAGCATCGGCTAGGGCACGTGCCCCTTCAGCGGTAGCCACGTTGCCGGCAATAACATCTAGGGTAGGAAAAACCTGCTTGATGCGGCGCACAGCATCGAGCACACCCTTCGAGTGGCCGTGGGCCGTGTCGACGCTTACTACATCAACGCCAGCTTCCACGAGGGCCGCTATGCGGTCGAGTAAGTCGGGCGTGACCCCCACAGCAGCCCCAACGCGCAAACGGCCGTATTGGTCTTTGCAAGCATTGGGCGAACGGCGGCGCTTGCGAATGTCGCGGTAGGTAATCAGGCCCACTAGTCGACCTTCCGTATCGACTACTGGCAGCTTTTCTACTTTGGAATCTTGCAGAATCTCCTCGGCTACGGCTAGGTCGGTGCCGGCGTCGGCCGTCACGAGTTTCTCTTTGGTCATCACCTCGGCTACCGAGCGGGTCATGTCCTTCTCAAAACGCAGGTCGCGGTTGGTGAGAATACCCTTTAGGCGGCGCTCCGTATCAACAATTGGGATGCCTCCAATCTTGTTGTCGCGCATCATCTGCTTGGCGTCACCTAGGGTGGCGTGTTCTTCCAAGGTGAAAGGTTCCAGGATCATACCGCTCTCGGAGCGCTTGACGCGCCGCACTTGCTCGGCCTGCGCCCGGATGCTCATGTTCTTGTGAATAATGCCGATGCCTCCTTCCTGGGCCATGGCAATAGCCAGCTCCGATTCCGTAACAGTATCCATGGCTGCCGAGAGGAAAGGCAGGTTCAGACGAATGTTGCGGGTAAGCTGGGTGCTGGTGTCAACGTCGCGGGGCAATACCTCCGAATAGGCAGGTAGCAGCAGAACGTCGTCGTAGGTAAGCGCCTCGAAGGCAATTTTGGCGGGCTGGTCGGCCATAGCAACAAGAGTTTAGGTACTTCTTATTGCCGGACAAAGATACGGCGAAATTTTGGCTTGCGCGTTATCAAAGCATTGCCAATACAAAAACCTAGGTTTACTAAGCGTCAGAATGGTGCTAGAAGTTATCCAGCGCTACTCTACTAAGTGTTGCTGAAAACCCTGAGCTAGCTATTGGAGTTGAAATAAGGCAAACCTGCCGCGGCGGTTTGCTTTCGTTCATCTTGTTCTCCCTCCTTTTTTCATGGCAGCATCTCCTAAAGTGTGGTTTATCACAGGAGTTTCAACGGGCTTCGGTGAATCTCTGGCCAACTACGCTCTCAACCAAGGCGACCAAGTAGTCGCCACGTTCCGCAAGTCGGAGCAAGCAGAAGTATTTTCCCAAAAGGCCAACGGCCGCGCCCACGGCGTAATCGCCGACGTGACCGATGAGCAACAAGTAAAAGAAGCCGTGCAGACGGCCATCAACGTATTTGGTCGCATCGATGTGGTCGTGAATAACGCGGGCTACGGTTCGCTGGGCAGCATCGAGGAAATTGATGATGCCGAAGTACAGCGCCAGTTCGATGTAAATGTATTCGGACCGCTCCGCGTGTTGCGGGCCGTGTTGCCGCACTTGCGGGAGCAAAAGAGTGGCCACGTGCTCAACATCACCAGCATCGGTGGGTTGAAAACATTTCCCGGCGTAGGTGTTTATAACGCCAGCAAATTTGCTCTCGAAGCCATCGGCGAAAGCCTAGCGCAGCAGGTAGCCCCGCTTGGTATCAAAGTAACGAACATCGAGCCGAGTGGCTTCCGTACCGATTGGGCCGGGCGCTCAGCTTCCTACGTCGATACCGCCATTGAGGACTACCGCTCGACGGTGGGCGAAAACCTGAAAGGCATTCAAAGCTATAGCGGTAAGCAGCCCGGCGACCCGGAGCGTGCCGCCAAGGCCATGTACGACGTGGTAAATCAGGAAAATCCGCCCCTGCACTTGCCCCTCGGCAAAGCCGCGGTGAAAGGGGCCCGCGACAAGTTTACGAACCTAGTGAAGGAATTGGAAAGCGTAGCCGAAGTAGGCAACGCCGCCGATTTCCCGGAAGGCGAGTAGCCTGCTACCATTAGCTACCTAGCTATAAGCGCACAAAACAGCCTGCGGGCGCAAGCCGGCAGGCTGTTTTGTGTTCGTGACGTTAAGGATAAGTGAATACGAGCTTTGAACCTAGGTTCAGCTTGTCTGCGCGGCCTGGTTTATCGTATTTGAAGTACTTATAATCTTAATCCGCCGTGCATTCGAATATCAATGATCTTCACGTTCGTTCGTGGGAAGAACTCCAACACGTCTTGTTCCGCGACACCTGGGACGGCCGCATTGGGCGCTACCGCTCGCCATTTGTGTACCGCGGCCTTCGTTCGCACAACTATACGCTCACGACTAGTTTGGTGCGGCTAGGTGGCGATTTTGCGAGGCATGAACACCATCTGCTGCGCAATTTTCGCAAGTACGCCCGCCGCACTGCCGACTCCGAAACGTCAATCTGGAACTGGCTGGCGTTGGCCCAGCACCATGGCCTGCCCACGCGCCTGCTCGATTGGACGTATTCGCCCTACGTGGCCCTGCATTTTGCTACCGACGACTTAGAAGCGTATCACCAAGACGGAATTATCTGGGCACTCAACTACGTGAAAGCCGCCGAGAGCTTGCCTATGCCGCTGCGCGATGCCATCCGGCAAGAGGGGTCTAATGTATTCACGCCCGAATTGTTGGAGCCTGTGTGCTCCACCCTGCGCGGCTTGGAGCAAATGGACCCGGAGCCTTTTGTTCTTTTTTTGGAGCCGCCTTCTTTGGACGAGCGCATTGTACACCAATACGCCTTGTTTTCCCTGATGTCGACGGCCCAAGCCAACTTACACGAATGGCTAGAGGCACACCCTGACTTGTACTTCCGCATTATTATTCCGGCTAGTCTGAAGTGGGAGGTGCGCGACAAGCTCGATCAGGCCAACATCACCGAGCGAGTGTTGTTTCCGGGGCTAGGGGGGTTGAGCCGGTGGCTGCACCGCCACTACAGCTCGGCCCGCGGACAGTCGGCCGCCACGGATCCGGAGCAGGGGCCAGGCTAGGCCGCGTTACTGCTTGTTTTTCCGAAAATCGGGATTGACGGTGAGGCTAGCTTGCAGCGTGTGGTTGTACTCAAACACTTGCCCATCATCGTGTTGTACGATCTGGTAGAGGTAGCCTAGCTCCAGCGAAGTAGCCTCCGTGAATTGATAACCAAGGGCGCCGTAGAGGCGATTTTGGTTGAAGATATTCTGCTTGACGTTGGGCCCGTAGCCGATAAACAAGTCATCGTAAGCAGTGGCGTAGAGCGTATTGGGGTCACCGTTTTGGCCTTTGAGCGGTAGGGTAAGCTGAATGCGGTAGCGGCTGCGGTTGGAGATTTTGTACGTGGCGGCACCAGCGTCGCGGAGCCAGCGTTGCTCCTGGCGGAAGCGGTGCATCACGCCTAGCTTGCCGTACGTTTCGTCAAGTTGTAGTTGCTGGTAGAAGCGCCGCTCATGCGAACGACCAGGATCGGGGTAGTCGCCGTAGGGCAGCGAAAGCAAATACACGTAGCCCGCCGTGAGCATCAGCTTGTCGGTAGCATGATAGTTGAGCCCAACGCGGTAGAAATACTGCTGCGGGTCGCGTAAAAAATGGGTGCGACGGTACTGAAATTCCGTGTGCAGGCTCCAGCGGTTGGCAAAGCGGGCGTCGCCGAAGTACATCAGCCAGGCATTACGATTTCGGTCACTGATGCGCCCTTCCGGGGCGTTCTGTCCGTGTGCTGCTACGCTAAGCAAAGAGGCTAGCCCCGTGAGCAAGCGGAATTTGGCGAGGCGCGATGAAAAGCTAGGCATGCAACAGGTAGACAAGTAGCTTAGCCTCTACGGCAAGCACCCAGAAAAGATCGGCACTACCCAGAAGGCGCTTTACTTCATTCCGTTCTGCTTGCGGGTGCCGCGCATGGGCTCGGCCTCCAGCGGGTTGTCGGGCCAGTAGTGCTTCGGATACCGGCCGCGCAAATCTTTCCGCACGTCGAAGTAGCCATTGGCCCAGAAGCTGCGCAGGTCACGCGTTACCTGCACTGGCCGGAAGCCCGGCGACAACAAATGCAAGGTGAGCGGCACGCGCCCACCGCCCACCATGGGCGTATCGAGCAGGCCAAACACTTCCTGCAAGCGCACGGCCAGCACCGGGGTAGTAGGGTCGGAGTAATCGAGGGAAATGCGGGAGCCAGTGGGTACGGCGAGCTGGGGCGGCGCGAGGCGGTCTAGGTCTTGCTGCTGGTTCCAGCCGCCGGGCAACCAAGCTAGCAGTGCCTCACGCAAGTCAAGCCGATTCACCTCCGCTAGCGACTTAACACCCCGGAGGTATGGCCCAAGCCACTCCGCCAAGTTCGCCAGCAACGCCTCCTCCGACACATCAGGCCAGTCCGCAGGAGCTAGGGTGTGCAGAAAAGCGAGCCGCTCGCGCACCTGCTGCGCCTCTGGGCTCCACGGCAAACGACCTAGCCCACCAGCGCGCAAGCCTTCCAGTAAGGCCGCTTCTACGGCCTCGGCCGCAGGGTTGGTCAGCGGCGTTTCAGAAAGGTTGAGAGCTCCCAAGCGGCGCCGGCGGCGGGCCACGACTCGCCCAGCCGCCGCGTCCCAGGTTACCTCTTCGCTCGTTTCTATTAAGTCGGCAAAGTGCTGGTCGAGTTCGGAGCGGTCGAGGGGGGCAGCTAACACGGCCCGAGGTGAAGCAGGCGGACCGTCGAGGTGAGCCACGGCAAAAAACACATCTTCTCGGCCGAAGTGCTCGGCGGGCAAGGTAGCACGCTGTCCGGTTACGAGTCGCACCCGCTCCGGCGATTCGCGCTGGGCAAGGCGGTCGGGGTAGGCTAGGGCGGCGAGTAAGCCAGCAGCGTCCGGTTCGAGTTGAGTGCTGGCCACGCCGGCCCGGTGGCGCAGCACAGCTGCCGCTTCGCGCACCCGGTGCAAGGCGCCGTGGTCAGGAACTAAGCCGGGGAGTGGCGCGCGGCCCGTGGCTACCGCTTCCAAACGCAGGCGTAAATCGGGGGGCGTAGCGGCGCCGTCGGGCAAGCGCAGCAAGTCACGCTCCGTTAGTAAGGCCGCTAGCGCGCAGGCCGTCGCCCCGTGTCCGGCCTCTTTGCCCCGGATAACCAAATGGCCTAGCCGCGGCACAAGGCCTAGGCCAGCCAAGGTGCGACCGTGTGCAGTAGGCTTGCCGTCCGGGAGCAAAGCACCGAGGCGGACGAGCAACTCGCGCGCTTGCGCTAGTGGAGCAGCCGGTGGAGCGTCGAGCCAACGCAGGGCATTAGCATCGTGCACGCCCCACAAAGCTAGCTCCAAGGCTAGCCCACTCAAGTCGGCGGTCAGGATTTCGGGGGGCAGATGCGCTGGGCGTACGGTGTGTTCGGCTTCCGTCCAAAGCCGATAGCACGTGCCAGGGCCGAGGCGGCCCGCCCGCCCGCGGCGCTGGTCGGCGGCGGCTTGGCTGACGGGCACCGTTTCGAGCGAAGTAAGACCCGTGCGAGGCTCAAAGTGCGGTACGCGGGCGTAGCCTCCGTCGACTACTACTTGCACCCCTTCAATCGTTAAGCTGGTTTCGGCAATGCTCGTAGCCAGCACCACCTTGCGCCGCCCCGCCGGCGACGGACGCAGGGCGGCATCTTGCTGCTCGGCGGGCAACTCGCCGTGTAGTACGTGCACATCGACGGTGGCGGGGAGGGCGCCGGTTAGGCGCTCGGCCGTGCGGCGTTGGTCGGCGAGGCCGGGCAAAAACACGAGTACGTCGCCGGCGTGCTGGGCTAGGGCTTCGCGCACCATAGTAGGCGTGAGCGTAGCCAGGCGCTCGTGGGGGCGGTTGCTCGTGGCGGCTAGGCGAGCAGGTGGTAAGTAGTGCGTAGCCACAGGATGCTGCAAACCGGCACTTCGCACAACGGGCGCCCCCAGCCAAGTGCCTAGTCGCTCGGCTTCCAGCGTGGCACTCATAATAAGCAGACGCAAATCGGGGCGGAGTACGGCTTGGGCGTCGAGGGCCAGCGCCAAACCTAGGTCGGCTTGCAGGCTGCGCTCATGAAATTCGTCGAACAGCACGGCGGCTACGCCTTCCAGGGCGGGGTCGTCTTGCAACATGCGCGTCAGAATAACTTCCGTAGCCACCTCGATGCGCGTTTTGCTTGAAATCTTGCTTTCTAAGCGCACCCGATACCCAACGGTTTGGCCTACTGGCTCGCCGAGCAAACTGGCCATGCGCGCCGCGGCCGCCCGGGCTGCCAACCGCCGCGGCTCTAGCACAATAATACGACCATCGGCGGGCATCCAGTCGGCTTCTAATAGCGCTAATGGTACTACTGTTGTTTTACCCGCGCCCGGCGGTGCTTGCAGAACCGCACAGTTGGTAGCACCTAGGGTGGTAAGAAGTTCTGGTAGGGCGGCCCGGATGGGAAGGTCGGGGAGAAGCATGCGTTGTGCGTGAAGGGGCTAAGATGCTACGCGTAGGGGAGTCGTTCCCGGCTGCCAATAAGACAAGCCGCGCCAGACTGTACGGAACCAGCCGGTAATACGCACAAAAATACAGCATCCGGCGTGTATCAAGCGAGGTCCTGCGCTGGGAGCTAGTTCTGCTGGCTGGCCGCAGCAAGAGTGCTCTTCGGTTTTGGAGGGTGCAATAGGAGCGGTTTTCGATATTACCGGGTACGCTTAAGTTTTTGCCGCCAGGCTGAACAGTTTCGCCTTAGTTGTGTTAAGTCAACCTGCGCCGGCTTCTGTTTATCGTAGCTAAATTGGTCGGCGCTGATGAGAAGTTGTTTAGCAGAAGAAGGTTCTTGCTCCACCCATGCGTTCTGACACGTTCCGCGCTTTCCGTAGCCGCAATTATCGATTATACTTCGCTGGGCAGTCGCTTTCCTTGCTAGGTACCTGGACGCAGAAGACGGCGGTAAGCTGGCTGGTTTATTCCCTGACGCAATCTAAGTTTATGCTGGGAGTGAGCGTATTTGCGGCGCTTTTTCCGGCGGCGCTTTTCTCGCTGATAGGCGGAGGTATTGCCGACCGTTACCAGCGTTACCGCATCCTGCTCACGACGCAACTTTTGTCGATGGTGCAGGCCCTGTTGCTGACCCTAGTGGCCTTTTTTCGACCCGGCTCCGTCTGGGGGATTATCGGGTTGAGTGTGGTGCTCGGCGTTATCAACGCCTTTGAGGTGCCTGCCCGGCAGTCGCTCGTGCCGGAGCTCATTGAGGATAAGCAGGACCTACCCAATGCCATAGCCTTAAACTCCTCCATGGTTACGCTGGCGCAGCTAGTCGGGCCGACCCTGGCTGGCTTTGCGCTGGAGCACCTAGGTGCCGTAGCGTGCTTTGGACTAAATGCCTTGAGCTTTGTAGCCGTTATCAGCTCGTTGTTAGCCGTGAAGTTGCCACCTTACGTGGCAAAGCTGCGCACCAAAGGTTTGCTGGAAGAACTGCGCGAAGGCTTAAACTATGTCGTCGAGACGCCCGCCGTGCGGCACATCGTCGGTATGCTAATGCTTATTAGCTTGTTTGCGCTGCCTTTCACGACGCTGCTACCGGTGTACGCCAAAGACGTTTTTCACGGTAACGCCACCACTTTCGGGATGTTGGAGGGCGCCGTTGGGCTAGGGGCTTTCCTGGGGGTAGCGTCGTTGACGGCGCGTAAGCCGGGTACTGATTTGAAGAAAGTGTTGGCGCTGAATACGTTTATCCTAGGCAGCGGATTGGTGCTGTACGCGCATATGCCTTGGTATGCGCTGGCGCTGCTCGCTCTGGTGTTCGGAGCCTTCGGCATGGTGTCGCAGCTCACTATCAGCAATACACTGCTTCAAACTATCGTGCCGCTGGAGCTGCGCGGGCGTGTACTCAGCCTGTATGTGTTAGCCTTTTCGGGGCTAATACCTATTGGAAGCTTACTGGTAGGAATCGTGTCGCAGCGCATTGGCGTGCAGAACACCGTCTTGGCAGAAGGGGTTATGACTCTGCTGATTGGCCTGTTGCACGTGCGGGCACTACGGCGCGACAACTTAGCTCAGCAAGCAGCCCCAATGTCCAGCCCAAACGTCTCAGAGCTAGCCTGAGACATGATCTGATAACGCCGTCAACTTCTGAATTCTTGAAAAGCGGTTTGCCCATTGCTCACTTGCTCCGCTACGGCTTAGTACACCGCCACGGTTGGGTCGACACGCAGACTCCATGCGTGGATGCCGCCGCGGAGGTTGAGCAAGTTGGTGAGGCCGTGGCGATGCTGTAGGTAGGCGAGGGCCTGCATGGAGCGCACCCCGTGGTGGCAAATGAGCACCGTAGGTTGGTCGGGGTCAATTTCTTCGGCGCGCTGGGCTATTTCGCCGAGCGGAATGAGCTGGCTGCCTTCGATGCGGCAGTAGGCATATTCTTCGGGCTCACGCACGTCAATTAGTTGAATGGTTTCTCCCTGTTGGAGCCGGGCGTGTAGGGCTTCGGGGGTAAGTTCAGGGAGCATAAACAAGCAAGTAGGTGAATGAGTAAAAGAAAGCTAGCTGCAAAAATAAACCACTGCGCGTTAGCTTTGACTTTTCCCCGTACGCGCTTACTCTTCGCTTGTGCTTCAGTCGCTCTATGATTTTTGGATTGCCGCCGCGGGCAGCACCCCTCTAGAATGGGTAGCGGTGTTCAC
>Ga0325401_1006159_pt1 | contig 11574 bp, 6 predicted proteins | sample PopdelMetagenome_FD_205666 | JGI IMG/M metagenome (GOLD analysis project Ga0325401, IMG submission 205666) | Populus deltoides microbial communities from Bellville, Georgia, United States - Xylem-PdKOR-R2 | ecosystem: Host-associated > Plants > Phyllosphere > Stem > Wood/Secondary xylem | place...
AAAAAAGTTTCAATTTAAAAATAAAAAAAATACAAATTGATCTTTTTTATATATCTCTATGAAAATATAAAAAGAATAAATTTAAGAAAATTATATAAAAATTCACACTAAAAAATATAAGAACTTATTTTATTTTTTATTGAATTTTAATAATTAAATTATTTTAAAAATCATACATATAAGATTAGTACATAAATATTTATAAAATAATTACTAATACTATCATAAACAATGACATAATTTAAAAAACACTTCTTCAAGACCAACTGTTTTTTCAACGACATGTCAGTACAGACTACAGACTACGTTGTGCGTTTTCTTTATAAACTCAAAACGGTGCGAGTTGTATATTTTGCTTTCTCTCTCTCTGAAAATCTTTTTTTCCTTCCATTTGACTTTTAGCAGAAGCTGTTTTTCTCTTACATTAGAGCCTTTATTGAATCTTGGTTCATCTGCGTTATTCACAATTACTGTGTATTTCTTGTTTTTTTAACTCCTCAGTGATTAATAACGTGAATTTAGGCTTATGATCCTTGAAATGGATGATGGAAGCATTTTGCTTGCAGAATTTATGAGACTTTTTAGGCGCTATTTGATGAAATGCCTCAATGAAACAGCTCACATTTTGCTAAATTAAATAAATCTCACGAAGAAATTTGGTTTCTTTAGCTATTTTAGTGAAAAGAATCAACCACAATAATGTCTGGTGGGGGTTGCAGAGAAGGGAAATGTCACAGGGTTGGGATTCCTTGAAGACCATGCAATACATAGTTTTTTTTAATGAGATATATTGACTAAAGGTCACTTTTTTTATTAGAAATTTAGTAAGAGATGATAACCCTTTTTCTAGTGGATTGTTTCTATTAGAGCCCATGTTTTTGTTCTTAATTTTGGGTTTCCTTCTTTGAGGAATCGGTGCATTTTTTCCCAAATAAGCTCTTTATTTTTTGGTGGTTTAGTTACAGTATAAGACGGAGAGGAGAAAGTGTTTTTTTATGAAGATATTTTTTTTTTAATTTTTGCTATTCATTATTTTGGCATTCATAGCTGTTCCTTCTGATCTCCTAGATTTTGCAAGTTAATCATGCACTAATTCGTTAGCAAAAAAAAGATTGGTTCTGTCTTCTTTGATTTTCTTTTCCTTTCTTGTAGTTTTTGTGTGTCATTGACAGTTAAAATTCTTACTACTTCACATTATAATGAAAGAGTGTATCTGTCAACTCAGAATTACAAATGTTAGCTGAAGTTGCATGTGCGTGGAAATTTTTGGTTTTTTAATGTTTAGATCTGATTCTATTATTTGGTGTGCAATGGTATCATGTGATTATAACACAATGATGCCATGTGAGAATAAGATAGGAATAAGGATTAACTATTTCTTGGTTTGCAGAGAATGTGATTTCCATTAAATCTTGAGGTTTGGAAATTAGGAACGGTCAACTACTTGGAAGCACTTAAGCTTCAGGAAAAGCTATTCTCTAATAGAAAAGCTCATAAGATTCTGGATACGCTGTTGTCCCTGCAACACTCTCCTACATATACTCTTGGAAAACAGTGAACTGATCAATATTTATTGATCCCTGTGATGAACTTGAAAAGATAGGAACTGAACTTCACTATACACAAAGAGGAGGTGACATTACATATCATGGTCCTCAGAGGCGGAGCAAGAAGAAAAAAGTAAGGGGGCCAAATTAAAAGAAATTTTAAAAAAAAAATTAAAATTTTAAACATTTTATAAAGGGAGAGGCTGAGAAAAAAAATTTTACAGGGGCCCGGGCCCCTGCCAGCCTCCCCCTGCCTCCGCCACTGATGGTCCTCATCAAGCCATCTTATAACCTGTCATTTCTCTTTGTGACGTTGGACTTGGTGCTCGGAATTATGTGGAGAGACTTGAATTAACAATGATTGAGATGGCATCACTACATGGTGTGAAAGCTAGTGCACGAAAAAAGTGTGAGACTGGGGTTTGGGTTGGAGATAGAAAGATTGGTGCAATTGGAGTTTGCATATCATCCAGAATCACTTCTCATGGATTGGCATTCAACATTGATCCTGATTTAGACTATTTTAAGCATATTGTGCCTTGTGGGATTGCTGATAAACAGGTTACATCTTTGAGAAGGGAGACAGGTACTGTGCTTCCTTCTGATGAAGTAATTCATGAGCAGTTGATATCTTGTTTTGCAAGAATATTTGGTTTTAAAAATCTTATTTGGAAGGAAAATAAGTCAATGTTGCTAGATAATGGGAAACCTGAAAGACATGTGGACTGATAATGCTTCAATAGTTATGTAATGAGAAAACTAAATGACATGTGGCTATTATATGCCTGAAAGATAAATTATGTAAACCTTTTTCTGTATGATTGATGATTCGTTGAAATGAATCAACGGAATTTTGTGTATGTGAAAGTCGAATCCATTTAGCTATCTAAAGTTATGTATTATGTCTATATCAGAAAAGAGACAGAGTAGTTTAGATCATGCAATACCTGAGGATATTGTATTGTTTTTTTCAAAATGCGTTAAAAGCTGTAGACTAGGTGAATTATTTTCAGGAATTTGGGGAATAGGGAAATTAGGATCATCGATAGAAAATTTTTATTATGTTTTGAGATTGTCAGTGTGATTGTAGGCAATATAGGTACAAGGCATTTGAGAATCCTTAGGTCCTGTTGTGATGATGTTGGGAGAGTTATCTAGAAGCAACTTTGATGCTGTTAGATCCAGGATCAGCATCTTTAATCAGTGAGATCTTGTTGGTACATTGATTTTATGCAAAAACAATGCATGTTCCTGGTAATTCTGATGCCATATTTTCCAGTATTATATGAGATCAGAATGCATATGATCATGGCAGCAATATCTTTCATTCAAGGAGTTGGAAATGAGTAATGTCTCTATTTTGTTCCTGTTGGCATAAATGCATTTTCCCTTGCTTGTAGAATTACTGTTCACATGTACTCAGGATTCCCAGCCCAGGAAACCACCAAGTGACTTCACCAAAAACTATATTCTAAATACCTCTCTCAAAGTTCCTTGACTAGACCTCCCAAATTCTCATGTAAAGGATCTTAAACCTCCAGATCATTTTTCTTCTACCCTAGGAGATGATATTGCAATTTATAAACATAAAAAAACTTCCACCATCTGCTGAATAATGTGAAGTGACGGAGGAGTGATACACCATCACATGGCTAAATGGAAGAGAATTTACTAAATTTAGAGGATTATCCTTATAATAATGCTTCAAAGATTGCTTCTCAGGATTGGGCAGGCGGATACCTTTTTAGCATGTTCTCAGGTTTTAAAATCTAGACTCTATTATTCAATCCACCTTTGAATCTCCAAAAACCATTGTCGATGAGGTGAATTATGAAATAAAAACACATACATATCAAAAAAATTGGGCAAGGCTGTCAAGCTGGCCAAATTTGGTTGGGGAGAAATATTAACTATATTAGACATGCAAAAGCAATCCTGAAGGCTCACTCTAACTACACCAACTTGAGGTTTATATGAATGCTGCATTAGGATCAGGTTGGAGAAGAATAAGATGGAATCCAATTGACATTAGTCTATGTTCTGAATGGTAAAAGAGGAGCATTGCATTTTCTTGGAAGAAGATGATTGCTTTTTGCTGTGGAAATTAGTCTTTCCCAGCTAAGTTTAGCTGTATCTGTTACTCTTAACAGAAGTACAAAACTATTGAGTGATTTAATAAAAAAGGACAGAAGAAGGAGGGGCTGATTTGGTCTCATGTGATAAGTCACATGAGGTTTTAAGTTAAATATTTGAAGGACTGCACAGAAGTCAGAAGTATAATATTCAATTCAGAATCACATGGTCAGCTGCTTCCGAGTTCCAACCTATTCAAGAATAAAAGTTCTATCATTAAACTTCTGATAAAAATAAAGAAGCAGATCACCAAAAATAGAGTTCATATGGAAATGTTACTGGGATAGTGGCCAGTCAAATTATGCTTCTACAAGATTCTAACATGCATTATAATTGATCCTGTCTTGCCTTCTGCTGACGTGGATCAATGAGCTGCTCTGTCATCTTTATAGTCCTCCAACTGAGTTTTTTTTCCCATATGCAGATATTTCATTTATATATGATTTTAGGAAATCTTTTGTCCAATTATTGCCTACCCTGTTAGGAAATGGTCTAGATCTACCCCTTTTAACCGTGAAAGCTGAAGCATAGTCTGGTTATTCTGAATGGTCTGTCCATTAGCTTCTTGTTTATCTGCAGTTCCAAGGGGAAAGAGAACATCTTCTACCTGGTTAAGACATTGGGGTTTAACCACCAAACAGGCCTAGGTTTTCTTTTTGTATATATATTTACACCTAGCCAGAGTTGAGCACAAAATATTTGTAACAGTATGCAATGCCTCCTTGAGAAGACATCATAGACACCACCATTTCCTTAGCTCCAAAAACACCAGCAATCTCACTGTCTCTACAGCACTACATAATGGGAAATATTCAGAGAGCTTTTCTCATTCTATTTTCCTTGATTGTTATTCATGTTCTCATGTCCTCTCTTCTGTGTCTTCACCATGAGAGAAAGGTCCAATTATTAGACAGAAATCAAGGAAGGAGATTGCTAGTTCCTTTCGCTTCTCTTTCAGCAAATGTTAACAAGTCAACTGGAGCCAATAAAGACCCTCGGAAAGCTGCGGAGACAAGTCTCAGGAAGGCTCCACCAAGTTTTTCAAACCCTACTCAGAACAAGTAGCCTTTACAGTCTTTGTATAGAGATCTTTAAAAGGAAGAGAATTTCATTCTCTTTCTGCATTTTTGCAGTTTTTCCCCTTTTAGTTTTACTGTTGGATAGGTATCACAATTGGACCTCTATACAGTTCTTAGTCTTTCTTTCAGGGTTTCCTTTTCTTTAAAGCTTATGGATCTGTAATTCCTTCATTTTTTTTAAGTATCTGCTTTTCAGTAAATTTAGAAAGACACAAGGTGAACTTCGTTTACAGGAACTTTTTGTAAGATTATATTAGCAGCTTTTTTCTGGTAGATTGCCAATTTGTAATTGGTTATAATGTACTCTATTCAAAAGATTGATTATCTTTCCTATGATAGTTATATTTATATTTATGTTGCATTTTCTGGTTACTACTGCATATTCTTTTTTTGTCCTATTTAATTTTAATTTTTCAGCTGATGCAACTTGATGAAATATCCACATCAGCTATCATCCCTCACGTTCTTATTTGGTTTTCTAACGTCACCCCGTGTGATGGGAAGTGTAGGGATGCGTGCTTTAAATTCTACGGGAACAAGGCTTATGAAAAGGAGCTGCACTTGTTAACCTTTCAAATAATAATAAGGCTATTAGAGTTCTCACCTCCTCTTAAAGAGGAGCTTTACAGCCTTGTGAGGGTATGCTGAATCTCTCTCTCTCTCTCTAATTCTTGATACATTCTTGTTTAATGAAGCTGAACCAAACATAGCACGGTTGTCATCTTGCATCTTAAATATGCTAGTGTCTAAGAGGGTACTGGACTGTTTGATTTTACTGTTTTTGTTCCCATCCATATTAAATATGTTTGTGTTTCTAGATATGGGATCATTAATGATAACTATGAAATAATTGCCCGTTCATTTGTGGTATAATTCATATATATATCAGTAATTTCCTAACTCCATTAATAGTTAAATTTGAGGTCATTATTTTCTTCCATTTCCACGTTTATCCAAATAATATTGTTGCACTTTGTTTCCAAGTGCGTATAATTTCCAAGTTCCAATCCAATTGTCAATACATTGAAAGAAATTTCTGTAAAGAATCAAGGGGCATGTGAAAAACAGCAACATTATTTGTTCAGTCTCCAAAATGTTTCTTAGCATAATTTGATTTCTCCAATTATTTGGAGAAACAGCTTCCCTTCTTAGTCAAGGCACCAAGTAAATACAAGCTGAATTCTGGAATGACCATATTCCATGGCTTTCTAATTGTTTCTTAGCATAATTATTTGTCCAGTCTCCAAAATGTGTAGAAATATAAAGAACAACCTTATGTTTTACTGATAAAAGAGAAAAGAACAAAGAACTAAGTCCACAATGGAAAGAACAAAAGAAAGAACACAGAACTTAGTATTTAAGTATAAAGAACAAAGAGCAGAATTAAGTTCTTGGTTACTGCCATCCCATGCCCTTTTATTTATAGGAAAAGAAAACAGAATTACAAAGAAAAGCAAACTCTAGAAACGTACCAGCCAACTTCTCCTTTACTTAAGGAGATGTTTACAAGTTAGTTTAATCCTAGATAAACTCAACAAAAGAATTCAAAAACATATCCTAATCTAGATAGTAATCTTAGCTAACAACTAGATAATCATGTAGTAGATTACTGCTAAGTAATCTTGTTCTAGCTTAGGTACCAAACTTCAACAAAATGTTCTGTTTGTGTGCCTATGTATGCGGATGCGTGACAGCGTGAGTTTGAACGGACACATGCTTTTTAGTTTTTCCCCTTCTAAGCCAGCAGTGGAGAACAGTAGCTTTGATTGTGAAGGCACGACGAAAAGCCAAAGAGAAAAGGAGCAAGGCCGAAGAAGGATTTAGTGCATCAGTCAACGGCAACTATAGGTACTTCTCCCTTGCATGTGCTTTTTCACATGCACGCTTGTGTATGTTTACCACTCTCCATAGAGACTGTGTTCAGTAAGGAACAATTTGTAACAAATTTTTCTTCCCCCTCTCAGTGCAGTATAATTCCTGTTATGTATTGCTGGAAACTGAAACGATAACTTTGTAGTTGGAATGCTTAGTTCAAATCATTGGGATATTTTCTCCCTTTCAGAATGGTTACTGTTTGTGTTGTGGTTTGAAGTTACAGTTGCTATTTACTGTCTGGAACATACACTCAGCATAGATACAGTATATAATGCTGCGGGATTCTACCGTACATCTACTAGTTACAGCACTTTCACTACTCCTGGGAGCAAGAATCTGTCTCACATGCATACTTGAAGAATTTACTCAGTCTTAGGGTAATAGTTAATGCTTCTATTTGCTTTTCTCATGGTAAAAAACCTAGACCATCCTTTTATTTTCATGTTGAGCTGAAACATTAATCATATTTTCAAATTGGAGGAGGACTTGACTGCACAACTTGCCAACTTGGTGTTCAGAGTTTGGCCATAACACTGTTTAGCCTTACCCGTGAGGTCTTTTTTCGAAGTTCAAATAACGAATTAGAAGTTGCGGATCCTGATAATATCATAGTAGGGTTTTTATTGATTGCATTGAGGAAAGAAAACAAGTACAATTCTCAGGCAAAAATTGGAGAAAAAAGATTTTTTTTTCCTTGTTTTGATATAGGTTGTGAACTTATTAAAGCATAGTTGTTAAATATAGTCTAACTTGAAAACTTATATTTTAAAATCAAATTGGATCGGATTTTAAATTAAACTAGAAAGATATTCACCTGTTTGAGTCAACTTTAAAGATTTTTTTTTTAAAACAAAACAATTTATTTTAATAAAAATGATTGATTTGAATTTATTGATAATTTGGTATGATCAGCCGGTATGCCAAATATGACTAAAAGCTTCGATTTAGATTTAGCTGGCCACGGTCGTGGTATTTTTTCTAATTAATGCAAGGAAAGTGCAAGAAGTACAAGCGTAGCAAAGTTGTTTGATAAGGGAATGCATCTTGAAAATGGCATCTGGCCAAGTCTTTGCAAAAGAAAGGTTACACAGGTAATTCGTTGACAATGGTGCCTCTTGGTCCTTTTTTCTTAGATTAGAACTTCCATGACGCGGTAACTTCCATGACGCGGTACATTTTTTAAATATATCTGCCCCCTGGAGGACAAGGACTATTGGAAAAATGCAGTTGGCAATTGAGAAGTCTTCGTATTGGAAGGTTTCAATGAGCTTTTTTCTTGCTGATATTGATTGATTAGTCAATAAATTTAGGTTCATTTAGCATGAGTTTTTACGTCGACTGAAAACTCTGGACTTTTCCCTTGTCATGGACCATTTGTGTGCTTAAATATGTTACTTTTTTGGTACCAGTGAGTTAAAAAATTTCCAGGAATGGCTTCTTCTAGTTTTGATTTGATATTCCTAGTAGTAATGTTACTGTTACCATTCATGGCTGTTGCTCAAACTAACGGAAGAGTACCTGTGGGAGCATCCATCACTGCAACTGATGATTCTCCTTCATGGCTTTCTGCTTCTGGTGAATTTGCATTCGGGTTTCGCCAGCTGGAGAACAAGGATTATTTCTTGTTGTCCATTTGGTATGAAAAGATTCCTGAGAAGACCGTAGTTTGGTATGCAATTGGAGAGGATCCTACAGATGATCCTGCTGTACCAAGGGGATCGAAGGTGGAGCTGACTGATGATCGTGGGCTGTTGCTTGCTGATCCTCAAGGCAATCTAATATGGACATCTCGTATCCTTCTAGGTGCAGTTTCGTCAGGTGTTATGAATGACACTGGCAACTTCGTGCTTCAAAACAGAAATTCTGAAAGGTTGTGGGAGAGTTTCAACAATCCCACTGATACATTGTTGCCTACTCAGATTATGGAGGCTGGAGGGGTGGTTTCTTCTCGAAGGACGGAGACCAACTTTTCGCTGGGGAGATTCCAGCTCCGTTTGCTTGATAATGGAAATCTTGTGCTGAATTCTATGAATTTGCCAACCAAATTTGCTTACGACGACTACTATGGAAGTGGAACTTCTGATGCTTCAAATTCATCAAATTCTGGTTATCGATTGATCTTCAATGAGTCAGGCTACATGTACATATTGAGAAGAAATGGGCTGAGAGAGGATCTCACAAAAACAGCACTTCCTACTACAGACTTCTACCGTAGGGCAACTCTCAATTTTGATGGTGTTTTCACTCAATATTCATACCCGAAAACATCCTCTTCTATTAGAAGCTGGTCACCTGTCAGGTCTGAACCAGAAAATATATGCAAGTTTAATTCAATTTGGGGTAGTGGAGCGTGTGGATACAACAGCATCTGCAGCCTTAGTGTTGATCGAAGGCCCAATTGTACTTGTCCACAAGAATTTTCTTTGCTTGATCAGAATGACAAGCATGGAGGCTGCATACCAAATTTCGAAATAAGCTGCAAAGATAATGGAAAAAATTCCTCAGAAGATCTGTATGATTTTGTTGAGCTAAGATATGTTGATTATCCATCAGGTGATGCAGAACATTTACAACCTCAAAATGAAGAACAGTGCAGAAAAGCTTGCTTGAATGACTGTCTCTGTGGGGCTGTCATCTTTTTAGGCAACAACTGCTGGAAGAAGAAGTTACCACTTTCGAATGGAAAAGTTGACAGTGGTTTTAACGGGAAGACTTTGATCAAATTTAAGAAAGGTCATATCCCTCCCCGGAATCCTGGTCTTCAGATTCCTGAAACGAAGACGGAAAGGGACGACATTAAGGTCATCACAGGAATAGTGCTCTTGGTTAGCTCTGTATTTGTCAACTTTATATTGATCAGTACATTATGTTTCTGTTCTTCCTTCATTTACCGCAACAAAGTAGCAAATGTTCGAGAAGAAAACAATGTGGAGTCAAACTTGCGTTCATTTACATACAAAGAGCTCACAGAAGCTACAGAAGGCTTCAAGGATGAACTGGGGAGAGGAGCTTTTGGTGGTGTTTACAAGGGTGCGATAAAAACAGGTTTTACTAATTTTATTGCTGTGAAGAAGTTAGATGGCGTGGTTGAACATGGCGAGAAGGAATTCAAAACCGAAGTGACTGTGATCGGTCAGACGCATCACAAGAATTTGGTCCGATTGTTAGGATTTTGTGACGAGGGGCAGCATCGTTTGTTGGTGTATGAGTTCTTGAGTAATGGCACTCTAGCCGATTTTCTTTTTGGAAGCTTAAGGCCTAGTTGGAAGCAAAGAACTCAGATTGCCTTCGGCATTGCAAGAGGACTCTTGTACCTACACGAAGAATGTAGCACCCAAATCATTCACTGTGACATAAAGCCGCAGAACATTCTTATTGATGACTACTACAATGCTCGGATATCAGATTTTGGATTGGCAAAACTTTTGGCGATTAATCAGAGCCAAACCAAAACTGCCATTCGAGGAACAAAAGGATATGTTGCTCCTGAATGGTTCAGGAACACACCAGTCACTGTGAAGGTTGATGTCTATAGCTTTGGTGTCTTGCTGCTAGAGATCATCTGTTCTCGGAGAAGTGTAGATCTGGAGATCAGTGGAACTGGAGCTATATTGATCGACTGGGCTTATGACTGCTATAGGCACGGAACGCTTGACGCTTTGATTGAAGATGACATGGAGGCCATGAATGACGTATCAACACTAGAGAGGGCTATGAAGGTTGCAATTTGGTGCATTCAAGAGGTGCCATCTCTTAGACCCACCATGAGGAAGGTGACACAGATGCTTGAAGGAGTTGTTGAAGTGCCTGCTCCACCGAATCCGTTCCCGTTCAGTGAAATTAGCTGCTCCTGAACACAACAGTAACTGCCTTAATTTCAACTAGTTATGATTTTTCTGACTCTGGTTGTATCCATACTCATCTAATGATTCATCTGTTGCCAGTATATTCATTTCTCAACCACTTCTACTTGATAGAAGTGCAAAACATTATAGTTTTCTTCAAGGAGCTTTTCATCTTGTCCACAGCTGAGTGTTTATTACAGTTATATGGATTTCGTCAAGATTATTTCTCAAATTTTGCTGCTCTCTGATTGTAAGTTTAAAATGACTTCTCATTTTTTCAGAATAACATCATCACGGATTAATAGAATTTACAATCATTAGAATGGTTTTCCTCAAGATTAGTGCTCGATTTTTACCACTTCCTGACTGTAAATCGACGGCCATTGCCCTCCTGTTTTCGGAAGAACACAAATTATTTTGAAGAAAATTATTATGCAAATCGTGGGCTGGTGGTTGCTGATCCTGGAGGCAAAGAGTTTCAGGAAACCTACTGATACATTGTTGCCTACTCACACTACGGAGACAACAAAGAAAGAAATTCGACAGCTAGACGCATAGTTATCACTTAGGTGTTAAATCTTCAAGGTAGCAGATTTTCAAAATATAAAATCTGTCTCCATGTGCACCTCCCTCTAGTTATATCCTATGTTGCTGTTTTTCGTTGGCCAGTAAGGATACTCTCATGCAAGTGAGTTGGAGGTAAGATTGTGAAGATTCTGTTGAATGTTTTGTTGACAGAGAGGGCAGTCTTGCTCGTTGCAAAATATGGTATTTTCCTGCATGCGAATATATATATAGACACACACACACACACGAGAGAGAGAGAGAACCCACCTTTTTTTTTTTTTAATGTCTCGAGCCTGCAGTGCCATTTTAATTCTCTGCCAGGATTAACGAAACTACAGAGAAATTAATAAAAAAACTTTAATATATTCTGAAAAGTCTTTGAATTCAATAATCTAATAAAAAAATAACACATCAACTACTTATAAAGAGATAAAAATAAACCTAACAAAAAAAACAAAACTAAAGCTAAGTAGAAAAACTAATTAACACATGAAATTAAATAGAAAAAAAATTAAAATAACATCTTCT
>Ga0325401_1006163_pt1 | contig 11572 bp, 7 predicted proteins | sample PopdelMetagenome_FD_205666 | JGI IMG/M metagenome (GOLD analysis project Ga0325401, IMG submission 205666) | Populus deltoides microbial communities from Bellville, Georgia, United States - Xylem-PdKOR-R2 | ecosystem: Host-associated > Plants > Phyllosphere > Stem > Wood/Secondary xylem | place...
GCGCGGCCCGGCGGGGGGGCACGGTGGGGGGTCCCGCCGGGGAGGTCCCGCCGGCCCGGCCGGACCCGCGGCGGCGACCGCGGCGGAGGTGAGGGCCTCGGGGGCGCCGCCGGTGACGCGGCCGGCGACGCGGCCGGTGCCGTCGCCCTCGATTCGGCCGGGGCCGGGGCCGGGGCCGGGGCCGGGGATCGGTGCGTCGAGGTCGCCCGCCCGCTCTCCGGCCGGCCCGCCGGGCCGGTCCGCCGTCGCGAGGCCGAGGCCCGGGCCGCCTCCCGTCACCACCGCCGCGCGCGCCACGCTATCTGTCCTCCGTCGCGGTTGCCGGCGCTTCGTGGGCCGACCCTCCGGGCGCCGCGGGGCCGTCCGGTCCGGGCGCGCCGGCCCCGACCGCCGGCACGCGGCGCGCGCCCGTCCCGCGCAGGGTGCGGTCGGCGTAGCCGCCCCGCAGCGCCTCCGGGCCGCCCTCGGCCAGCAGGTCGAGGACGAGGGCGCTGTGGATGAAGCCGAGATGGCTGAAGGCCTGCGGGAAGTTGCCGAGGAAGGTGCCGTCCTCCGCGATCTCCTCCGGGAACAGGCCGACGTCGTTCCGCAGCGCCCGCAGCGCGGCGAAGCGGGTCCGCGCCTCCTCCTCCCGCCCGAGCCAGGCGAGGGCGTCCACGAGCCAGAAGGCGCAGATGAGGAAGGTGCCCTCGTGCCCCGGCAGCCCGTCGTCGCCGCGGTAGCGGTACAGCAGCGCGCCGTGGCCGAGGCGCCCGACGATCGCGTCCACCGTCCGCGCGAAGGCCGCCTCGTCCACGGGGAAGCCGACCATGGGCGCGAGCAGAAGGGCCGCGTCCACCTCGTCGCCGCCCTGGTACTGCGGGTAGTACCCGTCCGGGTGCAGCGCCTCGCCGTTCACCCAGGCGACGATGCGCTCCCGCTCCTCCCGCCAGCGCGGCCGCTCGCCGAAGAGGCGGCCGGCGCGCTCGAGCGCCACCCAGTTCATCACCGCGGCGTGCAGGTAGCGCTGCTCCGGCCTGCGCGGCTCCCACAGCCCCGCGTCCGGCCTCTCCCACAGCCCGGCCGCGATGTCGGCGAGGCGGATGCCGCGCTCGCGCAGCGCCCCGGGGATGGTGCCGCCGAGCCGCTCGTACAGGTCGAGCAGGTCGAGCACCTGCCCGTAGGCGTCGCTCTGGTGCTGCTCCGAGGCCTCGTTGCCGTGCCGCACCGGCCGGCTGCCGCGCCAGCCCTCGAAGTGGGCGATCTCCACCTCGGCCAGGTCGGCCTCGCCGGCGATGGCGTAGAGCGGGCGCAGGCCGCCCCCGTCGCGCTCGGGCACGCTCGCCACGAAGCCGAAGAACGCCTCGGCCTCCCGCACCATGCCGAGCTTCTTCAGCGCGTAGAAGGAAAGGCAGGCGTCGCGGATCCAGCAGAAGCGGTAGTCCCAGTTCCGCACGCCGCCGATCTCCTCGGGCAGCGAGGTGGTGGCCGCGGCGATCATGGCGCCCGACGGCGCGTAGGTGAGGGCCTTGAGGGTGAGCGCGCTGCGGATCAGGTCGTCCGCGAGCGGCCCGTCGTAGACGGACTGCCCTGCCCAGCCCGACCAGGCCTGCCGCGTCGCCTCCAGCAGCTCGCGCGGCGCCGGCGACGCCCCCGCCGGACCGCCGGGGCCGTGCAGCGTGAAGCGCCGCTCCTCGCCCTCCCGCAGGACGAAGCGCGCCACCGCGCGCCCGTCCTCCACGAGGAAGGCCGCGTCCGAGCGGAGTTCGGGCACGCCCACCCCGACCACGCTCGACCCGGTCACGCTCGACCCGGTCGCCCCCGAGGCGGTCACGCGAAGCTCCCCGAACGCCTCCGCGAAGCCGGCGAGCGGCCGGTAGGCCGCCTCGACCGCCACCTCGCCCGACACGGCCTCGAGAAGGCGGACGAGGAGCGGGTGGCCCGCCGCGGGCGACGGCATGAAGTCGGTCAGCCGCAGGACGCCGCCCGCCGTGGTGAAGGTCGTCTCCAGCACCTTCGTGCCGGGGAGGTAGGCGCGGCCGCTCTCGAAGCCGCCCTGCGGACCGATCGCGAAGTGACCGCCCCTCCCGGCGTCGAGCAGGCGGGAGAAGGCGGGCGCGCCGTCGAAGCGGTCGAGGCAGGCCCAGTCTATCGAGCCGTCCCGCGCGACCAGGGCGCAGCCGTGCAGGTTGCTCAGCAGGGCGTAGGCCTCGATCGGTTGGTAGGGCCGGCCGGTGGCGGACCCCTCAGCCCGCATCGGCGCGGCCCTGGAAGGCCCTGTTCGCCGCGGAGACGCTGCCGACGGTGCCGGGGCTCACCCCCGTCATGCGCCCCTCGTTCCCGAGCGGGCGCATGCCGTCCCCCGCCGTCCGGCCGGGATCGGGGTGGTGCACCGGCGCGTCGCGGCGCCGATCGAGGGCCTGCCGCAGCCGCGCGGCGTCGCGGCCCGCCCGCGCCTCGGCGGCGGCGCGCTCGATCCTCCCGTTGACGCGGCGCAGCGCCGCCGCGATCGCCGCCTTGCGGCGGGACAGGCCCGTCTCCTCCGCCGCGTGCCCGCTGCGGGGGTCCGCCCGGCCCGCCCGGGCGCGCCGCTGCGCCCGCGCCTGGTCGCGCAGGCGGTTCCTCTGCTCCCGCAGCCGGCGCGCCAGGTCCCGGACCTGCTCCGGGGCCATCCCCGCGAGCTCGGGGTGATGCGAGGCCTGGACCGCCTCGAACTCCGCCCCGCTCAGCAGCCGCCGCTCCTCGGCCCGCGTGATCGCCATGTCCCGTTCCTTACCGATCGTTCATGTTGGAGAGGTGCACAACGCGCGGACGGGCAAAGGTTTGGGGAGGGCGGTCGATGGCGCGCCGAAACCCGGCCGGCGCCGCCGCGGGTCCTGTCGCCGTCGCTTCCGGGACCGGAGAGGGCGGAACCCTCATGCATGAGGATCGGGGCCGCCGCCGACAGGGTGCGGGCCGCGTCCTCAGCCCGGCCGTGCCGCCCTCCCGCACCGCGGCGCGGGCGTCCTGGATGAGGGTGGCGTGGGCGAAGCCGCGGTGCTGCTGCGCCAGGGGGTGCACCACGCCCAGCCGCGCCTCCCCCATCACCAGCGCGCCGACCCGGGCGTCCACCGCCCGCTGCGCGTCGGCGGCGTCGAGCCCGTCCAGGGCGCCGTGCTCCCGGGCCCGCACCTCCCCCGGCGCCGCGCCGGCGAGGGCGAGCACCTCCGGCCCGATGTCCTCGCGCGGGGCCTGGCCGATGGTGACGAGGGCGATGCGGGGCGGGTCCATGCCCCATCATCGCGGGGCGCCGCGGGCCGGTCCAAGGCCTCGGGCGGCGCCGGCCGTCCCCGTGGACCGCCGGCGGGGGGATCAGCCGATCGCGCCCGCCACCTCCCGCCCGGCCTGGTAGACGCGGGCGATGCGGCGCGTGTTGCGGATGTCGGCCACCGGATCGGCCTCCAGCACCACGAGGTCCGCGCGCATCCCGTCCCGCACGCGGCCGCGATCCGTCAGGCCGAGCAGCTCGGCGGAGCGGGCCGTGGCGATGTCGAGGGCCCCGGCCGGGGTGAGGCCGGCCTCGACCATCAGCTCCAGCTCGCGGTGCTCGGCGAAGCCCTGGACGCGGAGCGGGGTGCCGCCGGAATCCGTGCCGAAGGCGACGGGGATGCCGGCGTCGTGGAGGCGCTTGAGGTTGATCTTGTTGATCCGCACGTCCGAGCGGCGCGGCGCGGCGCGGCCGAGCTGCGCCGCGCGCCAGGCCGGGTCCCGCATGCGCGCGATCATCGCGGGGTCGAGGGCCGCGCGCAGGAAGGGGTCGTCCGTGATCGCGGGGTCGTCGGCGTAGAGGTACTCGGCCTCGTCGATCTGGATCGTCGGGATGTACCAGGTGCCGCGCTGCCGCATGAGGGCGACGAGGCCGTCATCCACCTCCCGGTCGCGGATGCCGTGCGCCAGGATGTCCACCCCGGCCTCCACGGCGAGCCGCGCCTGGGACAGGTCGTGGATGTGGGCCGCGACCTTCAGCCCGCGGGCGTGGGCGGCCTCCACCGCGGCGCGCGCCATCTCCGGCGTCATCTGCGGCACGGTGTCGCCGAGGCCGTCGATCCAGACCTTCACGAGGTCGATGCCCCGGTCGGCGAGCTCGTTCACGCCCCGGCGCATCCCGTCCGGGTCGGCGGGACGGATGACCTGGTCGTCGGCGAGGTTCATCGGCCCGGCGGGCGGCGCGCCTTCCGGCATGCCGAGGCCCGGGCCGGCGCCGAGAAGGAGGGCGCCCGGCAGGCGCCCCGCGCGGCTCTCGGCGCGGAGCTCGTGGAACAGCGGGGCGTTGAGGCCGAGCGAGGCGGCGGCGCCGATGCCGAAGGCCTGCAGGCGGCGAAGCTGCGCCTCGACGTTCTCCCGCGTGTAGTACCGGCGGCCGGAGGTGGCGCCGGCGGTGTGGCCGATGTGGGAATGGGCCGCGATCATCGCCGGGATGACGAAGCGGCCCGACAGGTCCTCCCGCCGCGCGCCCTCCGGCACCGCGCCGGCGCCGGGGAGCCGGACGGCGCCGTCCGCCATCAGCACGCGGGTGGGCGCGGTCATGGCGCGGCCGTCGAAGACGCGAACGTTGTCCAGCAGGACGGGGGGCGCCGCCTGGGCGCGGGCGGGACGCGCGCGCGCGAGGGGCAGGCCCGCGAGGGCGAGGACGAGGCCGCGGCGGCCGAGGCGCATGGGGGTTCCTCCGGGATCGTTGTTTCGCGGGAGGATGCGCGCCGCCCGCCCGGCCGTCCATCGCGGTTCCGGGGACCGGCCCCTGCCGCGACGCGGGGCGGGAGGGGTGCCGCCGGGCCCGCGCCCTCCCGCCAGGGGCCGCGCGTCCGGCCCCGATCTTGAAGGTCCGCCGGCTTCCTTTCATACCGCCCGCCCTGGCCCGATCAGCTTGCGGAGGACGCGCGTGGACGAGACGGTGGAGCGGCACGAGTTCGGGGCCGAGGTGGGGCGCCTGCTGGACCTCGTGGTCCACGCCCTCTACTCGGACCGCGAGATCTTCCTTCGCGAGCTTGTGGCCAACGCCGCCGACGCGACCGACCGGCGCCGCTTCGAGGCGCTCACCGGCGGTGCCCCCGCGCTGCCGGAGGGCGCGGCGGTCCGGATCGTGCCGGACAAGGAGGCCCGGACGCTGACGATCGCCGATCCCGGCATCGGCATGAGCAGGGCCGAGCTGGCGGAGAATCTCGGCACCATCGCCCGCTCCGGCACGCGCGCCTTCACCCAGTCGCTCGCGGACGCCAGGCCCGGCGAGCGCCCGAGCCTCATCGGGCGGTTCGGCGTCGGCTTCTACTCCGCCTTCATGGTGGCCGCGCGCGTCGAGGTCACCTCCCGCCGCGCCGGCAGCGACGAGGCCTGGCGCTGGGCCTCCGAGGGGCGGGGCGACTACACCCTGGCCCCCGCCGAGCGGGACGGGCCGGGCACGAGCATCGTCCTGCACGTGAAGGAGGACGCCGGGGAGTTCCTCGAGCCGATCCGGCTGCGGACGGTCGTCCGCAAGTGGGCCGACCACATCACCATCCCCGTCACGGTGGCCGAGGACGGACGCGACGAGCCCGCGAACGAGGGCACGGCGCTCTGGCGCAGGCCGAAGGGCGAGATCACCGAGGAGGGCTACGCCGAGTTCTACCGCCACCTCGGCCACGTCTTCGACAAGCCCTGGGCCACGCTGCACTGGACGGCGGAGGGCGCGGTGGACTTCACCGCCCTGCTGTTCATCCCCGGCATGAAGCCCTTCCAGGCGGTGGAGGGCGAGCGCGAGAGCCGGGTGCGCCTGCACGTCCGACGCATGTTCATCACCGACGAGGCCGGGCTGCTGCCGCCCTGGCTGCGCTTCGTGCACGGCGTGGTGGACACCGAGGACCTGCCGCTGAACGTCTCGCGCGAGATGCTGCAGGCGACGCCGGCGCTCGCCCGCATCCGCCGCGCCGTGACCAACCGCGTGCTGTCCGAGCTGAGGACGCGGGCGAAGGACGCCGAGGACTACGCCCGGTTCTGGGAGAACTTCGGCCCCTCGCTGAAGGAGGGGCTGTGGGAGGACGCGGAGCACGGCAAGGACCTCGCCGCGCTTCTGCGCTTCCGCTCCTCCTCCGCGGAGGGCTGGACGTCGCTGGCGGACTACGTGGCGCGCATGAAGGAGGGGCAGGAGGCGATCTACGTCCTGTCCGGCGAGTCCGCGGAGGCGCTCGCGCGCTCGCCCCAGCTGGAGGGCTTCCGGGCGCGCGGGGTGGAGGTGCTGCTGCTGTCGGACGGGATCGACGCCTTCTGGCCGGAGCGGCTGGACCGCTTCGAGGAGCGGCCGATCCGCAGCATCACCCAGGGCACGGTCGACCTCTCCGGCGTCGCGGCCGCAGAAGGGGAGCTGCCGGAGGCGGCGGACGTGTCGCGGCTGGTCCCGCTGCTGAGGGACGCGCTGCAGGAGGAGGTGTCGGAGGTCCGCGCGACGGACCGGCTGGTGGGCAGCGCGGTGGTGCTCGCCGCGCCCGGGCACGGCCCGGACCTGCACATGCGGCGCCTGCTGCAGCGCGCCGGGCGGGGCCTGGGGGCCGGGCTGCCGGTGCTGGAGATCAACCCGCGCCACCCGCTCATCCGCGCGCTGGCCGGGCGGGAGGAGGGCCTGGAGGACGCGGCGGGGCTGCTGCTCGACCTCGCCCGGGTAGGGGACGGCGACGCCCCGCGCGACCCGGCCGCCTTCGCCCGCCGCGTGGCCGACGCCCTGGTCGAGAAGCTGGGCTGACGGGGCCGCGAGCGGGGGCCGCAGAGGGGGCCGCAGAGGGGGCCGTTCAGGCCCATCTCGCCCGGGCGGCTCGCTCTCACCCGAGCGCCGGTCCCGATGACCGCCGCTCCGGAGGGGAACGGACCGGGGCCCGGGCGGTCGAATCTTCGGGGAGCGGCATCCGACGCCTCCCTCCGGCGCTGATGGAGTGAAGCTCGAAGGAGACGGCCATGTCCCAGGTGATCACCGGGTTCTTCCGCACGCGCCGCGAGGCGGAGATGACCGTGGAGCGGCTGGTGCAGGACCACGGCCTCGACCGCCAGCGCGTCCAGGCCATGGCCGAGGGGGAGGAGAACTCCTCCGGCACGGTGGTGTCCGGGGCGGACGCCGCCGACGCCGCGGCGGGCGAGCGGCCCGAGGGCGTGCGGCGCGGCCGGATCATGGTGCGGGCCGAGGTGGGCGACGACCTGCTGGACGCGGCCATGGCCAGCTTCCGCGCGTGCGACGCGGACGAGCTGCGGGCGGAGCGGGGCTGATGGGGGACGGGGAGGCACCGGGCCGGCTGCCGCGCGTCGAGGGCGGCCCGCACCTGCGCACCGTCGCGATGCCGCGGGACGCCAACGCCAGCGGGGACATCTTCGGCGGCTGGACCCTGTCGCAGATGGACATGGCCGGCGGCACCTTCGCCGCCGAGCAGGCCGGGGGGCGGGTCGCCACCGTGGCCATCGAGGCGATGCGCTTCCTGCGCCCGATCGCGGTCGGCGACGAGGTGAGCTGCTACTGCTCGCTGGAGGGAACCGGCGACACGTCGATCACGGTCAAGGTCGAGACCTGGGCCCGGGGCCGTGGACGCGGCAGGCCGCCGGAGAAGGTGACGGAGGGCATCTTCACCTTCGTGGCCATCGGGACGGACGACGGACCGTCGGAGGGTCAGTCGCGGTCGATGGAAGGCCGGTGACGGCCGGCTCGCGGCTGCTCGTCCCACGCTCCCGTCGGAGGAAGAGACGCCGGCCTCTCCCCTCACGGGGGACGCGGATCCGACGCGAGGAAGCGTACAATTTCAGATTGTTCTGTTTCAAGCACAGCAACCGTTGATTATACCCTGGGGAAGCTGCAAGGTTCCACGGCTGTGCGCTTCCCATCGGATGCCCGCGATCACCACGGCCGAAGCGACATGGCCCGCCTCGTCCGGGCGCACGACTGGGATCCCACGCCGCTCGGACCGATCGGGGACTGGCCCGGGACGCTGAAGGCGGCGGCGGACTTCATCTTCTCCTGCAGTCTTCCGGCGGTCGTGCTGTGGGGACAGGATCTGCTGCAGATCTACAACGACGGCTACCGCGACCTGATGGGCGCGAAGCACCCCAGGGGGCTCGGCCAGCCGACGCGCGAGTGCTGGCCGGAGGCCTGGCACATCCGCCGCCCGATCCTCGACCGGGTATGGGCGGGCGAGGCCGTGAGCTTCGAGGACAAGCTCATCCCGCTCGATCGGCGAGGCGTCCAGGAGGATGCCTGGTTCACCCTGTCGTACTCGCCGCTGCGCCATGCGGACGGTGCCGTCGCCGGCATCCTGGTGATCGTGATCGAGGTCACGGCACGGCATCGCGCCGAGACGGCCCTGCGCACCAGCGAGGCGCGGTTCCGCGCCTTCGTCACGGCGCGGTCGGACGTGGTCTACCGCATGAGCGCGGACTGGTCGGAGATGTGCCGGCTCGACGGCCGTGGCTTCCTGTCCGACACGATCGAGCCGACCGGGACGTGGATGGACCGCTACATCTACCCGGGCGATCAGCCGACGGTGCGGGCCGCCGTCGCGCGGGCCGTCCGCACCGGCGGCGTGTTCGAGCTGGAGCACCGCGTGCGCCAGGCCGACGGCGCCGTCGGATGGGTGCTGTCGCGCGCGGTGCCGGTCCGCGACGAGGCCGGCGCGGTCATCGAGTGGCTCGGCAGCGCGCACGACATCACGGCCCGCCGGCGCGACGAGGCGGTGCTGCGCGAGAGCGAGGCCCGCGCGCACAGGCTGGTGAACGGCATCGCCCTGGCCGTCTGGGAGGCGGACCCCACCGGGGCGGTGATCACCGACAGCCCGAGCTGGTGCGCCTTCACCGGGCAGAGCAGCGCGGAGTGGCTCGGCACGGGCTGGCTGGACGCGGTGCATCCCGACGATCGCGACCGCACGATCCGGCTGTGGCGCCGGGCCACCGAGACCCGCCGGGCGGTGGACACCGAGTACCGGCTGCGCATGGCCGGAGGGGGCTGGCGCTGGGTCGGCGTGCGGACCGCACCGGTCTTCGACGCCGGGGGCGAGCTGCAGAAGTGGGTCGGCATGAACGTCGACGTGCACGAGCGGCGGCAGGCCGAGGAACGGCTGCGCGAGGCGGAGGTGCGCGGGGCGTTCCTGCTCGCGCTGAGCGACGCGCTGCGGCCGCTGACCGATCCGGCCGCGATCGAGAGCACGGCCTGCACCCTGCTGGGCGAGCACCTGGGGGCCGAGCGGTGCTACTACATCGAGCTCGACGAGGCGGCGGGCGTGGCCCGTGTCGGCCAGGATTACCGGCGGCCCGGCCTGTCCTCCTTCGTCGGCGAGCACGCGCTCCTGTTCATCGGGTGGTGCCTGCCCCCCCTGCGGGAGGACCGGCCCCTCGTGGTGGAGGACGCGCTGGCCGACGCCCTCATCCCGGAGGCGGATCGGCCCGCGCTCGGGGCCGCGGGCCTCGTCTCCTTCGCGAGCACGCCGCTCATCAAGGCCGAACGGCTCGTGGGCGCCTTCTCCGTCACCGCCGGCGCGCGGCGCGCCTGGACCGATGCCGAGATCGGGCTGCTCCGGGAGACCGGTGAGCGGGTCTGGGAGGCGGTGGAGCGGGCCCGTACCCAGGCGCTCCTGCGGCAGAGCGAGGAGCGCTTCCGCGGCTTCGCGGACGCGTCGAACGACGTGCTCTGGATCGCGGACGCGGGGAGTGAACGGGTCGAGTACGTCTCGCCCGCCGCGCAACGGGTGTTCGGCGTCCCGAGCAAGACCGCCATGGCCGGCTCCGCCGCCATGGTGACGCTCATCCATCCGGAGGACCGGGCGGCGTTCCTGGCGATCCGGGGCGACGCCCTGAAGGACGAGAGCACGATCGCCTACTACCGCGTCATGCAGCCGGACGGATCGGTCGTGCATGCCCGCGACACCTCGTTCCTGATCCGCGACCATCGCGGCGTCCCCGTCCAGGTCGGGAGCGTGGTCCAAGACATCTCCGACATCGAGGCCGCGCGCGCCGCCCTGGAGGCCGAGAAGGAACGCTTCCGTTCGCTGGCCGAAGGGATCCCGTCCCTGGTCTGGCGCGCCGCCGCGGACGGGCGGTTCACCTGGGCCAGCCCGCAGTGGCTCGGCTTCACCGGCCAGACCCAGGAGCAGAGCACCGGCTTCGGCTGGCTGGCCGCCGTGCATCCCGAGGACCGGCCCGCCGCCGTGGGAGCGTGGCAGGCGGCGAGGGAACGAGGGGTCCTCGAGGTCGAGCACCGGGTGCGCCAGGCCCGTGACGGCCGCTACCTCTGGCACCGCACGCGCTCGACGCCGGTGCGTGACGAGCACGGCGGCATCCTCGAGTGGCTCGGGACGACCACCGACATCCAGGACCTCAAGGCGTTGCAGGAGCGGCTGCTCCACACGGCCCTGCACGACGGCCTCACGGGCCTGCACAGCCGCGCCTTCCTGACGGATCGCCTGACCTCGATCCTGGCCGGGCGGCAGGGCGGGGGCGGCGGCCGGTCCGCCGTGCTGTTCCTCGACCTCGACCGGTTCAAGATGGTCAACGACGGCCTGGGGCACCCGGCCGGGGACGAGCTCCTCATCGAGATCGGCCGGCGCCTGCGGGCCTGCACGCGGGCCTGCGACACGGTGGCACGCTTCGGGGGCGACGAGTTCGCGCTCGTCATCGACGATGCCGCGGAGCCCGGCGCGGCGGTGGAGGTCGCCGAGCGGATCATCGGCGCCGTGCGCCGGCCGGTCAGGCTGGGCCAGCAGGACGTCTACACCGCCTGCAGCCTCGGCATCGTGCACCTCGACGCCGCCTACGCCACGGCGGCGGAGGTGCTGCGCGATGCCGACATCGCCATGTACCACGCCAAGCGCGGCGGCGGCGGCTACGCGCTGTTCTCGGAGAGCATGCGGAACGGGGCCGTGGAGGCGTTCGACCTGCGCACCGACCTGCGCGCGGCGATCACCCGCCGGGAGTTCGTGCTTCATTATCAGGCCATCTGCGACGTCACCGCCGGCACCACGGCCGGGGTGGAGGCACTGCTCCGTTGGAACCATCCCCAGCGCGGCCCGGTCCCGCCCTCCGCCTTCATTCCCGCGGCCGAGGAGAGCGGACTGATCCGGGAGATCGGGACGTGGGTGCTGAACGAGGCCTGCGGTCAGCTGCGCGCCTGGTGCGACCGCTTTCCCGGGTTGAGGCTGTGCCTCAGCGTCAACGCCTCCGGCGCCGAGTTGAACAACCCCGGTTACGCGCCGGAGGTGCAGAAGGCGCTCCTGGCCTCCGGCATCGATCCCCGGATGCTGCAGATCGAGGTGACGGAGAGCGTCTTCCTGCACCAGTCCACGGTGGTCGGCGAGACGCTCTGCGAGCTGAGGGCACTCGGCGTGCGGGTCGCGCTGGACGACTTCGGCACCGGGTACTCGTCGCTGGGCTACCTGGACAGCTACCGGATCGACACGATCAAGATCGATCGTTCCTTCGTGGCGGGGCTGCGGCTGCGCCCGAACGCGGCCGCCGTCGTCCAGGCGATCGTGGGCCTCGGGCAGGCCATGAGTCTCAGCGTCGTGGCGGAGGGCGTGGAGACCGAGGAGCAGTTGCAGGCCGTGCGCGGGACGGGCTGCAA
>Ga0325401_1006168_pt1 | contig 11569 bp, 4 predicted proteins | sample PopdelMetagenome_FD_205666 | JGI IMG/M metagenome (GOLD analysis project Ga0325401, IMG submission 205666) | Populus deltoides microbial communities from Bellville, Georgia, United States - Xylem-PdKOR-R2 | ecosystem: Host-associated > Plants > Phyllosphere > Stem > Wood/Secondary xylem | place...
CCAAACACATTAAACTACTTTTTCTTCAACCTCAATTTCAACCACAGTTTTAACCAAACATCTATTTTTTCAAACCAACCTCAACTAAAAGTACTTTTTATAAAACAACTTTTTTCAAACCACAACCGCAACCGCTACCACAATACCAAACACACTATATCTATGTGTGTTTACGCTATGTTTAGGTCATATCATAGAGGCTTTCTGAAGAAGAGATCAGTGGTTTGAAAGAGTTGTTCAGAATAATATAATAATATATAGACATTGATGGCAAATTATTCTTTGATGTTGTCCTCAACTTTTTTCTTTGTGGAGAACTTTTTTTTTTTTTTCATCCATAGCCACAATGATTATTCAGACCAATCCCACAATCACAACAACTTTTCCAAGAAACTCAACTACTCTCCAACATTCATTAATGGATTTCTTCTCATTTACATAGAGGCAGAGCCAAAACAGCACACAAAGTATGGACCATATTGACCAATACTTATGCTAAACCATCTCGTGGACACATCATACAAGTCAAAACCCTTCTCAAACATGATACCAAAAGTACTCTGAATAGTATTGACTTCATTTAATCAATTAAAGCTTGTGCATTGAACTTGCTATACTTGGTGCACCAATGGATGAGAAAGATCTCACAGACAAAATTCTAGATGGACTGCGAGATGCTTACAAAGAATTGGTTCATGTCGTTCAAGCATGTGATAAACTGATCTTATTTAATGAGCTTTATGAGAAACTTATAACATTATTTGAAGCTTCTTTTCAAGGAAAAACAAAGGAAGCTGCTCATTTTCCAACCACTATCAACCCAACAAACAGGACCAACACAAATTGGCAATCACAAAAAAACAATAATTGACTTCTAAACCCTCTTGGAAACACTGGCTGGCGTTCATCTACCAAGTCCAATATATGTCCTCCAGTGACTTTATATTCCCCGCACAACACCCTGTGGCAATCGCCCATCCCCACGCCCTTACTTAAGCCACTATCAGATTTATCACATGGCCAAGTGATGGCTGTCATTCCACCTAGAACTAATTCAACATCCAACATAGGATCTACACTGCCCTGCATAACAACTGCCGACCATCAGCAGCACCGTCGACCGTCAGCAACATTTCAGCTCTTGTAGCATTCCAGCCTATCCCTCTAGCTCAACATTCTGCAACAACACTGACTGCTCTCTCAAAGCTAGAGTAGTATATTTCGTGGCCAACAGCTTCATTCTCCTTTCACAACAGCGATAAGCGACCGAAACCCGGGGGGGGGGGGAGCCAGGGAGAAAACAGAGTGACCGAGGGAACAGGAGAGAGGTAGAGAAGAAGGGAACCCAGAAAGAACCAGAGAAAGACGACAGAAGGAGCAAGCAAAAAAAGAAGAAGCGGGAGTAGAGGGGCGTCGTCCAAAGTCAGTGTTATTCCCAGTCTTCGCCTCCAGCAGAGCCTGCGGATCAGGTAAGTTTTTCGTTCCCTCCCCTTCCGTTTTTAATTACCTGTGCACTGTGCAAAGCATGCGGGAGTAATTACCGCATGCCAGGAACAATGACCAGGCTGAGCCTGTTGGATCCAGTCCAGCCCGTATGGCTGGGTTGGATCAACCAAAAAAACGTTGAAGTTATTCTGGGCCTGGGCCTCAAACCCAACCGGCTTAATTTTTTTTGGGCTAAGAGTGTGATTGGCAAAACAAGCCCTTTTAGATATCAGAAAATTCCATAAAAATTCAGCGATCTTGTGAATTTATTTATGGGTCTCTCGCATTTTCTTTTGTTGGCTTTGCTATATATTTGATTTGTGGATTTTTACCGTGAATGTGAATGTTATGTGTGATACATGTCTCCCTTTCTTTCTTTTTTTTTTTCTAAAACAATTTAAAAATAAAAAAATATTTTTCTTTTCTTTTAATCCAAATTTTGCGGATTTTATTCTCTGACGCAAGAGTCAGGAATATCATACTTTTTGGGTTACACAATATTTACTAACGTCAGAGTTGCGAATATTCATAGGTGAATATTCACTGATACCAGAGTCAAGAATATTATAGGAAGACCAATAAAAAAAAACAAACTCTTAGCAATTTAAGATAAAATCAGCAATGCAGCTTGCCTCATGTAGGACACTTAAGGGGTCATAGTATATTTCCTTTCATGAAACCAGTCACGTATCATAAAATCTCTATTAACCAATTAGGGTTAATATTTGACTTACCTTATAGCCAAATATTTTCATCAACGATCTAATATTGACTATTATAAAACATTCAGTCCAATTGTTAAAACCACTATTATGAGGCTCGTTCTTAGGATTGATGTTAGTTGTGGTTAATCTCTTTAAGAATTAGATCTCTATTGACCAATTAGGGTTAATATTTGACTTACCTTATAGCCAAATATTTCATCAACGATCCAATATTGACTATTATAAAACATTTAGTCCAATTGTTAAACCCACTATTGCGAGGCTCGTTCTTAGGATTGATGTTAGTTATGGTTAATCTCTTTAACAATTAGGTGTCAACAATGCCTTTATGTTGATTATTAGAAGAGGTTTATATAGCTAAACCACTAGCCTTCATTGATTCTAATCATCCAATATACATTTACAGGCTTCGTAAAGCCATTTATGGCCTTAAACAAGTGCCAAGAACTTAGTACCATAAGTTAAACAAGTGCCAAGAACTTAGTACCATAAGTTAAGCCAATCTCTTCTTATAACCGGCTTTAAGAATTCTCATATTGATACTATTGACCTTTAGGTTATATATTAATATTTTATGTATTTAGATGATAACAATTAAATAAAATTGGACTAATAACATGCTTTGTTAACAATAAGTTTAAACAAGTTTATATGAAGATCATCAACAAGTATGAAGATTTAAATGAAGAAATTAATCAACAAGTTCAAGATGCAAAACAAGTGAAGACTTAGTTATTAATTATTCATTTTAGTGCAAATTATGTAAATCTTTTATATCTAACATGATAACACAAATTAAAATGAATTCATACACTTCAAATTGCATGCATCATAGGATTGATATGCATTTAGTTGGTTCGAAACTCATCTGGCTTAAAACTGCTAAAACTAGATTTTAAGTTGAATTGGTTGACCGTTTGTCCATACAAGGTGAATTGGTTGACTAATTGGCTTGACCAATATGAATTGGTCGACCGTTTCATCTTAAAAGGATTCAAATTTCAAATGTCTTTGCAACGCATTCAACTTTTAACATATCATTTTCAAAATCTTTGATTGTTTTTATTGAGTCGACATTGATATTGCTCTTTTTAAAAAAAAATCAAAATACAAATGTTGGACCAAGCAATTAGGGGAGGAGAAAAAATTCTCTACCTATAATAATAAAAAAAGAACATAAAAAAACCCTAGATATAGTTTTCTAAACCTAGTCGCCACCCAACAACCTCCCTCCTTTTGCTAAACCACAGCTCTCAATATTTTTTCTAACTTTCCCCATGATCTCTCTCTCAATACATGCCTCCACCTCCATCATCCTCACCAGATTATCTTCTCTATAAACACACAGGAGCCACCAACCTTACTTCCAAACTCTCCTCTCCGAGCTTATCACAACTATACCCATAACCCTTCATAGTCCAGCCATGACAGCTAAAATAAAAGTAACCCAGACCAACAACCTGCCTACCATTCCTGAGTTTCAAGAATGGAAAGGGAACGTATGCACAACCTCCTATGAAAACACCGTCAATTTACGTCTCTCACATATCTCATAACTTAGGGGCAAACTCGGTAACTGGGCAACATTTTATCCTTTTTACCCCCATCTATCCAACTCAAGCTCGGATCAACATGAAACTAACAACATAAAGACCTTTGAATGATAGGTCTACTAGTCCTATATACCATGATAAATCACTTGCTATAAAAGAGAGATTGAGAGCATTTAAATGAAATAATTTGACTAAACTTGTTTTAACAACTGAAGTTTGTTTGGTTCCAAACATTGAGGTGTCGAAGGAGTTTAGAGTGCTAGACTTTGTCAAGTATAGCGGGCTAGAATGCATAAACACCCATTTCTAGTCATACTACAATAAGATGGCTGAAATGATCCATAACAATAAGATGTTGATATATTTTTTCCAAGGTAGTCTTACTAGATCTGTCTTGAGCTGGTACATGAGACTAGACAATACCAAGATCAATAAATGAAAAGACCTGACAGACGCCTTCTTGAAGCAGTATAAATTCAATATGAAAATTACTCTTGACAAAACCAGCCTAATGACCATGGAGAAGGGAAACAAAATGTTTGTGATGCAAAACAATAGTGAGATAAGGCAATACATGTCTAGCCTCCACTGATAGAGATATAAATGCTGATGTTCTTCGCCAACACCTTCCAATTGTAGTTCTGGTTGAAGAGGATTACTACAAAGACAGTGTTTTAGATCAACCGAACTAAAAGTTTTGAGAAGATTAATTTTGGAATAACGGTTTATTTGTCTTTACAAACTTGGTAGGCAAAGCACTTGAAAAGTCTTTACTCTGCAAGTATTGTTTAACGTGTGCGGCGTCGTAGCGATGCGTCCACTCTTGGATTGTATCTGGAAAATGGGTGAGACAAGGGTTTCTTAGATTTTATCATTGGAATGGAGGAATGAGAGTTGCCACCTAGTATTTTGGTTACTAGAAACCATAACTGGTCTCAGAGATTGGGCACAGAGACTGGTTGCATAAAGAGAAGGTATTAGCACCTTAAATACGTCATACCTAAGGTAAGCTGCATTGTTTGATTGTCTGATAAAAGCTAAGGTATGGTCGTATTTTCTAGTTGTTGGTCCATCTAAGGTTTAAGAAAAATCCTCCTTAGTAAGGAGATCCTTATCTTATTGGGTAAAACCTAACCATTCTAACATCAATAAAAAAGAACTACCTTTTTAATATCAAAAATACGCTTTACGTATAAATTCATAATCCCAAATAGTAAAAGAAAACAAAATATTTTTTGGGTATTTTTGAAATATTGGCCTAGTTCTCATGACTTTAATAAATTGGTTATTAAAGCCAAAATGCATGGTGACCATATATTTTTTTGAATTTTTTTGTATGAAAATATGATATGATTTTTTTTAATCTTTGAGAGACTTGGCCGTATGCATGAAAACAAGACATTTCTTTTTGTTTCATAATTTTTTGCAATGTTTCGATGAAAACCGAGTATTTTAATACCGGAGTTATATCTTTATGGCATAAAATTACGAACCAATATTAAGCAAATTTGATTGAGAAATACGCGGGAAAATCACAAAAGTTTTTAAAAGATTTTTTTTGTTTTTTTAAAATTTTTTGGACTTAGCCAAACTCAGCCTAGTGAACAGTGGAGAACTCTCCACTGTTCACGTGAACAATGGAGAGTGAATTAATTCACTCTGTACTTTTCAGTTGCAGAACAGTGAAGGTTGCATGCAGAGGAGGAAAAGAGGAAAATAAAAGTAGAAGAAGCTGACTTGCGGTGGCAGTGTAGTTGTTGACGGTGGGCGAAGAGCAAGACTGGAGATGGTTTGTGGAGGACGCTTCTAGTTGTTCTTCCTCTTTCTCTATATTTTCCTTCTGCCTTTCTCCTGTTATCTCTTCTCCTATTGTTCTCTGGCTGTGGCGGTGCTGCTGGTGATGAGATTGGTGGTGGCTGAAGGTCTCGCTGGAGAGAGAAAGAAAGAAAAAAAGGTGGTAGAGAAGAAAAGGTCGTGGGAAAAGGATGTTTTTTTGTTGAATTTGGACCCAATCTCCTCCCCCTTTAGACTATGAAAATCAAATATATTTAGAGAAGATGGAAGAGGGATACTTTTTCTCCGGTGGTGCCAAATCTTGGCCCTTGGTTCAACCCGAAAACATCCCAACCGTTGGTTCAAAGTAGCAATGATGAATTGTCAGTTTTGTGCAGGAAAATGGTTGGTCGAGATGGCCACTTTGGGGCGGTGCCACCGCTTCTCAAGCCTCGATCAACCCGAATGGATTACACTAGCATGTATTCAGGTGTCAGGGGATCGTTTCCATGTACGTTTCGTCAAATTTGGTTGAGAAACAAAGCTTTAAATCCCTCGAGAAGGTGGCCACTCAACTAGCCTTGCTGAAGAAGAAGATGAATAGTCATCTTCCAATAACGCCGTTTTGGCCAATTGTGATTTAGTCTTTTGATTTGTGATTTATTTCTATCTACATCCCTAGTTGGCTTCAAACTATTAATTTTGTTCAATTTTACCCTTGGAGAACTTCAATTCAAGCCCTAGATTTCAGAATCTTTTTCCCTTTGGTCCTTGATTTCAGATTAATGCAATTTGACCCTCAATTGATAATTAAACTTTAAATTTATTCAATTTAGCCCCTGATTCGGTCAATTTCAGTTCCTCTATTTACGCACCTTTTCCAATTTGGTCTTTGGTTATGAATTTATTCAATCAAGTCCCTAATTGGCCATCAAACTTCAATATTTATGCAATTAAACCCTTGATTTGACCAAATCAACTCTTAAAATTATATTGACCCCTAAACTTTAATATCTTCCTATTAAAGCCTAAAATGACTTAAAAAACAATGTTTCCTTGCAATCATACCCTCCATAAATTCAATTAAACGTTCAATAAAATTTAATTGAGTCCTTAAACATATGATTTTGGACTTTTCTTTCTCAAATTGAATTTTCTTTATCAATAGGGCCTTCATCGGTAAAACATATACCATCAAATTTTAATTTTTTTACTTTTGAACTTCCTCAACCAATTTTTGGCAATTTTCTGGGCGCTTTGGCATCCTCTTCTCACTGCTATTATTTTTTTTTGTTTTCTTCCGAATATAAATTTTTTTGTCTTTTTTTGTATTTTCTCCTTTTTTGTGGGACCTAAAAATGAGTAACAACAAGTATTGTATAGAAGGGGCTCATTAGTACTTAAAAGTGCATTTTTATCAAGGTTTTATATCATCATTTTGCACTTGAAGTATCAATAACTCCTTAACTAAAACATGTTTTATAATAACATATCTAATAATATAAGATACCTTTAATTTATGGTAAATGTTCATCTTAAATGCAGGCCTATTACATAAATGAAAGAATTGATTGATGAGTTGAAGTACTGAAATTGAAAGGACAAAGAGATGGTCAAACTTAGAAAAGAGATGTTGGTGCAGTTCAAACTGGAACATTGTTCGGTAATCGGGTCATATCTGGAGCTGTAGATCTTGGATTTAGGTCTACTTTATATGGATGGAAAGATAAGACATAGGCCTACAACTTTCATGAGGAGCCCAAGATTTAACAAGGCCGTATTCAAGTCCAAATTGTAGCAATAATGAAGAAGTCCGAATATATCCTGCAGTCCAGACACTGTTCAGCCCATATCTCGAGTTCTAGTAGTCCAAATAAGCTCAAAGTTTTACCCTGGAAAGATGAGACAATTTCCTAGAACTTTCATGATTGAAGTCTGTTCAAAGTATGACGTTATCAATGATGTTTTTGGCAGACAAGAAGATAAGAATTGTCACCAAGTCAAGATATGGCCACCCATTCATCAATTTGTCAACAAATCAATAGTTCTGAATTTTGGACTATAAAAGGAGGCATTTGCCATGTATTTAGGCATCTTGGTGTTCAGATCAAGATCATGCTCTTACTTTCTCTCTTTGTATTTTTGTAATGTTTAAGTTTTGCTTTCATTAATATCTAGTTTATGCCTTTTATTTCCTTTTCTTTACCTAGTTAACTTCTTTCTCATTTATGTTCTTATCTTTGTCGCACATGTGCGGCGTCGCGACGAAATAATATGATTCCCACTTTAAATCTAAAATGTAAACCTATCTATATCTATTTGACAAATATGGGGAGACAAGAAAATATTGTCTTTTGTTGGTGAAAAATGGAATGGGAGTCGCCACCTAGTATTTTGGTCACTAGGAACCCTAACTGGTCTTGGAGATCGGGTACGGGGACTGGTTGCGTAAAGGAAAGGTATTAGCACCCCAAATATGCCTTACCTAAGGTAAGCTGCATTGTTTGATTGTCTGATAAAAAGCTAAAGTGTTATTGTATTTCTAGTTGTTGGTCCGTCTATGGTTCAAGAAAAGTCCTTCTCAATAAGGAGGTCCTTATCTTATCGGGTAAAACCCTAACCGTTCTAACGTCTATATGAAAGATATATTTTTAATATCAGGAATATGTTTTACGTATAAATTTGTAATCCAGATACTAAAAGAAGACAAAACGATTTTTTTAGAATTTTTGAAATATTGGCCTAGTTCTCGTGGCTCTAACAAACTTGTTGTTACAGCCAAAGTGCATACTAATACATATATTTTTTTGAAATTTTCTTTGTTGTATGAAAATATGATGTGATGATTTTTTTATTTTATTTTGGAGAGACTAGGCCGTATGCATGAAAACAAAACACTTTTTTATATTTTTATATTTTTGATGTCTTGACGAAAACCGGGTATATTAATACTGGATTTGTATCTTTACGGTATAAAAATACAAACCAGTATTAAACAATTTTGATAAAAATATGCAGGAAAATCAGCAAATTTTTTAAGGATTTTTCAGAATTTTTTAATTTTTTTATATATCTATATATAAATAATATAAAAAACATTATAATAAATAATATATAATATTAGGTAGGCCGGGCTAGGCCGACCCAACTAACTGGGTCGGACTCAGCCCAAAATGGTTGGGCCGATCTCGGCCCAAAAAATCTCTTATTTTTGTCTGGGCCAGACCCGGCCTAGAAGGCATGGATGGGCCAGAATCAGCCTGGCCCAGAAAATAAACTGGCTGGGCCAGCACCAACCTAGCCCAGAGAAGAAAAGGAATATCACCGATGGGCCAGAATCAGACTAGCCTAGCAAACAAAACTGGCGGGGGGAATTATTTGCCCCCCACCCTACTGCATGCAGAACAATATTCGTTCTGCATGCAGGAGGGAAAACGGCCACCGAAAGCAAAAGCAAAGAGGGGGAGGAGGGTGTACCTGGCGTGGAGGAGGCGGTGCTGCTGGTCGGACTACTTCGCTGGTGGTGCTGTGGTGGAGGCCGGTGGCGGTGTCGTGGCTCACGGACGGCGGCTCCAAGCAGCGACGCTGCTGTTTCAAGCGGCGGAGAGAGAGATTCTTCCTCTTCCCTTCTCTCGCGTTTTCTTCCCTATTCTTTTGTTTTTTTAGTGGTTTCCCCTTTATCCTCCCGGTTTGTTTTCAAGTTCCCTACCCCGTTTCAAGCTTTTCCTTCCTCTCCGTTTGGGTTTATCAGTGGTTCTCTTTTTCCATTCGTTCTCTCTCCTCGGTTCGTTTTCTATTTCTCTCCGTTTCTTCCCTCTTTTTTTTCTTGCTCTGTTTTCGTTTTCTCTCCGCGTTTTCCTTTTTTTGTCCCCTTCTTTCTCTTCTCTATGTTCCCTGTTTTCTCTCCTCCTCCTTGTGTTGGCGTTGAGCCTCTATTTATAGAGCCAAAGGAGTGGGGCTCATTATTGTCGCGCATGGGGCAGGGCAGCGCCGGTCGGTTGGCCAGTGGGCGCCGCTGGCAAGGCGTGTTGCCCCTGGTTTCTCATCATCAAGGCTTGGGGTTTCGAGACTTCTGCAAGGCACGCGACTCGCAGGAATTAATGAAGAAAGAGGAAGAAAACTGTCTTCCTTCCCCTGCTGCATGTCCGGGGGAAGGAGAAAGAAGAACAGTGTCGCTCAAAACGACACTGTTCTGCCTCTTTTTTTTTTTAACATGAAACGGCGTCGTTTTATACAAAACGCGCCGTTTCATTTAAATGTGGCGCCAGCAAATGTTTTCCAAATCAGTCCTTAATTTATCCTTTGTTCTTTGAAGTCCTTACAATGTAATCTGGATTTTAAGCATTAATTCAATTGCATCCCTGCAAATTTCGGTATCCGCCCCTATAGTTGGCCGCGTTTTTCACTTTGATCCTTGGCCTCTGATTTATGCAATTTGACCCTCAATTGATCAATAAACTTTTAATTTCTTCAATTTGGCCCCTCATTTTGTTAATTACAGCCCCTATATTTACGCGCCTGTTCCAATTTGGTCCTTGGTTTCGGATTTTCTTAATTAAGTCCCTAATTGGCCATTAAACTTCAATATTTATGCAATTAAGCCCCTGATTTAACCAAATCAACTCTCAAAAATTATAATTTGACCCCAGAACTTTAATTTCTTCCAATTGAAGCTCAAATTGACTTAAAAATCAATTTTTCTTACAATCAAACCCCCTATAAATTCAATTAAACCTTCAACAAAATCCAATTAAGTCCATAAACATCCAATTTTGGACTTTTCTCTTCAAATTAAATTTTGTTTTCCCACAAGGCTCTCATCATTCAAGTATATACTGTAAAAATTTCAATCCTTGTATTTTTTAACCTCCTTAATCAATTTTTCTGATCCCTTTCTGAGCGCTCCAACCTCCTATTATTTTTCTAATTTCTTCCAGCTATATATTTATATATTTATTTTTATTTTTGTGTGGGGACCCAAAAATGGGTTACAACAGATGCCCCCTCTTTATAATACTTACGGAGCAGGGGTTTTGCGTAGTAAGTTTTATAAAGATAAACAAAACTAAACTTCCAAAACTTAGTCATCTTGAGATCCCAATCTGGCGATCTTCTGACTTCTAACTTTGATTAGACTAACTTGGAATTCCATCTGAGATCCCTTCTGGCGATCTCTTTTAACCAAATTTTTTTTATATATGTAGCTTGACCCACCTGAAATCCCATCTGGCGATTTCCTTTAGCCAGAGCTAATATCTATGTTGCGGTTGGGTTAACCTGAGATCCCTTATGGCGACCTCCTTTAACTAAAACCAAAAAAACTGTAATTGTAGCTTGCTCAACTTGGAATCCCATCTGGCGATTCCCTTCAACCAAAATGAAATATGAGGTCCCTTCTGGCGACCTCCTCAATATCGAAATACGAGATCTCTTCTGGCGATCACCTTTAACCAACAACCTATAATTATAACTCAATTAACTTGGAATCCCATCTGGCGATTCCCTTTAACCAAAACTTGGAATCCCATTTGGCGATTCCTTTTAACCAAAGCTGAAATATGAGGTCCCTTCTGGCGACCTCCTTTGACCAATATCAAAATGCGAGATCCCTTCTGGCGATCCCCTTTAACAAAAAATCTTGGAATCCCATCTGGCGATTCCTTTTAACCAAAGTTGAAATATGAGGTCCCTTCTGGCGACCTCCTTTGACGAATCTCAAAATACGAGATCCCTTCTGGCAATCTTCTTTATCAAAAAATCTTGGAATCCCATATGGCGATTCCTTTTAACCAAAGCTGAAATATGAGGTCCCTTCTGGCGACCTCCTTTGACCAATATCAAAATGCGAGATCCCTTCTGGCGATCTCAATCAACTTGGAATCCCATCTGGCGATTCCTTTTAACCAAAGCTGAAATATAAGGTCCCTTCTGGTGACCTCCTTTGACCAATATCGAAATACGAGATCCCTTCTGGCGATCTCAATCAACTTGGAATCCCATCTGGCGATTCCTTTTAACCAAAGCTGAAATATG
>Ga0325401_1006175_pt1 | contig 11564 bp, 5 predicted proteins | sample PopdelMetagenome_FD_205666 | JGI IMG/M metagenome (GOLD analysis project Ga0325401, IMG submission 205666) | Populus deltoides microbial communities from Bellville, Georgia, United States - Xylem-PdKOR-R2 | ecosystem: Host-associated > Plants > Phyllosphere > Stem > Wood/Secondary xylem | place...
ACACGGCAGATCTTTGCAAGCCAGCCATTAATTAACCTTTCTCTATGGGCTGGCTATAAATGAATGAAATATATACGACTTTTCTCTTCTTTCTATATATGAATATTTATAGAAAGGGACGTATGTAAAAGAAGAAGATAAACAATGGTCGCGGTGGTTTGGTTGAGAGAGAAGACTCATAAGAAGGCAACTCGGTCAAATATAACAAGACTTGTTTAACCTTGTTCTTTCTGTTGAGATTCATGTCATCCCATTATCTCAAAAGGATTGATAGTAATTTTTATTTTATCATGGTAAATTTGTTTACTTAATTGTTACCATACTCATTAATTAATTGTTTGGCAAATGAATTTATTATCTGTGATTTCATTTACTATGTATATCGTGTATTATATGATCAATTCACGTAAAATATAATACTAGATTCTAAGCATGCCCTGCTCCGCGGACATGGCAAATTTTTTCTTAATGTAAAAAAAAAAAAAAAACTTAGAAGATGACAATTCGAGCAAATTTAGATTAACTTTACTAATACGTAACTCAAGATATGAAATCAAAATCACCAAAATAAAAGCAAAAAGAAAACTTAAGTCAACATGAGCTACTTGACTAACTCATGTCTTGCGATATGAGATTGAGATAAAAAATTCAAAGGAAACACCTGGTAAAAAAAATCAAAGTTCAATAAAAAAAATCGAGCTAATCTGAGTTAATTTTACTTACCCGGTCTTAGGATAACTTAATAGGAAAAAAAAGCTAAAAATAATAAAGGTCAAGGGCCAATAATTTAATTTTAAATGATAAAATTAAAAAATAAAAATCAATTTTATAAAAAAAAAGTTAAGGGAAAAAAACTCGAGTTAACTCGACTAACCCGTGACATGAGATCGAAATAAAAAAACTTAGACTTTCAAAAGAAGAATCTAGCAAAAAAACCAAATTTAAATAAAAAAATATTGTAAAAAAACCCGAGCTAACTCATGCTAACTTAACTAACCTGCACTGAGGATAACTCAAAAAAAAATCAAAAGAAATACCTAGTTAAAAAAAAACCGAAGTTCAATTAATAAAAAACTAAGTTAATCCTAGTTAACTTTACTTATTTGCTCTCAGGATAACTTTATAGAAAACAAAAAGTCAATAATTTAATTTTAAATGATAAAATTAAAAAATAATAATAAAAAAAAGTCTATGAAACAAATTTGAATCAACCTAACTTAACTTAACTGACCTGTTACTCAGATTATAAAATTGAAATAACTCAAGAAAAAGAAAATAGAGCAAACAACGAAGCCAAAAGCCTAATAATCAAATCTCAAATGATGAATTTGGAAAAAAAACAATTTTTTAACAAATGACAAAAAAAAACCTGAACTTATTTGGGCTCAAGTCATGAGACAATGATTACCTCACAGGAGACAATACAAAAAATACATAATGAAAAGACTAAAATGCCATTAAAACCAACCTTAGTTTTTTTTATTCGGGAGTGATTGTGTAATTTAATTGTTTTAAAAAATTGGAAAGACGAAGAAGCCCCTTGTGCATTTTCACTTTTTTCTCTCTCTCTCAAGGGTATTATTGTAACTTATTGTGCAATTGTTTTTTTTGAAAAGACAAAAGAGATGATGATCAAAAGCTTAACACTTTTTTTTTTTAAGGGAAAAATAATCATTTTAATCTGATAAAAAAGATGATTCTACCACCGATCACAAGCTTTCTAAGTTTATTTTGTTCAAGAGTACAAAAATCATTTCACTGATTCAATAAACAGTGAAATGTATTTAACGGCAATAGTGTTATAGTGATGGCTTTTAGTTTATTTTTATTTTCCTTTTCTTTTTGGTAATGTGGGCAAATGAATACGTGGTCAGTGATTAATTTATATGTCTTCACCATAGCTGACCCGTGCCTAGCTCATCCTCCACGCGAAGCCGCCTTGTTTTAGTATATACCCTCTAGCTTGTATTGTTTTTGTCTGTAAAAGGACGTTCTAAAAAACTCTAAACTGAAGCCAAAACCAGGTATTGGAGGAAAGAAATTGCTGGAACGATCATCCGAAAGCTTGTTTGATGCCAACAGGTATAAAGCTCAACGAAGACAGCACGGTTCATATCTATCTATTGAAGGCTCTTTTGGCATCTAGTAATTCACCTGCAACAAGTTCTTTGTGTCGTCTGCTTTCTCTTATGATAATTAATTATTCTTATTTTTGGATTGGAATAGAGGGTTTCGACCTCCAATTATATATATATATATCTTGTGAGTTTAAAAAGAGTATAGCTTTGTTATGGTTTGTTTGGAACCTAAGAATGAATTCACAATAGAGTTAAATGAATTCTTTTAAAGATATTGATTCATATTCTAAATGAAATTTAATTTATAAAAAAAAATATAAAAGTAAATCAGAGTAGAGATCTTGTGATTTACTATAATAATCTCTCGTTGATAAATTAACGTTGAAAACAATATTCTAAAAAACCCCACATGTTAACAAAAATCCTATTTTTACCCCTCTTTTTCTCCTAAAAATCTTTGACAACACTATATCCTATCTTTCTTTACTTGGCATTAATACTCATCAAGATATTCTTACTCCTCTTCATAGAGAGACTCAGTCCTTCACTACTTGATAATCCTCCTTGTTGATATCAGATTGCATTATTCAAATATACTTAGTTGTCTTTCCTAAGTATAGGATTCTATTTGTAACAACCTCCTAGTTTGGAGGATATTTAATAATTCTATGTTATTCATTTGATGTATTTATACACTTGTTTTGGTCAATAACAAAGAGGAAAAACTGAAGTTATAGTTTATATCTTATCATGGTATTAGAACAAAACTAAAAGATAACAAATTCCTTCTTTTTTTTTAGACATGGCCAATCTATCAACCTCTATTCTTAACACCAATGAATCCCATCACACCCTTATCAGCATTAATGTTATTACCTAAACCCCTCTAAAACTCATTTCCAGCAATTACACCTCTTGGAAGCTACAATTTTAAACGTGTTTTATTGGCTATGATCTCTTAGGCTATATTGATGGCTCACAGCCTTGTCCCTCAGCCACTCTCACACAAAATGACATAACTAGATCAAACCCTACTCACATTCTCTAGATATGACAAGATAAATTAATCTTGAATGCCATCATTGGCTCCATTCCCAAACTATCATACTATTCATTACTCAAGCCACGACTGCTCAAGAAGCATGGATTATCTTGGCCACCACGCCATGCCTTCTCATGGACGCATCAAACAGGCCAAGGGCCAACTCAAGATGATCACCAAAGGCTCTGACAGTGTCACAATGTTCCTGCAACTTATAAAAGCAAAAGCTGATGAACTTGCCCTTCTTGGCGCACCACTTGATGTAGAAGACCTCACAGACAAGATACTTGATGAACTTGGCGATGAATATAAAGAACTAACATGTGTTATCCAAGCTACAAACACATTTTTAACCTTTGAGGATATGCATGAAAAACTGCTCAATTTTGAAGCTTCGGCGCTCACTACAAAACCAGAACTATTTTATTTTCCTACCATTGCTAATCCCACGAGCAAGAATAACTAGCGCCCACCTGCATCCTCAAACAACAACAATCATTCATGGCATCCCTCCAACAGCCAATCTAGTAGGTATCATACAACACAAAACAACAAACAACCCACAACATAAAATAGGTATCAAGAAACTCGTTCATCTCGACCATACCTGGGTTACTGCTAAATCTGTAAGATACAAGGTCATACAACAAAACGATGTCCTTCATTTCAGCTAGTCCCAGTTCAAACATCTAATAGCAATCCCACTACTTTGATCAATAAACCTGCTTCTCCATGGCAACCAAAGGCTCATTATGATACCAATAATCACATCAATGAACCTTGGCTCTTGGACAGTGGCGCCTCTCACCATGTTACAGCTGATCTAAACAATCTTTCTATGCATACTCCATACAACGAATCAGATGACATTATGATCGAAGATGGCTTGGGTCTCTCCATTACTCATACAGTTTCTTCCTCTCTCAAAACATCTCATAACACTTTTCAATTGAATAATGTCTTGTGTGTTCCTACTATAAAAAAAAAATCTCATTTCAATTTCTTAATTTTAAATCTCAAATAATGTCTCAATTGAATTCTTACTCACTGATTTTCTTATAAAGAAAATTCACACGGGGACAACACTTTTGAAGGGCCAAACTAAAGATGATGTTTATGAGTGGTCAGTATCTCCACCATTACTTTTTTTCAAGCATCACAACAACTTTATCCGAGTGTCATCATCGATTAGGACACCCAGCTTTTCCCATTCTGAAACAGATTGTTTCCAACAATAATCTTGGTTTCTCTTCTTCCTCTAACTTTTCATGTAATGCTTGTTTATATAATAAAAGCCACAAATTATCATTTTCTTAATCCATAATTATTTCTTCTCAACCTTTTGAAAATGGCTTTTCTGATGTTTGGACTTCTCCAATTATATCAAATGATGGCTTTAAATATTATGTGATTTTTGTGTATCATTTCACCAGATATATTTGGTTCTATCTTCTTAAACAAAAGTCAGAAGTCAAAACCATTTTAATTAAATTTAAAGCCATTGTTGAAAAACACTTTGATAAAACAATAAAAACATTTTACTCTAACAATGATGGTGAATATATTGCTCTATCCCATTTCCTTTCAAAAAATGGTATTTCTCATCTCACTACATCACCTCACACACCTAAACACAATGGTTTTTTTAGAAAGGAGACATCTTCATATTATAGAAATTGGATAAGCATTACCATCACATGCCTCTTTTCTTTTAAGTTATTAGACTTATCCCTTAGCTACAACAGTCTATTTGATAAATTGTTTGCCAACACCCACACTAAAACCTTTCATTTCTATATGAAGTTTTTTTTTTTAAAAAAAAAAACAACTCCTAATTACTCAAAATTAAAAATCTTTGGTTGTTTATGCTATCCCTGACTTAAGACCATACGCAACCAATAAACTAGACAATCGATCCAAACCATGTGTATTCCTTGAATATTCTTTAACTCAGAGTGCCTATTCCTGTCTTGATCCATCCATCTCTAAAATATATGTCTCTATGCATGTCAGATTTCTTGAATCTGTATTTCCTTTCACTCATATCTCTGTTCATTCCTCTCATCCCCAATCAAACTCCCTCGCCACTTTGAATCTCATCCTCGTCCTTGGTACTATTACTCCATCTGCCATCTGCAGTGGAAGCTCTACAACAATTCTCTAGTGAAGTCTAACCCATACTAGTCCTGACTGGCACATCTACTCAACCACCACCACATGAATCTGCCAATATCAATACTTTCTGACAACCATTATAACAGATAGACTTGTTTATGCCTCATCCATAACCTACCCACTCTTTAACTACTAGAGCCAAAAACAATATTCATAAACCTCTCACAAAAATAAATCTACACACCCAATTAACAAAAGGTAGAGACCCTGAACCAACCACAATGACCCAAGCCCTCAAAGATCATAAATTACGTTAAACCATGTCTAAGGAGTATGATGCTCTAGTAAAGAATGGCCTATGAGTTCTAGTTCCCCCAGCTACAAGTCACAATCTTGTTGGTTGCAAGTGAATTTTTTTAACTAAACATAAATCTGATGGTTCTGTTGACAAGTTCAAAACTTGTTTGGTTGAAAAAGGTTTCCACCAACGCTCTGGAATAGACTACTATGACACATTCAGTCCAGTTACAAAACCAACCACTGTTCAACTTGTTATCAGTATGACTATGAGTCATGGTTGGTCCTTAAGACAACTTGATGTAATCAATGCCTTTCTTTAAGGTCACCTTTCAGAGAATGTCTACATGTTATAACCACTAGGATTTGTTGATAAAGACAACCCCTCATATGTCTGCAAACTCAGAAAAGCAATTTATGGCCTAAAACAAGCCTTTTGGGCATGGTACCAAGAGCTATGAACCTTTGTACTTTAGTTTGGATTTCAAAATTTATATAAGGATACCTCTTTATTTGTCTTTCATGCTAATGACTACATCATGTATCTCCTTGTTTATGTGGATGATTTAATTCTCACAGGAGACAAATGTTACCAAAGTCAAACAATTTATTGACACTCTAGCTCAATGATTTCCCATCAAAGATATTTGATAACTCACAATATTTTTGGGTGTAGAAGTTGCTCCAAAAAACATGGCTTGTTACTCTCACACAGACGTTACATCATAGATCTTCTAACTCAAACCAAGATGCAAGAGGCCAAGACTGTTCTTACTTTCATACCAACCAGTCCTATTTTTATGTAAAACTTAAGATCCTCTTTGTCTGATCCAACTGAATATTATTAGGTAGTTGGGAGCCTCCAATATTTGCTAATAAAAAGACCAGACATAACATTTTTTATTAACAAGCTGCCATAATAAATGCACTGCCTAACAACAAAACATTGGTCCTTTGTAAAAACGGCTATTGCGTTATCTTATTGGAGGCACAATTAATGATAGTTTACAAATCTACAATGACTCTTCTATCAATTTGCATGCTTTTTCTAATGATGATTGGGCAGGAGAGAAGGATTTTTTTTGCTCAACAAGTGTCTATGTTGTTTATCCTGGTAAGAATCTACTATCCTGTAGTTCTATAAAGCAATAAACTGTTGTTAAATCCTCTACTAAGGCAGAGTATCACTCTACTGCAAATACTGTTGTTGAACTTAATTGTATTTTTTTTATCTATTATGATAATATTGGAGCAACCTAACTCTGTTCCAATCCAATTTTTCATTTCCGCATGAAGCATATTGCAATAAACTTTTATTTTTTTGGGATCAAGTTCAAAATGGTGCTCTTCATGTTGCTCATGTCTCTTCTAAAGATTAACTTGTTGATGCTCTCACAAAACCTCTTTCACGATAATGTTTTCTTCAACTCAAGTATAGGATTGGAGTTCTCTCCTGAAATCCATCTTGATGAGACATAATAGAGGGACTTAGTGATGTCAATCTTGTGATCATGTGGTCGTGCAACCCACATGCAAAGACACCAATTTCTGGAAAGCCATGTAAATCAGGTTTGATAGGAGTGTGACACAAAGATAACTTGTACCTAGGCATCAGAACTATTGGAAATTAAAACCCCTATCCAATGAATATTAATTTGCAAACGAGAAGTATAAGGATGACATCACGAAGTCAATTATTCTTCGATAAATCATTTTTTAGTTCTTTAGAAAACCAAGGAAGGGTGATTATTCCATTAACACACAACAAGTACAGTAAAAGAAGTTTATTAATCTGAAAATTATGTAACTTACATGTCTGGTTATGCCTTTATTTATACTAACTCTAGACTCAAATAAACCCTAATGGATCCCCCTTAGGTGGACTTATATGAGGCCCACTTACAATTGACCCAAATAAGTAATAATAACCCAAAGACTAAAAAGAAAATAATAAAAATCCAAAAATTACTATCCTAAATATGCTATAATAAGATTTGTCACCCTTAAGAAGTTCCAATTAGACTAGGAAATCTGATCTAAAGGTAGAATTAATTCTAAAGTCTTCTTTTCTTGTTGTAGCTAGGATGAATAAGAAATCCTTATAAGAAAAGGATTCTGAAATATTGATAAATCCTTGCCACACTTGAAAACTATATTGCAGCCCATTAAAGATCCTTGTAGAACAAGGAGATTCCCAAAACAAGCTGTCACAGTCTTGTAGGAAAAGAATCCTAACCAAATAGCAAGTCCACAAGTAAAAAAGAAGTAAATAACAAAATTCGTACATCCTCTATTAACTAGAATTGCGATGCCTTCTCGAACTCTGATTGACCTGAAATTTTAACCCAAGATAGGACAACATGTCAGGAGACTCCACATAACATTTCAGCCCCATCAATGGTTGGATTGAGAATTATGACTGTTGCCGTGAAATTGGACAATGGTGCATCTTACATCAAAATCCAAATCTGATTTTTTTTTTTTTTGCCTGGATCGTATCATTGAGTTCAGGATGGCATTGCAATATTGGTCAATAAAGGCTGTATGAATTTTATTATTTACTTTCTTTGAACTTATGGACTTTCTATTTGGCAAGGATTCTTTCCCTACAAGGGCATGACAGGTTATTTTGGGAATCTTTTAGCTCTACAAAGATTTTTAATATGCTGCAACATAGTTTCTAAGTGTGACAGGATTCATAAATGTTACAGAATCCTTTTCTTACAAGAATTCCTTATTCATCCTAGCTATAACAAAGAAAGAAAACTTCAGAATTAATTCTACCTTCAGATCAAATTTCCTAGTGTACTTGGGACTTTTTAATGGTGACAAATCTGATTCTAACATATTTAGGATAGTAATTTTCAGATTTTTATTATTTTTGTTATTTTGTTCTTAGTCTTTGGGTTATTATTACTTATTTGGGTCAATTGTAAGGCCTCATATAAGTCCACCTAAGAGGGATCCATTAGGGTTTATTTAAGTCTAAAGTCAGTATAAATAAAGACATACTAGACATGTAAGTTAGACAATTCAAATTAATAAAACTTCTTATTTGACGTACTTTGTATGTGTGTTGGTGAGATAATCTCCCTTACTTGGTTCTCTAAAGAATAGAAAAACGACTTATCAAAGAACAACTGACTTTGTGGCGTTAGCCTTATGCTTCTCGTTCGCGAATCAATATTTATTGGGTAGGGGTTTTCGTTTTCAATAGTGTTAGTGTCTAGATACAAGTTATCTTTGTGTCACACTCATATCAAACCTGATTTACTTGACTTTTCAAGAATTGATGTCTTTGCGTGTGGGTTGCGTGACCACGTGATCACGAGATTCGCATCACTTAGTCCTTAACTACTTGACTTAGTCCTCCTTGTAGGTATCAGATTGCATTATTCAAATATACTTAGCTGTCTTTTCTAGGTATAAGATTCTGTTTGTAACAACCTCCTAGTTTAATTATAGGATCTTGAACAATTCTATGTTATTCATTTGATGTATTTACACACTTGTTTTGGTCGATAACAAAGAGGAAAAACTGAAGCCATAGTTTATATCTTATCACCTCATAAGGCATGTAATTAATCTTTCATTTTATTTTTTTATCTTTTATTTTTGTTGGTTTTTGCTGGAATCTTTCATTTCTTTTTCTTCTTCTTCTTTTGTTGTACTTAGCCAATTATGCATGAATGATGGGTATTTTTGTAACAATTTTTTTTTAAATTAATAAAAAAATAATTAAAATTGCTATTTCAATTTATTTTTGCATGCATTATAAATAGTATAATTGAACTCAATTATATGTTTTAGTATTTTATTTCAAATATAAAAATCATAATAGACTATTAATTGAATTTAAATTTACTTAATGAATTTAATTCAGCAAGTAATTTAATTTCAAACAAGATATGAAGTAAATCAACTCTCACATTATGATTTTTTAGATGAACAAATAGAAATTTGAGAGAGAGGGAACATGATTGATTAACCTCACAAGGAAGGAACATATGACGCAATCGAATACACAATAATAAAATGGCTGAATTAACAAGCAGTAAAGTTTTTATTAAACAAGGGAAAATGTGACATCCCACGTGGTGTGCTAGCTGGTTAGCACCTTCATTGCTGATCAGACGACTGATTAATTTAATAAAATTGACTTTCTTTTCAATATCATTAATCAAGTGAAGCAACACAATTAAAAAAAAAAAAACCCTAATCCACTAAGTTTTTCGGTTTTTTTTATAAATAAAATAGCTTTAAAAACATCTTAAAGCACATTTGACTGCTCCTTTGATGTTTGTTTTCTATTTTAAATAAAATTAGGTACATTAGAAATTTAAATCTTGCAAATTAAATAACAAAAAATTACCCAATAAATCATTGATCAATATTACTATTGATGAATACTTTATACAGATTCAGAATAAAAGAAGGAAATAATTTTATTAATTGCAGTGAGTGAACAATTTATATAAATCATTGATCAATAATGTCAGAAGTAGACAATGTCAACTACTTGGGAATTGAGCAAAAACTAGTTACTTGTTACGTGATTCCCTGCAGATTTGAGAATTTTTTTTTATACAAAGCCAAAAAATAACGTGTACGAAAACTAAGGTTGTGCAATGAAATATAATTGTTTGTGCTTACTAAAATAAACCGAGTAACATATGCTATTAAAAAAAGATTAGTTTTTTCAAATGATTTTTTTATCTAATTAAGATTTAAATTGATTTGATTTCAGGGTAATATTTCTTTTATAATGAGACAGTGATACATTTGATCAACCCTATACAATCCGGGTTAATTGTTAAAATTATGATCCAAAACATGGACATAATACGCTAACCAGTGGGGTAACTATTTCTTTTTTTTTCTTTTTTTTTTCCCTCCCAAGGCTTTCATTGGACTCAAATTGAATGAAATCCAAAATTCAATTAAAGATGTCTTAGAAAACCATGAACTAAATTAAAAGAAAAGAGTTTGGGTGTTGGGTGGATTCAAAATCAAGATTCAATTGAGACGTTATAAATTCAAGGATTAAAGTGAACAAAGATAAAGATAAAAGGCTGGCGTGTGCAAACCATGCACCAGCGAGTGAAAACTGCTGTGGAGCTTTGGATAGCATGTGAGGACTCAAACAGCCTCCAAAGAAGATCTTCTTTGGTGTCGATGGAATTATAGTGACATCATCATTCCTTAAAGGAGGCACTTGTCTAAAATGGAGGCTCGGTGTGATTCCAACAACTATTTTTTTTTATTTTTTTTTGTCTGTCTCTCCTTTCACACACATGAAATTTCTTCAACTAGACTAAAAAAAATTAGTTTTTCTGTCAATCTTTAATTGTAGTTCCTTTAATTTTAATCGTTTGAAAATTAAAAAATCAAAATAATTTTTTTTAAAATCGAGTGTCAACCTAAATTTTGAGGTTTTTTTGTTTTTCTTTCACAATGAAAACCCATACTAAGTTAAGCCAACCAAATATAAAAGGATCTAATTAAACAAAAACATGGAAATAAAAAAAAAACCCTCAAACATCGGGAAAAGAAGAAGAAGAAGCAAACAGTAAGTCAACAATAGAAGAAACAGTAAATCACCTGGAAAAATGAGTTTTTCTTAGATGTTATAAGAAATTTTCTTGACCAAGAGATGCATCATGCATGGCTCTTAAAAGGTATTCAAATCCTAAAGTACCATTCTTACAATGGAGTAGATGGTATGCAAGGGCGGAGCCAGGAATCTTTTTTATCCTGGGCTACGAACAAATAAACATAAATTGTTTTTCAATATTCATTATTAAATAGACACTCTAGTTGTTTTTCATCACTTCATTAATGATGCATGGAAATTTTTGTATTATAAATCGAAGGATGAGCTAAGAAACCATACTCCATACCGATGGGAGTTAAGCAGGTGGCAAAGATATGGTAAGTGTGTGAAATATTATGAAGTTCGCTTGAGTATTTATTTATTTATTTTTATTAATATGGATATCTGGATCAGTTTATATATACCTTAACTAATTCTA
>Ga0325401_1006177_pt1 | contig 11562 bp, 8 predicted proteins | sample PopdelMetagenome_FD_205666 | JGI IMG/M metagenome (GOLD analysis project Ga0325401, IMG submission 205666) | Populus deltoides microbial communities from Bellville, Georgia, United States - Xylem-PdKOR-R2 | ecosystem: Host-associated > Plants > Phyllosphere > Stem > Wood/Secondary xylem | place...
GTTATTAATGATTCGAGGATATTTGTTAATGTTTTTTATTCAAATCTACTTGTTTATGATAATATGGTTTGTTAGGGCTAAAAGAGCTCGGTTTAAAGGCCTAAAATGTATTTTTTTAGGTTTGACAGTGTACGTTGAGTTTTCTGGGGCAACCTAAGTTCATGTTCATCTGATGAGTGATCTAAGGTTAATTTTAGTTTTCATTTTAATTTGATTTTGGTTTCTGCAAGTTCATATATCATAAATGATCTAGGGGTTTCATGTATCAATAACGTATTTTTATAGGTTTTAATCTTAAGGTTTCGGTTTGAACCAAAACTCATTTTCGACAAAAATTATAATGTTTGAGTAATAATTGAAGCAAATAGATACTTGGTTCTTGATCTATGCTTGATTGCGATCAAAACATTGCCTTTTATAGCTTTAAATCTAGTATGGTTTGATGTTTATTGTTGGGTTTGAGTTTAAATGTTCTTCATGTTCTTCGTTTTTCTTGGTATTTGATCTATTTTTGTTAAAAAAACATCTGTATTTTTTTTTTAGTTTTGATTTTTTTTTTCAACTTAAATCTTTGTTCTGGTTTAGTTTTGAACAAAAATGTGGTTTTGCCAAACATAGCCCTAAAAAAAATTCTTTTAATTTTTTTTTAAATCTATTTGTTGCATATGGCCCAATTCTTATTAAAAAATGCATTTTTATTTATATAAAAGGAGAAAAATGTTTTTTTAACATGGTTTTAGACAAATACTTGTGTTGATTTTCCTTTGCATCTTTTGGAATATACACTACGTTTGTAAAATTCTATAAAGATTTGGCCAATATTTCAATAATCCTAAAAATTTTAATTCATGAAAATTAATGATCAATATCCTGGTAAAAATATTAGACCTATAAATAGGTTGGTATTTAAATATCAGGAGTTGACTATAAAATTTTCAAGATTATTTTAGATGTTCACCAATTTTAATTGAGCACATTTTTCAGCACAATATACGACTTGCGGAGAACCATTTTGCTTTTCAGGATAGGTGAACCATGTCAGGGCACTTGGATAGACCCTTTTCATAAGAATTTATCTGGGCATACAAGCCCATAATAAATTTAAAATGTTAGATTTATTCATGAGAGTAAATTTTTATATTAAGTCACAGACAAACAATCAGTTAAAAACTCTTCAAAACCTTTAAATCATACTAGACCACACAATGCAGTTTACCTTAGATATGGTACACTAGGGGTGCTAATATCTTCCCTAACCACAACCAATATCTTACCCTTGGAATTTATGATAAGACTAATAGACTCGGATCTTCTAATAACTCTAAACCAAACAACTAATTGACGACTCCTCGATCCCGACATCCCGCCACATCGTGCGTCCACGTGCGGCAAAAGGCATATTCTATTACAACTCTAAGAACTAAAAATGAAAAAAAAAATTAGAGTAATGTTCAAATTGAATAAAACTTTAGGGGCTAAATATAAACAATGAAATATTCTAAATTGGGAGTAGAATTTCACTTAAGAACATAATATTATGAGAGAGAGGTTATGCAAATCATGTTTAGATTGATTAAGAGCATAGTTATAGTTTCTTTCTTCTTCTTCTTTTTTGCTTTTACCTAATTGACCTATTTAATAAACTTCATTAAAGAATAATTTGAAATGCAAATCATGTTTAGAGTTTCAAGAATTTATGAAAATTCTACTTTAAGAATAAAGAAGTTTCCAGTTAATGATTCTCTAGCAAAATTTTGAGATAAACAAATTATTTTACGTGGATACATTATGCATTGCCTTCTTTGACTAAGATGCACTACTTTGCTAAAACAAAATAAGAAAAAGTAATGTATGTTAGAGATGTTGGTCCAAGTAAACGGATTTTTTTATTGAGCTTTCAAATTATACAATTAGAGGAGGAGATATTTTCGGTACGCTTGGTAATTCATCCATTTAAATTAAATAATCATATAAATTTTTATATATTTTATGCAATTAAAAAAAACAATAAATGAAAATAAAAGTAAAAATCACATTAATTTTAATATGTGATTATTAATACTATATGACTTAATTTAAGTATATTGAATATAGAATAGATTAACTAGATCGGTGACTCATGTTATGCCATAAGTTGGTATAATTTTTTTTAATGTAAAAAAAGAGATAGCTAAGGAGACGGTAGTGTTTTTTAAAAATAACAAGAAAAATCTGATACTTGAATCGTTAACTTGACTGAATTCAATAAAATCAGGTAATCTAGTTATATGATTTAAACTGTAGGCGACAATAACAAATGAACCATGAAAAAAATATTTTGCAACAACTAACTAAAAAAAATATGCCACTAATATCACACCTGCAACGAGAATAAAAAAAATACCGTTCAAGACCCATTGTCATTTAATCGTGGATATATCCCACCATAAAAAGAGTTTGTTGAGATGTATCAAACCTCATTACAAAAAGGTTGTACAACGATATCAAAAGGAACTGTATAGGCTACTAGAGCAACGACTCGAAAAAGCAAATCAAACAAAACACAATGAAGTGATCATCAATGTATATTCAATCAATCAATTCTATTTAATTCAAGAATCAAATTTATTTTTTAAAAAATAAATCTAACAAAGAATAGCAAATAAAAAACACTCAAGATAACTTAATAAAAAAAAACAAATGATGTATAAAGCCATAAAAAAGGATCCAAATCTTTAATTAAATAAACACTAAAGAATGAAATTAAAAAAAATTGCTTTAAAAAATGATAAAACAAAACCAAAGGAATCCCGGGTAAACCTTCTAAAATTGGGTCAAATTCTCAAACTTGTAACCCTAACATGAGCTTAACCAAGAAGTTAAAATCCAAATCAATTTAATCTTGAAGGATGAAATTGGGTAAAAAAAAATCAATCTAAAGCATTTGGAAAGAAAATAATAATTAAAAGTATGATGATAAAATATAATAGGAAAAAGAATGATGGAGGGTGAAACCATAAAAAAAAAAATCAAATTTTAAACTTATCTTAGATTACATAAATAACAACTAAAAGAATGGGTATCAAATTTGACAAAGAAAAAAAAATTGAATGAGGACAAAATTGAAATAAAATTCTAATTTTATAAATTATTTCTAAAAAAAAACCAAAGAACATGACTAAATCGAAATGAGAGAGAAGTTGAGGTGATGATTTGAAAGTTAGAGGGTAGGGCATAAACACTAAATAAGAGAGAGGAAAAAAATAGTTGTCAACACCTAACCGGAGTTCCTTTCAATGCATGAGTTGTCATGTCATGAAGGAGAGAGAAGTTGAGGTGATGATTTGAAAGTTAGAGGGTAGGGCATAAACACTAAAGAAAAGAGAGGAAAAAAATAGTTATCAACACCAAACCGGAGTTCCTTTTAATGCATGAGTTGTCATGTCATGAAGGAAATGCTCAGATTAATCAAGCATAATTTGGAAACGATATTTTTTGCCATTAGAGTCATTCGTACACATCATCCGAGGACGATGGAGTAGCTAACGCGTGCTCAACACAAGTCAACCAATTTTTATTTATTTACTTTACATTTACTAATTACAAATCTGTCTTTATCCTAGTCCAATAATAACAAAAAAAAAAAACCAACAACATAATAAGGTCTTTTATTATGTTTATCTAAAAAAAAGCCTCTCATTAGCAGCTAAAGGTTTCTTCACTACAAAAGTAAATTAATAATTTTACTATTCACTTTTACATGAAAATACAAAGAAAACCCTTCATGGCAACCTAACAATTCCTCATTATTAAGAGTATTGATGTCATTTTACCGGACAAATAGGAAGCAAAATACTCGTCTTGTCCGTGATCAATTCTAAAATGTCAAAATAATCATATTGCAAAGACACATTTACCCTTAACCATTAGCCTACGAGGTTTCTTTGAAGGGCAAGATAGTAAAACACTATTCATGTTTACTGTGCAACATGTCTAGAGAAACAATATTTTTACCATCCCTTCCATTTTTTTTCAATGTTTTTAAATACTGAAAATACTTTCAATAAGAATCGGTCATCTTTTCAAGAGAAAATAGTTAATTTCATGCTATAATCTCATATTTTAACAAAAAAAATATCTCAAGGAAATAAATTTGTTTTAGTCCATGTTTGGTATTGTGATGGAGTGCTTTTTGTTTGAAAATTTATCAAAATAATTTTTTTAAAATTTTTTTATCTTTGTAAATTAATACCATAAAAAACACTAAAAAAATATTAATTTGATTTTTTTTATAGCTAGATGTGGTAAAAAAAGGGTTATGCCTCAGCAATCTAGCTTTAGTTTTAAAACATAAAAAATAAAATAATTTGTGAATAATAAAAAAAAAAGCCAATGAAAAGAAGTTTGTGACCTAAAAATAGAATAATTTGACAAATCTATCAAATAATCAAGATTGATTTGTCATTCGATAGTTTCTTTATTTGAGTCAACACAATTCCATGTTTGTTGGTTGCATTATCAATCAAACCCTCTTTGTATTAATAAAATTTGCATACATCAAGAAATTGTCGTCATACTTTAATTATTTCTTGCCTTTTCCACCCACAACCCCAAGATACCCTCAACAAATTCAAAATTCCCCAAACAATAACTCATAATCAACCAAAAATACCCCCACAATCTAAGCCCAATCTGGTCACTATGTTCCTCAAAACACAAAAAACGATCCCTCGCATTGCTGTTCCAACGCCTGCTGCAACCTTCCGTAGACAAATAACAAACACAACAGCAACAAAACGCTTGCCCTCTCTATCTTTCTCTGTCGCTCTGTCATTGGTCTTTTGCTTTTCCTCATCTATTACTCTGTTTTCTTTCTCTGCTGTTCTCTCACCTATTCTTCGAAGCAAAAGTAACACTGAAGTTTTGATTTTTGACCCACAAAAGAGCAAAGAAACAAACCCTTATAAGATTACACAGTCGCCGGAAATGTTGCTTCCGGTGCATTTTCCGGCATAAGAATCAAAATGCAAGAGACCCTTTTAGCTACACTATCAGAAAACCCCAAAACCAAAGCCAACAACAAAGACGTTTCCTTGCTAGTCACCTCGCCGTGCCATATCGTCTCGACGAGAACCCGATCCCAGCCGAACTCGCGGCGCGTGACGCCAACTCGCGACTCGACTTCCACCACCATTACCGCCAGTGTCGACACCAGCTGTGCCTTGGTGGAGAAGGTGCTGCCCAATGGGGATATTTATACCGGGGGGTTGGTAGATGGTGTTCCACATGGGAAAGGGAAGTATTTGTGGAGTGATGGGTGTATGTATGAAGGAGAGTGGAAGAAGGGGAAGGCTAATGGAGGTGGGAAGTTTTCTTGGCCAACAGGAGCTTCTTATGAAGGCCATTTTAAGTTGGGGAAAATGGATGGTTTTGGTACTTTTATTGGTGTAGATGGTGAAGCTTATAGTGGAAATTGGGTGAGTGATAAAAAACATGGGTTTGGTGAGAAAAGGTATGCTAACGGGGATGTTTATCAAGGTTTATGGAAGGATAATTTGCAAGATGGAGATGGGAAGTATAGCTGGAGTAATGGGAATGAGTATATTGGTGAGTGGAAAAACGGGGTTATTTTTGGGAAAGGGGTGTTGGTTTGGGATAATGGGAATAGATATGAAGGGTATTGGGAAAATGGGGTGCCGAAAGGGAAAGGGATGCTTACATTTGGTAGTGGGAATGGGAGGGTTTGTGGCGGCGGAGAGGATCTTAAAAGAGTGGCCTTGGATCCGGTAGGAGGGGGAGGGAGGAAGAGATCATCAGTGGATGGTAACTTTCCGCGGATATGTATTTGGGAGTTGGATGGAGAGGCTGGTGATATTACTTGTGATATTGTTGATAATGTTGAGGCGTCAATGTTTTACAGAGATGGTAGTGATGATAATGGAGGTGGATGTGAGGGTAATGTGCAGCAGCAGCAGCCAGGAAGAAGTCCTTGTAGTTCTGTTGATTGTGAGGTTAATAAGAAACAAGGACAAACGATTTCAAAAGGGCATAAGAATTATGATTTAATGCTTAATCTTCAACTCGGTGTCCGGTAATTTGGTCACTGGCTAATGTGGTTTTTTTTATTTTAGATTCTTTTAATGAGTTTGGATTTGATAATGTGTGTATTTTTTAGGCATTCTGTTGGCAAGCATGCGTCAATAACAAGGGAATTAAGACATGGTGATTTTGATCCCAAAGAGAAGTTCTGGACAAGGTTTCCACCTGAAGGATCGAAGTCTACACCTCCGCATCAGTCTGTGGATTTCAGATGGAAGGATTACTGTCCCATGGTATTCAGGTATTGTTTTTAGGACGTTTTAAGTTTTGCTGATATTTGGAATTTATAATGTTTTATTACTTCACTTTCAAATTTTCTTTTGAATAGCCAAGAAAGGAGATATTAAATCTGTCTCTGATTTCCTATGTTATGGTGGTGGTTGGTTTGTTTGGTATTTAGACATCTGAGGGAATTGTTTGCAATAGATCCAGCGGACTACATGCTAGCTATTTGTGGAAGTGATACTCTAAGGGAATTTTCCTCCCCTGGGAAGAGTGGAAGCTCCTTTTATCTAACTCAAGATGACCGTTTCATGATCAAAACCGTTAAGAAATCTGAAGTCAAGGTTAGTCTCAAATTCTTCATTCATTATGTTACAGAAAAGAAAATGCATGAAAAGTGATTATTACTCGAGCAGTATTAAGTGGGATGAGTGATTAGGTTCTGTACACCAATTTAAGTTTGTAGACACTTATTTTTAATATGTATTTTTATCCTGTGAATAGATTTTCACCACCTTTTGTGAACCTTATTCAGGTTCTCATTAAGATGCTTCCAAGTTATTACCAACATGTTTGCCAGTACAAGAACTCATTGGTAACAAAGTTCTTTGGTGTGCATTGTGTTAAACCAATGGGAGGTCAAAAGGTATAATTGGGATAGTGGATTATTTCATTCATATCATTTCCCAAAATGCTTACTCTCAATCTGATTGTTACTCACATTTCAATGTAATTCCAGACCCGTTTTGTTGTAATGGGCAATCTGTTTTGTTCTGAGTACCGCATCCATAAACGCTTTGACCTGAAAGGTTCTTCTCATGGACGTACAACTGACAAGCCAGAGGGTGAAATTGATGAGACAACCACACTTAAGGACCTCGATCTAAACTTTGTATTTCGCCTGGAACGGTCATGGTTTAATGAACTCATAAGGTAGATTCCACAGCATTGCATTTTCTTTTAAAGTTTCGTGTCCTTTTTCTTGTTCTCTGGTGGGGCATTAATCTTGCCAAGTTAAAATATGTTTGTCCTCTGTTCTTTCTTTCTCAGACAAATTTATAGGGACTGTGAATTCTTGGAAGCAGAGAGAATTATGGATTATAGTCTTCTAATTGGTCTTCATTTCCGTGATGATTACTCAAGTGATGAGATGATGTCACTAAATGACAAGCATTTTGGTAAATTTCTTTTATCCTGTGATTCGGCTACCTTGCAAATTTACAACACAACCTTGAGCTAATTTGGTTTGGTGGTCCTATATCAGAAAAAAGAAATTCACATAATGAGGAAACATCGATGCGTGGTTATCATTTGCTGCCTGATATGGACTGGGTCATGGAAGGCAGGTACGTATTTTCTTTTTCAGAATTCATGTTTTTTTTCCTCCTAATTGTTAGTGCTTTGCTTTGTTTCTGCTTTATCTTTTCCAAATCTATTTTCCTTATATTACTTTTTAGGATTTGTATTTATTGTCATCAACTAAAGACAATTTTATATCCTCTCTTTCTTGGTTGCATAGATTAAACATCTTCCATGCTATCTCTTTTATGGGAATGTGTGCATGTGAAGTGTTGACAAAGAACTGTGGTGAAAGATATGAATGATCAAAATATATGATTATTGCAAAAATTATGCTTAGAGATGTTAAACAACATGATACGTTCTCTATTTGAAAACTGAATCGTTTACCTGTTGTTGTGTGCTGGCTACATTATACAAATCAGATGACCCTTTTTTTAAATTTGGCTTTTGTTGCCATAAAAAGTCTAAATGTTGGGACCCTTCAAGTGGTATGGCATCTTCTTTTCTACTAGGCATGTGTCACATGTTTTAACTTTAGTTGTTTATGGACCCCAGAGTTTGGTTTTGAAAAGCAACGAAGAATGCTTGTCTTAAAATATCAACATGTCATTTGCATATAGCAAAGAAAATAAAAGATACAGTGCACAAAAAGTGAAGCTATAATTTGTGATTGAGCTTTTCTTTTTCCGTAGTGAAACATTTTCCTTTTCCCACGTAGGAGCCCTGTATTTGATGATTTGTTCCTTTGAATTCATTCCTGTTTGTTTGAATGATTCAAAGCGACTTAAGCTAATGGCGAAATTGGGGGTAGTTTGTGGACAGCATATGTTAGTGGGGTCTTCTTTCTTTCTTAGATAGAAAACAATTTTTGTCTGGTCCTATTCCAATCCCTTTTAGAAAATCAAAGATAAATCATGAATGTGATTGGCAACTGAAGCATTAATCTCCAAGTATGCCTCAATGATACTTGTATCTATCCCACAAATTTTTCGCCAATAATTTATTGGACTAATAATCACATCGAAACCGTAGCTGCAAAACAATGCTATTTTGTCTGCCTGGAAGCTTGAAAATTAATGATGAAAAGTGCCTTCAAAACATAAAATTTCAGTGGTGATTGAGTGATCATCATTATCACGATTTATTCTTTATTAGTTTCATTGTTTGAATTTTGGTGATTGCGTGTTGGGATGTCAAATTTTGTGTCTTGCATTGCATGTACTAATTTGAAATCTGTTCCAGTGGGCCATTTATCCGGCTAGGGGCAAACATGCCTGCAAGAGCAGAGCGTCTGTCGAGGAATGCTGAATTGGATCAGTGCACAGGGAGTGGAAGTAACAATTCAACACCTTCACAGAATGGTACCGAGATCTTTGATGTAGTTCTCTACTTTGGTATCATTGACATCCTCCAAGATTATGATATCAGCAAAAAGCTAGAACATGCATACAAGTCCTTGCAAGTGGATCCCACGTCTATCTCAGCTGTTGATCCCAAGTTATACTCGAAAAGATTCCGAGATTTCATACATAGAATTTTCATAGAGGACAAGTGATGACGGGAAAGAAAGGAAAGGAATATCATACACAATTTAACACTCAGAAATTAAACTCCCAGCGACATCCCGGAAGAGCTGGTGCCAGATTTACGAGTGGTGCATGTGTCAAGTAAGGCACATTGATTGCTGATGCATTGGATGCGTTGAGGTGTTTAACGTTTGTGGCTAAATTTTTTAGATTAGCCATGGTGTTTAAGTGGCAACTACGGACAAGATGTCAAGGGATTAGGTGAGCTTGTATAAATCTGAAGAGTGAAGGCAGGCAACTACAGCAGTTTGTTTTCTTGAGTTGTGAGCAGCCCTGGAATGTGATTATCAGCAAGCGCAGAGCATAGAAAGTAGAGAAATGGTTCTGGCAAAATTGGGGAGGGATTGGAAAAATAAGTGTACAGTCAAAAGTAAGTGGGGTAAATAGTATCTTTTCTGTAAAAAGAGAGAGAGAGAGACATTATGGGAGTGGGAGTGAACAAAATTCTTTTTGATGGCATCTATTTAAAATTTTGAAAAAAGATGGTTTGCCCTAGTGAGCAAGACAAAAAAAAAAAAGAAAAAAAAAAGAGCAAAATATTGAAGCCCCCACTGCCCTCTCTCTCTTCCTCTCCTATTGATTCAAAATCAGGTGGGGTGTTTGCTTTTTGCATTCAACAAGCCATTAAAAGAAGAGAAAGGCAACGAGAAAGATGTGGGTGTTTCCTTTGGCTCATGTTTCTTGATCTGTCTCTATATTGGAAGTTTGAAAAGCACAAAGAACACAATAATACACTTCACACTTGTATCTTTTTGCATTCTTTTGAACAATGCCAAGAAGGCTAAACAGTACAGCAAAGCAATAGGATGGTGATGGATGGTCGTGGCTTTCGCTTCTCACTCATGGGCCATGCCGAAAACACTGCCATTTGCCGCTTAACAAATAATGGATTGTATAGTTACCTAATGAGGCATATAATTCATTCAATCTGACCCCAAATGTGATTTGCCATTGTCATTTCCACTCGAAGATGCTAGTAAATAGCCCCAGTAAGAAAATCATTAAAATTGAAAGTTCAATTTGCTGAAGGAGAAATCTTATTACAAAAGCTTGTGTGAGTAGATAGACTAATAAAAGATAATCAAGAAAGGATGAACACTCATAAATTGCTACCATTAACCTATCCTACATTATTAGAGAAATTGAAAAAAGTTTAAGAGACAACAAGCTCAAATCAAGATGATAGTTTAACTGATAAAGAAACAACAATAATACAATCTGAATGTATGAATACATACTAATGAGAATCTCCCTTTAAAGAATGTAGAAGAACAAATTATAGTCTTGTATAATGTGAGGATAAATATAGCCAGCATATTCTTAGAGAAATTAATTAATATATTTCATGTATAAGTAGAATCATATCATGTTGCTAAGTGCTCACAATAATAAACATCAAAATTATAATAACAGTGCACATATATAAGCTGAACAATTCCAGTTTTTCTTCTTGATATCAGAGCCTATATGAACACTTAGCAACCACAAAGAAAACAACATAATCACTTCCCCATAATGACTTCATTATCTCTCAATGTTGGCAACTTTGTTACTCTCAAACTTAACCAAACAAACTATCTTTGATGGCAAAAACGAGCCCTAACTCTTGCAGAAAGCCAAAAACTAATCAACCATCTCACCAATGAAGAACCTATTCCAATGAAATACACCATATAAGATTCAACCAATAACTCCAATACAAAAAACTTTGAACCAACACTAATTGAAGCCTTCGTTACCTTGCAAAAATATACCTGACTTCTTCATGGATAGATTATTGGAAACTTATATGAAAAAGCGCTTAGTTTTGTTGTTGGCTTAAAAAGAACATCTACTGTTTGGAAAGCACTCAAGAAAGCATATGCAAAAGACTCACAAGAGCATGAGTTTACACTTTGCCAACAAGTCACTTATTTTTTTAAACATGAGAACTAGTCTATGAAAGAACACCTTCGCATCTTTAAAAGCTTATGCGTCAGCTTTGTAGCAATAAAAAAACTAGTTTTAGACAAAGAAAAGGTTTTTCTGCCTTCTCACAAGACTTGGTCAATAGTATGAAAGCTTCACAACAACCATGTTGAAGCCCCCAAGACAAAATTTTAACCGGTTCCATAATGAGTTCTCATTTCAAATATATATAACAAACACACAGTTCACTCAACAACTTGTATTTTATGGGCATCAACAACTACGTTTCCAATAATCTCATTCAAGATCTCGAGTTAACACCTAAAAATTCACATCAAGTGGGAGAGGTTTTTAAGCACAACAATCTAGGGATCAAAATAGAAACTCTAATGCCTCTACAGCCCCACAACAATGACCTTTACCCTTAGGTGAACATCATATAACTCCAATTTAAAGGGATCTTCAT
>Ga0325401_1006181_pt1 | contig 11560 bp, 11 predicted proteins | sample PopdelMetagenome_FD_205666 | JGI IMG/M metagenome (GOLD analysis project Ga0325401, IMG submission 205666) | Populus deltoides microbial communities from Bellville, Georgia, United States - Xylem-PdKOR-R2 | ecosystem: Host-associated > Plants > Phyllosphere > Stem > Wood/Secondary xylem | place...
GCCTCGGCCACCGGGTCCAGCAGCGGCGCGAAGTCCTCCTTGGACCCGGTGTAGCCGGGCACCAGCAGCACCGAGCCGCGGGGGCCGGGGCCGGTGTCCAGCGCGGCCAGCGGGCCGACGCCGCCGGTGAGGGCGACGGTCGCCGCCCGGTGCGGGGTGAGCTGACGGAGGTCGTCGGGAGCGCTGTGTTCGGAGCCGCCAGGGAGCATGGCCCCAGTGTGCCCCGCTGGGCGACGGCGGCGCCGGTCAGCGGTGGGCGGTGACCAGATCGGGGGTGGACGCCACCACCACGTCGCCGACCACCTCGGTGCGGGCGCCGGTGGGCAGCGGCACCTCGAGCGTCGAGCGCCCCGTCTGCGCCCCCGTGGTCAGGTCGCGCAGCACCAGCGCGTCGCCCTCGGGCACCAGCACGGCCGGTGCCGTGCCCTTCGCGTCGGCGGTCGCGGGCAGCCCGGTCGCCGCGACCGACCAGCGCACCGCACCGCCGGAGGGGTCGAGGGCGAGCGCCGTGCCGCGGGCCCAGACCAGCACGGTGCCGTCGGCCGTGGTCTGCAGCGGCGGGGCGTCGTCGTCGGAGCCGGCCGGCAGCGCGGTGCTGGCCAGCGTGGAGCCGTCGGCGGTGGACAGCGTCTGCAGGGCGTCGCCGACCACGACGTCGACCGCGCCGTCGGCGCCCACGAGGCGGGCCCGGTCGGTGCCGAGGTCGCGCAGCCAGGTCTGCGTGCCGGCGAAGCCGTCCAGGAGCACCACCTGTTGCTGGCCGTCGCACTGCTGCAGCGCCACCACCCCGGTGCTGCCCGCCCGGGCGTCGGTGATCCGGCAGCCCGCGGGGGCGGCGTGGTGCCAGCGGATGTTGTTGCCCGACGGGTCGACCGTGGCCAGCCCGGTGGGGCTGACCGCCAGCACGATGCGGTCGGTGCTGGTCAGGGTGGCGTCGGCGCGGAAGCCGACCGAGCGGTACCAGAGCCGCTCGCCGGTGTCGGCGCGCAGCGCGGTGAGCTCGTTGCACCGGCCCCCCGTGGAGAACAGCACCACGACCAGCTGGTCCACGGCGGTCGCCCCGCACAGCCGGGCGTTCGAGCGCGTGTAGTGCCAGGCCTCGTCGCCGGTGGCCGGGTCGACCAGGGCCACGCCGTCGCGGTCGGTGGTGAGCACCCGGCCGGACACCACGACGTCGCCGTCGACCCCCGGTGCCTGCTGGGGGGCCGACCAGGCCGGCGCGAGCTGGGCGCCCGGTGCGCCGGTGGCGGTCGCCGGGGCCGACGACGTCGTGCTGGACGTGGCGGCCGCGTCGGAGCTGCGCCAGCCCAGGACGGCGACGACGGCCACCACGAGGGCGACCGCCGTCCACACCCAGGCCCGGACCGGGGGACGACGCACGCGGCTCACGCGCAGATCGTGCCCGACGGCCGGGGCCACCCGGTCACGAGGCGGCGGGCTCGCCACCGGGGCGCTCGCCGCCGGAGCGGCCGGCGCCACCGCGACGACGACGGCGGCGCGGACGGGCCGGCCCACCCTCGGCGGTGGCGCCCTCGGTCGCCGGACCGTCGCCCGGCGCGGCGTCGGAGCCGGCCGCGGCGGCGGCGCCCGCGGCGGCCTCGCCGTTGCCCCGGGTGCGGCGGCGCGGCCGGCTCTTGCGCGGGCCGGCCGCGGGGGCCTCGTCGGTGGCGGCCTCGCGGCCCGGCCCGGACCCGCCGGAGCGGCCGCCGCGGTCGGTGCCCCGGTCGGTGCCGCGGTCGGTGCCCCGCTGGCGCTTCCCGGTCTCGCCGAGGTCCTCCAGCGACTCGGCGCCCAGGCCCTCGCGGGTGCGCTGCGCGCGCGGCAGGCGGCCGGTGGCCGTCGTCGGCACGTCGAGGTCGGTGTAGACCCACGGGGAGGTCGAGTACGTCTCCGGCGGGTCGGTGAAGTCCAGGTCGAGCGCCTTGTTGATCAGCTGCCACCGGGGGATGTCGTCCCAGTCGACCAGCGTCACGGCGACGCCGGTGCTGCCCGCGCGGCCGGTGCGGCCGATGCGGTGGACGTAGGTCTTCTCGTCCTCGGGGCACTGGTAGTTGACGACGTGGCTGACGCCGGTGACGTCGATGCCGCGGGCGGCGACGTCGGTGGCCACGAGCACGTCGACCTTGCCGGCCCGGAAGGCCCGCAGCGCCTGCTCGCGCGCGCCCTGGCCCAGGTCGCCGTGCACGGCGGCGGCGGCGAACCCGCGGTCGACCAGCTCGTCGGAGACCTTCTGCGCGGTGCGCTTGGTGCGGCAGAACACCATCACCAGGCCGCGGTCGCGGGCCTGCAGCACGCGCGAGAGCAGCTCGGGCTTGTCCAGGTTGTGCGCCCGGTAGATGAACTGGGTGGTCTGCGGGACGGTGGAGCCCTCGTCGTTGCCGTGCGCCCGGATGTGGGTCGGCTGGGTCATGAACGACCGCGACAGGGTGACGATCGGGCCGGGCATGGTGGCCGAGAACAGCATCGTCTGCCGCTTGGTCGGGACCATGGCCAGGATCCGCTCGATGTCGGGCAGGAAGCCCAGGTCGAGCATCTCGTCGGCCTCGTCGAGGACCAGGCCGTTGACCTTGCCCAGGATCAGGTCACCGCGCTGGGCGAGGTCGAGCAGCCGGCCGGGGGTGCCGACGACGACCTCGACGCCGGCCTGCAGCGCGGCGATCTGCGGCTCGAAGGCCCGACCGCCGTAGATGGCCTGCACGCGGATGCCGCGCCGGGCGCCCGCGGCGGCCAGGTCACGGGAGACCTGCACGCACAGCTCGCGGGTCGGGACGACGACCAGCGCCTGCGGCACCCCGTCGGCGCCCTCGGACGGCGGGGTGACCCGCTGCAGCAGCGGGACGCCGAAGCCCAGCGTCTTGCCGGTGCCGGTGCGGGCCTGGCCGATGAGGTCGTTGCCGGCCAGGGCCAGGGGCAGCGTGAGCTCCTGGATGGCGAACGTGCGGGTGATCCCGACGTCGGCCAGCGACGCGATGATGTCGGGGTGCACGTCGAAGTCGCTGAACAGCGGCGCGTCGGGCGGCACGGGGGCGCCGCCCAGGTCGTCGATCTGCTGCTCGAGCTGCTCGGGGGCGGGCGCGCCCGACTCGGCGTGGTCGACCTCGGGGGTCTGCGGGGTGCCGTTCGTGTCGTTCGTGGGCTGGTCGGTGGTGGTCAGTGCTCTCGCCTCGGTCCGGTGGGGACCGCTGCGGCGTCGTGTGCCGACGCGCTGCGGCCCGGTCGTCATCTTCGATCCAGCGCCGACGCGGCCAGCAGACCGGGCGTCGTGGGGCAGACAGGCCCGGGGGACCGACCATGGTGCCCGCGCCTTCTCGGGCGGGGCTCCGACGGTCGTCGTCCAGCGGTCATCAGCGCACACGGAGAGCGAGCCGTGCGGCTCGCCACGGGCATCCTACCTCGGGATACGGTCCGCCCAGGTCCTGCGCTGCGGCGAGGGACCGGCCCGCACCCGTCCGGGGGTGGGCCGGCGCAGTCGAGGAGGCACCCGCGTGAGCACGCCGAGCACCGTGGAACCGGCGGTCGTGGACCTGCTGGGGGTGCTGGCCTACGCCGAGCTGACCGCCTTCGACCGGCTCGCCGAGGACGCCCGGCTGGCCCCCACCCTCGACGGCCGGGCCGCGCTGGCCCGCATGGCCGCCGCGGAGATCGGCCACCACCAGCGGCTGTGCGACCGGCTGCGCGAGCTGTCGGTCGACCCGGCGCAGGCGATGGCGCCGTTCGTGCGGCCGCTGGACGCCTTCCACGACTCCACCCGCGCCAGCACCTGGCTCGAGGGCCTGGTCAAGGCCTACGTCGGCGACGGCCTGGCCACCGACTTCTACCGCGAGGTCGCCGCGTTCCTGCCCGAGCCCGACCGCTCGCTGGTGCTGGACACCCTGGCCGACACCGGGCACGCGGACTTCGCCGTCCGCGAGGTGCGCGCGGCCATCGTGGAGGACCGCCGGGTCGGCGGGCGGCTCGCGCTGTGGGCGCGCCGGCTCGTGGGGGAGGCGCTCACCCAGTCGCAGGCGGTCATCGCCGAGCGCGACGGCCTGGCCGACCTGCTCATCACCGGCACCGGCGACCTGAACGGCATCGCCGACCTGCTCACCCGCCTGACCACGGCCCACTCGGCGCGCATGGAGACCCTCGGCCTGGCGGGGTGAGGCTGGGCGCACGGCGACCCTCCGGGTCGCTGTGCGCACGGCGACCCTCCGGGCCGCGCCGCGGCCAGGAGTCGTCCCCCGGGTGCGACGAGCGCGTCCGAGGTTCGTCGGGAGGAGGTCTCCGACCCCCGTCCCGACGAACCTCCGTGCTCCTACGCGCCGCCGGCGATGAAGCCGACGCGGCGGGTGTCGGCCTCGGCGATCTCGACGTAGGCGATCCGGTCGGTGGGGACGACGATGCGGCGCCCGCGCTCGTCGACCAGGGTGAGCAGGCCGTCCTTCGAGCCGGTCATGGCCTTGGAGACCTCGGCCGCGATCTCGTCGGGGGTGTTCGGGCTGTCGATGACCAGCTCGCGGGGGGAGTGCTGAACACCGATCTTGACTTCCACGCTGGAGATGCCTCCTCAGGTCTGGCGGCCGCTCTGGCTGCTGTCCTCGACGCTAGCCCAGGCAGGCCGACTCGGTGGCCCGTCGAGGTGCGCTGAGCGCGAACGGGTCAGGAGCGGGTCGGGTGGTCGGCGTCGCCCAACCGCGGGAAGCCGGAGATGCCCCGCCACGCCAGTGAGCTCATCATCGCCACGGCCTCGTCGCGGGACACCGTGCCCTTGCGCGGCAGCCACCAGCGGGCGCTGGTCTCGGCCAGCCCGGTCATGCCCGAGGCCAGCAGCAGGGCCCGCTCCTGGTCGACCCCGGTGTCGGCGGCGATGACCTCGGCGATGGCCTCGACGCAGCCGCGGGTGCCCTCGTCGACGATGCGGCGCACCTCGTCGTCGTTGCGCAGGTCGGACTCGAACACCAGCCGGAAGGCCTCGCCGTCGGCGTCGACGAAGTCGAAGTAGGCACCCACCGCGCCGTCGACCCGGGTGCGGTTGTCGTCGGTGCCGCTCATGGCCTCGCGCATGCGCTCGGTGAGCTCGCCGACCTGCTGCTCCAGCAGCGCCAGGTAGAGCTCGCGCTTGCCGGGGAAGTGCTGGTAGAGCACGGGCTTGCTGACCCCGGCGGCGACGGCGATGTCGTCCATCGCCGCGGCGTGGAAGCCCTGCGCCACGAACACCTCCTGCGCCGCGCGCAGCAGCTGGAGCCGGCGGGCGCCCCGGGGCAGGCGGGACGGGCGGCGGCCGGAGGTGTCGACGGGCGCGGACGGGCGGTGAGGCTGCATGGCCCGGCAGATGTTACCGGCGAGTTCGCCCCGGGGTCGCTCGGCGGTCGCCCGGCCTCGGAGGTGGTCTACCGTCGCGCGGGTGCCCGACGCCCGACCGGCCCCGGTGACGGGGTCCGCACCCACCGCACCTGCCCCCACCGCACATGCCCCCACTGCGGTCGCCGGCCCGCGCCCGGCCGGCCGCTCGACCGCCGCGCTGCCGGCGGTGCCCGGCGAGGTGCCGGCGTGGCCGGGGGAGCAGGTGCCCGCCGACGGCGGCTCGGTGTTCGTGCGGCGCACGCCCTTCGCCGGCCCGGACGGCGGCCCGCGGGCCCGGGCGCTGTACGTGCACGGCCTGGGCGGGGCCTCCACGAACTGGACCGACCTGGCGGCGCTGCTGGCCGGCCGGCTCGAGGGGTACGCGCTCGACCTGCCCGGCTTCGGCCGCTCCGAGCCCGCGCCGCACGGCAGCTACTCGATCGCCCGGCACGTGCAGGCCGTCGAGGCCGTGCTGGCCCACGTCGCCGAGCTGCCCGGCCCCGAGCAGGGCCGCCCGGTGCACCTGGTCGGCAACTCCCTCGGTGGACTGGTCAGCCTGCTGGTGGCGGTGCGTCGGCCCGACCTGGTGGCCACGCTCACCCTGATCTCCCCGGCCATGCCGGTCTACCGGGTGCCGCCGGCCTTCGACCGCGCGATCGCGCTGCTGCTGGTGCCCGGTGTGCCGACGCTGGCCGAGAAGCGGCTGCGGGTCGGCGCCCCGGAGGACCGGGTGCGCATGACGCTGGACATGTGCTTCGGCGACCCGCGCCGGGTGCCGCCCGAGCGGCTGGCCGAGGCGGTCGCCGAGATGCGGCTGCGCGACGAGCAGACCTGGTCCGGGCGCGCGCTGACCCGCAGCATGCGGGGCCTGATGACCAGCTACCTGCGGGTGGGCCGGGCCAACGCCTGGCGTGCCGCCCGCGGCGTGGCCGCACCGGCGCTGGTCGTGTGGGGGGACCGCGACAAGCTCGTCGACCCCCGCCTGGCCCCGCGGCTGTCCGCGGCCCTGCCCGATGCCCGGCTGCAGGTGCAGGCCGGGGTCGGGCACGTGGCGATGATGGAGGCCCCCGAGGACACCGCCCGCGCCGTGCTGGCCATGCTCGAGGAGGTCGGGACCGGTGCGGGTGCGGCGGGTGGGACGGGGCGGTCCGACACGACGGCCACCGAGCCCGGCCGGACCGGCGGCCCCCCGCGGGCGTGAGAACCTGGGACGTGTGACCCGACCGGATCCCGCCGACCGCGCCCCCCGTGCGCCGGGTCGGCCGGACGGCACGGGCCGGCCCGCGCTCCCGCCGGTGCCGCACACCCCGCTCGTGGGTCCGCGCCCGCGTGGGCGGGGTCGCACCCACGTCCCGCCGGCGCCGGACCCGCTCCCGCGCCCGTTGGCGGGGACCGGCCTGCGCACGACGTCCGGTCCGCTGGTCGCCCGCCGCGACCCGGTCGGCCGACGGTCGGTGCGCCGGGGAGGGGGTGGGCGGGGTGGCTGGTTCGCCCGCTTCGCCGGCCGCTGGGGGTGGCGGGCCTACGCCGTGCCGGTGCTCGCCGTCCTGACCGTGCTCGCCCTGGTCGACGTCGCGGTGACCGGGACCGGGCAGGCCCAGCCGGCGGCCGCCCCCGCCGTCGTCCCGTCCTCGACCGCGGCGTCGAGCCCGGCGCCCCCCGGGGCCGGGGCGCAGTCCGGTGCCGCGGCGGACCCGGCCGCGGCGCAGGGCGACGCCGAACCGACCGACCTCGCCCCGACCACCGGCGCGGCCGCGTTCGCGGAGGCCGGCGCGGGCACCGTCACCGTCGTCGACGGCAGCTCGGCGGTGTACGGCACGGGCCCGCTGCGCCGGTTCGTCGTGGAGGTGGAGGACGGCATCGGCATGGACGGCGCCGCCTTCGCCGCCGCCGTCGAGGCCACCCTGGGCGACCCCCGGTCGTGGGGTCACGACGGCGCGATGAGCTTCCAGCGCGTCGGGGCCGCCGAGGCGGCGGCCGGGGACTACGACTTCCGGGTCAGCCTGATCAGCCCCGGCAGCATGGAGACCTACTGCCCCGGGGTCGGCACCGGCGGCTACACCTCGTGCCGGTACGGCGAGCGGGCCGTGATCAACCTGGCCCGGTGGGAGACCGCCGTGCCCGACTACGCCGGGGACGTCGCCACCTACCGGCAGTACGTGGTCAACCACGAGGTGGGCCACGCCCTGGGCAACGGCCACCAGGCCTGCCCCGCCCCGGGCGAGCTGGCACCGGTCATGCAGCAGCAGACCCTGGGCCTGCAGGGCTGCCAGAAGAACGCCTGGCCCTACCCCTGAGCCGTACCCGCCCCAGCGGGAAGAGGGGCGGCTGGCAGGCTGTTGGGGCTCGTGAGGACGCCGAACCCAGCTGCTCGACCCCCGCACGCAAGGAGCCCGACGTGTCGTTGCCACCCGTGGTGGAGCCCGCCGCCGAACTGTCGATCGACGAGGTGCGCCGCTACAGCCGCCACCTGATCATCCCCGACGTCGGGATGGACGGGCAGAAGCGGCTCAAGAACGCCAAGGTGCTCGCCGTCGGCGCCGGCGGCCTCGGCTCGCCCGTGCTCATGTACCTTGCCGCGGCCGGTGTAGGCACGTTGGGCATCGTCGAGTTCGACACCGTCGACGAGTCCAACCTGCAGCGCCAGATCATCCACGGCGCCTCCGACGTGGGCCGGTCCAAGGCCGAGAGCGCGCGCGACTCGATCAAGGAGATCAACCCGCTGGTCGACGTCCGGCTGCACGAGGTGCGCCTGGACTCCTCCAACGTCGAGGAGATCTTCAGCCAGTACGACCTCATCGTCGACGGCACCGACAACTTCGCCACCCGCTACCTGGTCAACGACGCCTGCGTGCTGCTCGGCAAGCCCTACGTCTGGGGCTCCATCTACCGGTTCGACGGCCAGGTGTCGGTGTTCTGGGCCGAGCACGGCCCGAACTACCGCGACCTCTACCCCGTGCCGCCGCCGCCCGGGATGGTCCCCTCGTGCGCCGAGGGCGGCGTGCTGGGCGTGCTGTGCGCGACCATCGGCGCCATCCAGGCCACCGAGGCGGTCAAGCTCATCACCGGCATCGGCGACACGCTGCTGGGCCGGCTGATGGTCTACGACGCCCTCGAGATGACCTTCCGCACCATCAAGATCCGCAAGGACCCCGAGGCCGAGCCCATCACCGGGCTCATCGACTACGAGGCGTTCTGCGGCGTGGTGTCCGAGGAGGCCCAGGAGGCCGCGGCCGGCTCGACGATCACCGTCGACGAGCTCAAGGACATGATGGACGCCGGCAAGGACTTCGAGCTGATCGACGTCCGCGAGCCCAACGAGTACGAGATCGTCTCCATCCCGGGCGCGCGCCTGGTGCCCAAGGACGAGATCCTCTCCGGCCGCGCCCTGTCGAGCCTGCCGCAGGACAAGCCGATCGTGCTGCACTGCAAGACCGGCGTGCGCTCGGCCGAGGCGCTGGCCGCGGTCAAGGCCGCCGGCTTCTCCGACGCCGTGCACGTGCAGGGCGGCGTGACCGCCTGGGCCACCCGCATCGACAAGGCCCTCCCCACGTACTGACGCAGGACGCCGCCGCACCGGCCCCTCGCCCCCGCGGGCGGGGAGCCGGTGCGTTTCACTGGGCGGGTGGACGCCCAGCAGGCCCGGTTGCTCGAGCTCTTCCAGCGGGCGCAGGCCCAGGTCACCGATGCCGTCGACGCCGTCGAGCCCGAGCAGTGGGACGACGTCGCCCTGCCCGGCCGGACGGTCGCCGACCTCGTCGCCCACCTCGTGGCCGGCCAGCTCCACGAACCGCTGCTGCTCGACGACGACCCGGTGCCGGCCGCCATGCCCACCGGCACCGAGGAGCTGCTGGCCGGTGACCCGCTGGGGTCGTGGGAGGCCGCGGCCGACGGAGCCCTGACCGTGTGGGCGGTGCCCCGCGACCTGGCCGCCGCGGTGCCGGGCGTCGACGGCGGGGCGGCCGTGTCGGCGGGGGACCACCTCATGGACCTCGTGGTCGTGCTGCTCGTGCACGCCTGGGACCTGGCCCGGGCCACCGGGTCCGACCCGTGGACCGAGCCCGACCTGGCCGAGGCAGCGTGGGAGCACGCCCGTCGCCGCCCGCTGCCGGTCGCCGGGCTCGCGGTCACCGACCCCGCAGCGGACCCCGGGCCCGACGCCGACCCGTGGTCACGGCTGCTCGCGGTCCACGGCCGACGAGCGTGATCATCTCGTGACCGGTTCGTGCGGCCCGGCGCGGTGCGGGGCCCTACGATCCGGTGCGGCACGGTCCGCATCAGCTGGAGGTCCTCCATGAGTCAGCCGCCCCAGGGACAACCGCCCTACGGCACCCCGCAGTACGGCGGCCAGCCTCCCCACGGCCAGCCGCCGCAGGGGCAGTCCCCCTACGGCCAGCAGCCCGCGGGCGAGCAGCCCACCGAGGTGTTCGGCCAGCAGGCCGGCCAGCCCGGCGGCTGGGGCCAGCAGCCCACCCAGCAGTTCGGCCAGCAGGGTCCGGGCCAGCAGGGTCCGGGGCAGCAGGGCCCGCCGCCGACCCAGCAGTTCGGTCAGCCGGGGTACGGGCAGCCGGGCTACGGGCAGCCCGGGGGCGGCGCGCCCTACGGCACCCCCGGCTACGGCGGCCCGGGTGGGCCCAACGGCCCCGGTGGGCCCGGTGGGCCCGGTGGACCGGGAGGTCCCTACGGCGGGCCCCCGGCGGGCTCGGGCGGCGGCAACAAGGGCCTGATCATCGGGGCGGTCGCGGCGCTGGTCGTCGTCGTCGCGGTCGGGGTCACCCTGTTCCTGACCCTGGGCGGCAAGGACGACGACCCGGTGGCCAGCACGACGTCGAGCACCACCACGTCGTCCTCGGCCAGCTCGTCGTCGTCCTCCTCGGCCTCGTCGTCGTCCTCGTCGTCGGGCTCGGCGAGCTCGTCGTCCTCCAGCGGCGACCAGGCCTTCATCGCCACGCTCCCGTCGGACTTCGTCGACTGCGAGTCGATCGCGCTGGTCGGCGACGGCGACATCGCGGCGGCCGAGTGCGGCTCCGCGCTGACCCAGCCCGGCCCGCAGCAGGCCAACTTCTACGGCTACCCGGACGCCTCGACCATGGACTCGGTCTTCCAGAACGACGTCTCCCAGGCCGGGCTGACCGAGCTGGGCGCCGACCAGGACTGCTCGACGGCGATCGGCTACTTCCCGTGGGCCACCGACGACCGCAGCCAGACCGGCATGGTCGGGTGCGCGATCAACAACAACGGCACCGTGGCCGTGGTGTGGACCGACGACCAGTTCACGATCGAGGGCATCGTCTACGCCACCGGCACGACCCAGGCCGACGTCGCCAGCCTGTACGAGTGGTGGCGCACCAACAGCAACTACAACTGAGCGCTCGGGCATGACCCGTCCGGCCGAGGACGTCGACGAAGCGGTGTTCGACGTCGTGGAGTCCGTCCCGGCCGGGCGGGTCACCACCTACGGGGCGATCGGGCGGCTGGTCGGGGTGGGTCCCCGGCGGGTCGCCCGCGCGCTGTCCCAGGGCGGCGCCGCCGTGCCGTGGTACCGGGTCGTGCGGGCCGACGGCACGGCTGCCGAGCCCGTGCGGGCGCGGCAGCTGGCGCTGCTCGCCGCGGAGGGCGTGCCGGTGCGCGGGCAGCGCGTCGACCTGGCCGCCGTCGGCTGGCCCGCGGGCTGAGCCCCCACCGGAGCCCCGCCGCAACCCCCGCCGGGACCGGCCCGCCGCCCGGTTCTGTCGGACCCCCGTGGTGTCATCGCAGGCATGAGCGCGACGGGCACGGCCGCACCCGCCTACCGGCTCGTGGTGCCCCCGCCGCGCACGGTCCGGCCCCCGGTGCTGGACCCCACGCAGCAGGCCGTCGTCGACCACCCCGGTGGTCCGCTGCTGGTGCTGGCCGGGCCGGGCACGGGCAAGACCACCACGATCGTCGAGGCCGTGGCGCAGCGCATCGAGGCCGGGCTCAGCCCCGAGCGCATCCTGGTGCTCACCTTCAGCCGCAAGGCCGCCGCCGAGCTGCGCACCCGCATCGCCACCCGGGTGGGCCGCACCATCCGCGAGCCGGTCGCGCGCACCTTCCACTCCTACGCCTTCGGCGTGCTGCACCGGGCCGCGGCCCTGCGCGGTGACCCGGCGCCGCGGTTGCTCACCTCCGCCGAGCAGGACCTCACGGTGGGCCGGCTGCTGGCCGGCGACGCCGAGGACGACGGCGTCGACTGGCCGCCGGACCTGCAGCCGGCCCT
>Ga0325401_1006184_pt1 | contig 11558 bp, 15 predicted proteins | sample PopdelMetagenome_FD_205666 | JGI IMG/M metagenome (GOLD analysis project Ga0325401, IMG submission 205666) | Populus deltoides microbial communities from Bellville, Georgia, United States - Xylem-PdKOR-R2 | ecosystem: Host-associated > Plants > Phyllosphere > Stem > Wood/Secondary xylem | place...
ATGTGTTTGTGTAAGATTCGCTTTTGAAAGAACTGTTGATTGTATGGATTGTATTTTGATGATGTGAGGATTCAAGTTCTTTGATTACCGGCACCATGTGTATTAAATATACATATATATATATATAAAAATTTACTATTGTTTTGGGCTTAGAAAGCCGGGTCGTTACACTCATAGTTTTCCATGGCATGATCTGCAAGATGATCGGCAATTATGCTTCATTTTACAGTTTTTCTTGTCATAAAGGCAATGTCATATTCTACCAACAACACTTGCCACCTTGCTATTCTACTTAACATGTAAGGTTTTTCACAGATATACTTGAGCGGGTCTAATTTTGAAATCAACCAGGTTATGTAGTATAACATATACTGCATGAGTCTTTTCGCACTCCAAACCAAGGCACACAACAACTTTTTAATTGTTGTGTATCTCGACTCACAATCATTGAATTTTTTACTCAAGTAGTAAATAGCTTGCTCTTTCCTTCCTGACTCATCATATTGTCCCAGCACACAGCCCATAGCTGTTTCTGTTACTGTCAAGTATAGGATCAAAAGCCTCCCCATCGTTGGAGGTACTAATAGTGGTGGGTTTTGCAAGTACCTCTTTATTTTATCAAAGACTTCCTGACAATCATTGTCCCAAACTCCAGGATTTTTCTTTCTGAGCAAACGAAAAATTGGTTCACAAGTCACTGTCAACTGGATATAAACCGAGCTATGTAATTCAGGTGCCCGAGGAAACTTCTTACTTCCTTTTCTTTCTTAGGGGCAGACATCTCCTGAATAGCTTTAGCTTTATCAGAATCAACTTCTATTCCTCGACCACTTACTATGAAGCCCAATAGTTTTCCTGTTTTCACCCCGAATGAGCATTTTGCAGGATTCAACTTTAGCTGGTATTTTCACAGCCTTTCAAGTAGTCTCCTTAACACTTGCATATGATCTTCCTCCTCCTTTGATTTTGCAAGTATGTTGTCCACATAAATTTCCACTTCTCGATGCATCATATTGTGGAACAGGGTAACCATTGCTCTTTGATATGTGGCTCTAGCATTCTTCAATCCGAATGGCATTACTTTATAACAAAACGTCCCCTAAGGTGTGACAAAAGTGGTCTTCTCTTTATCTTCTTCAGCCATTCTAATTTGATTGTAACTGGAGAATCCATCCATAAAAAAATATATAGCATTTCTTGTGGCATTATCAATGAGAATGTCTATATGGGGTAAAGGAAAATCATCTTTTGGGCTCGCCTTGTTCAAATCTCTATAGTCCACGCACACCCGAATCTTCCCATCCTTTTTTGGGACTACGACCACATTAGCTACCATTGAGGATATTGGACTACATCTAGAAACCTTGTCCCGCTATTTTTGTATCTCGGACTTTACCTTGAGTAACATGTCCGGGCATATTCGCCTGGTTTTCTGCTTAACTGGTTTGCTTCTTTCTATTAAAGGAATCATATGTACTACTATGTCAGTATCTAGACCGGGCATATCTGTATAAGTCCAAGCAATAACATCTGCATACTTATGTAATAGAGAGACCAGTCTATTTTTTTCTTCAGTTGTAACAAAAGTGTCAATCTTTAATTCTTTCTTTTCTTGCTTGTTTCCCAAGTTAATGACTTCTAGTTTCTCACTAGCAGGTTCCCAGGCTTTTTCGGAATTTTCTATCAGCTTAGTAAACTCTCTTATATCTTCTTCTCCCCATTCTTCATCATCCATTGCAATCATATTATCAAAGTTTAGCCAATTATTCTTAGTGCAATGGTTTTATGAATCGATGGAACTTTTAGGATTCCTGAAAGTGCAAGGCGTGCTCGTGTAAGAGTGATTCGTGAAAAAATAAAAAAATGCAGGCACATATTGGACACGAGAAAATGCATGATCTTATTAAAACAAAAATGCTCGGTTAACATAGAAAATCTTGCGGTATCATGAGCTAAAATACTGACAAGATCAGCACGAGTCAAAACAAGACAAAACAAGTCCGAACATGATCAAACAACAACAATTACTTTTTAAACACAATATGAGCAGGCTCCATCTTCCAGTTCTGGTACACCTCTCCTTCAGTCAATCTTCACACGAAAAATCTGGCAGGAGGTTCATCAATGGTGTGAATGGAAAGCTGTGGCAGAACTTCATCCTTCACTTCCAAATCCGCTTTCTTTATCCGTTTTTCTTTTTGGCTCTCCAGGGTATTGATGCGGAGATCCATTATGCCGGATTTAATCACTTCTGTAGCCCTTGGGAAAGATACTTGAAGCGGTGGGATGACAAGTTCCTCTTCTTCTGGCTCTTTTCCTTCAATCCTCGTCATTATTGCCTCTCTTTTAATCTGAATGACCCGCTTGCAATTGTCTTTCTTGGGCTTATATCCAAGCCCAAATCTTTCATTTGCACACTTTAGCTTGATCAACCTAGGCATTTCAGTCTCAGGATTACATTGAAAAGGAGCCCCATTCTTTAGAAAGCATTTGGCAGCCATCTTTGTCGTTTCTGGAATTCTAGGCTTTCTCAGCACTGCACCTTCAGGAACCCATTATGCGTTCACAATTTCAAAAGCATGAATAATCCCATCTCTACAATCTTCTGCTTCAATGAAAGGTATGGCCACATTTTTTATCATAAAAACTGTCTCTTCAGCTTTGACAGTTATCAGCATTCCATTCATGATATACTTTAAACACTGGTGCAATGAAGAAGCCATTGCTCCAGCTGCATGAATCCACGACCTTCTTAATAATATGTTGTAAGATAGGTGAATGTTCATTACCTGTAATGTTATCAAGAACATCTGCGACCCCACATATAGCTCCACTTCTAGGGTCCCAATTATCTGTCTTGGAGAACCATCATATGCTCTAGCCATCAAGCTGCTAGGTTTTATGTGTGACTCATCGACAGGCATTTCTTTCAACATATACATTGGTAGGACATTCAATGCGGAACCATTATCGATGAGTACCTTTCCGATCAGAATGTCCTTACAACGCACTGTAATGTATAGTGGCTTGTTGTGCCTAGTACCATCGGGACTCAATTCATCTTCAGTGAAGTATACATAATTCGAGGCCTGGATTCTTCCCACTAAATGTTCCATGGCTTTTTAATTGATGTCTTGAGGGATATATGCTTCATTCAATACCTTTTGTAGAGCCTTTCTATGTGGCTCAGAGCTTAGAATCAGAGACAATAGCGATATTCTTGCTGGAGTTTTCTTGAGATGTTCAACAACACTATATTCACTATATTTCATCAGCTTTAAGAATTCATTGATTTTCTCTTTCATGACAGGTTTGTTTATTTCCTCAGTCACGTCAAACCCCTTTTTACCTTTAGCTTTTCTTTGTTTTTCCGGCTTTTCCGGAGTGAAACATCTGCCACTACGGGTCAATCCCCTAATTTCTGCTTGATAAATAGGCGGTTGCTGAGTGTTTTTGAAAGAATACTCATAGTCATGAGGTAAAGCACTATAATTCCCTTTATGTTCCACTACTGGTTTGGATAGGACCAATTTGGGTGGCCTTCCTGTAGTGAATTCTACTCGACACACCTTTTTATTTGGTGCCTCCATCATGAACACCTCTTCACTTGTTGCTTTCTCAATTTGTAACAACCTATGACTCATCATTTGCTTCACTTTTTTGTGAAAGCCCTCGCAATGGCTGATCACATGGCCTTCTATATTATGATGTTCACAGCACTTCTCACTACCCTCTTTGTACCTTGCATCTACCATCATTTGGTAGATCCTATCCATTGACACCTTTAAGATTTTTGAGTGTTTTATTTCTAACATGTTTACAGACCCACTACCTGAAGCATGATTGGGTAGAGGGTTCGTATTCACATTAGGGGCATCTTCAAATATTATCCATCCTGCTTTGATCAGTTGCAGAAGCTTTTTCTTGAAGGCGTTGCAGGTATGGATGTTATGTCCAGCTACACCGGCATGGTATTCACAAGTGAGATCTGACTTATACCAACTAGGGTAAGATGGTTGTAGGGGTGTCAAAGGCACGGGGGCTACTTGTCTAATACTTAGTAGCTTTTGGTACATTTCATTTAGGGGTTACGATAATGGAGGTAATTGTTCTTGGGTTCTTTGGTAGTTCTTTTTGGGGAAACTCTCAGCTTGGTTTTTTACTTGGTGGTTTTGGGGTTCAAGTTTTCTAGCTGGGATTGAGAAGTTGAAATTGGTGTTGGCAATTTGGGATGAAGAGGATTGAGTGTTATATCTTTGGAATTGGCTTTTTTTGCTTTTATTACTACTTTCAATATGATCAATCTCTCTCTTTTTTACTCCAAAACCTTTTTTCTCCATGGGTGTAGAGATTCTCCCACTCTTTGCTCCTTACTCTATTCGTTCTGCTACTGTCACAGCATCGGTGAATTGTTGAGCCGAACTACCCATCACGTGTTCATAGTATGGTGCTTTTAGCGTGTTAGCAAACAAAGCAACCATTTCCTTTTCTAGGAGAGGGGGATGTACTTGTGCTGTCATATCTCTCCATCTCTAGGCATACTCCCTTATGCTTTCTTTATCTCCTTTCTCTAGATTAGTCAGACCGGTTCTATCAGGAGCAATATCCATGTTGTATTTGTATTGCTTAATGAAAGCATCTACGAGGTCCTTCTATGTATGGATCCTGGTATTATCAAACCTCATATACCAACTCAACGTTGCTCCACTCAAACTGTCTTGGAAGAAATGCATTAGTAGCTTCTCATCGTGCACTACTTCGACCATTTTATTGCTATAGGATTTGAGGTGGGTAACAGGGCATTGAGTTCCGGTATATTTGATAAATTCAGGAACTCGAAATTTTTTTGGTACCACCACATTAGCGACTAGACACATTTTTACGGCTCGCACAGGGTCATATAAGTCTACTCCCTCAATGGCCTTAATCCTGGCCTCTAGTGCTGCCATCTTGTCCTAATCAATGTCATCAGATGGCTTGGTTTTATGGGATTCATTAACGAATGCATCTGCGACTGCAGGTGTTGGTACTAGTGTTGTTAACTGCATAAATGTTGGATTGTGTTGAGGCTCCTGTGCATGTTCTCCTATTATTTCTTCAGGTTGGTTTGCTGGGAGAGTGGCAGGTCTAGTTGTAGGGCCTTCACCAGAGGTATTTCTTAGTGCATGCTCGAGTAAGCTGGTGAGGCAAGCCACACTATCCTTTAGAGAATCCACCTCTTTTTAGAAATGAGCTTCACGATAAGCACGCTCTTCATCTTCCATGTTCCTTACTCGAAGTCGGGTGTTGTAGACTCTTTGAGGACCTATATTTTGACCTGGCATATGCATGTGTGTTATAATGAATGAATGTATGAATATGTATGCAAATGAGAAATACTGGTATATGGATTAAAGAGCTAATTCATGACTTCCTTTGTCAAATACAAGTAGCATCCGAAGTCTGATATACACAAAGAGGTTTTACCCAATTCCTTTGATTGATTAAATTCCATACACATTGTAAAAGTTCAAAAGTAGGTATAATATAGATGGCTCATACAAAGTGTCTTTATTCAAATGATATTCCTCTATTGGCTACATTTATGATGAAAGAGGAAACTTCATTCAGATACTCATCATATCTATGACGGTTGTTGGCAATCCTAGAAGCCTTCACTCGTAGCTCATTTGCCTTTCGAGCCACCATGTCAATTAGCCTGTCAGTTTGTTCAATCTTGTAATGGAACAGGGTGTTATCTTGAACAGTGTTCCATTACTGGCGACTAATGATTCATTGTTTATCTCTAAAATTTGAACCATCTTTTCCATCTGCTGAATCTGCTTTCTGGCCCTTTGTAATTCTTCCTTCTCTATATCAAGCTCGGCTACCTTAGTGTTTAGTTGTACTTCAAGGCTGTTGATATAGTCTTGCCATTCCTCATATTTTTCTTGCATCTTCTTTGCTTCTTCCTCTCGGGACTCAAGCTCGGCTTGTATAGCAGAAACTCAGTTTCTCATACCATTTATTCTGTCCAGGTATTCTTTCATATCTGACTCAGCTATCCTCCTTGCTTTTCTCTCATCATCAGCTTAGACCTGATATCGAGTTCTTAAACTTCTTTCTTCTTCAATGGTGAAATCAGCTAATTTGTTCTTCTCTTTTTCAGCTTCCCATTTTAATTTATACTGGTCCATTTCTTTTTTCAGAGAAGCTATTGTCTCTTTGTCAGCAAACTTTCTGTTTTTTAAGGCCCTTTTTAGAGTCACAAATTCTTGCTCCATCATTACATGCTTGTTCACCAACTCATCATACTTGACCTTCCCTTCTTCCAGTTGCTTATTTGCTTCGTGCTGGTTCTTTCTTAACTTAACAATTTGCTCATCTTTTTCTTTCAATTGCTGATCTAGAGAGGCTTTCATCTCATCTTCTTTCAAGAGTTGGTTTTCCAGGAATTTCTGATGATTTTTGCTCTTGCTAAGCTCAATCCTCAGCTTATCCAGTTCTTCTTGGAGATCTTCCTCGTTGTTGACCATTTTTCTCTTGAGCTCCAATGTCATGGATGACTTATCTTGGGTTACCCCTAGTTTTGTTGCCTCTTGAAGTATTTTTAATGAATTACCACTCCTCCATATTGAATAATTAGGGCTAACTGAGAACTCTTTTTGAAGCTCCTCTTTGTGGACCAAAATAGGCTGCTTCCAATCATTTCTGATGGCGTCTAACTTATCCAAAGAACTAGCTTCTTTAAACGGACCGGTATATTCGACTAACACCCAAGTTCTTGGTACGTATTGTACTCCTTCAAACTGTCTAGCCACCAATGAGGGTGAGTAGTTGATATAACCAGTCAAGCCAATTAATGGGACCCATGCTTTGTCGCCACAACTCATGAGGTAAGATGAACCACTTACCCAAGGAGCTTTCCATCTGAAATTACTTTGGGGAAGTTCTCGGAATTTCTCTACCCATGCCTTTTCATCCAGATCATTCCACTCTTCAGTCAGCACCAGCTCAAGAGGCCTCATATTAAACCACTAGAAATTATTGAAGACTTCTTTTGACGTTTTCAAATGGCTAACTATCCACATGAATAAGAAAGGAATACAGCACTGCATCGCCCATTTCCCATGCAATCTGCAATGATTTAGAGATAGGAAGGTTTCAGCTAAGATAGCTGAAGTAGGGATATTCTTTTTCTCTTCAAATTCAAGGAATGCGTTAGCAGCTTCAATGCTAATAATTCCAGCGGCTTCTGAAGGAAACAAAACCAACCCAAAGATGGCAAAAGCAATTATCTGATATCTTTCTTCACCCAACTTCCCTTTTTCCTTATCTGTCTTCAATTTATTCTCGATCACTTTCCATTTGAACCCTCCATTGGATGTCCTGTACCGATCAAGTTGGTCCAAATGTAGAAGTTTTGCAACTACCGTAGCTGTACTCTCAATTCTTTGCCTGAAGTACACTTTGTAAGGGTCATTCAGAAAACTCAAGATCTGAGCATACTATTCAAGAGTAGGGGTCATATCAATATCCCCGAAGGTGAAACATCTGTAGCTTGGATCCCAAAAATACATTAAGGCTTTGACTGCTGAAATCTGAATAGGCATTCTTATTAGATGAGCGATTCTTCCATACTTCTTCTTAAACAGATTCTCATCAATATATCCCAGAATAGGGGCCAGCTTCTTTATGCTGTCTATGGAACAGTGCACTTTGGTTATGTGTGGTAATTCTTCAACCTTGGTTCTTAAGCAATCCCCTTCAACTAATTGCATCATCTCATATCTTTCCCTATATTCCGAAAAGGTAAGGGAAGTCATGGTCTTAGCTCAAAAATCCTGTAAAGTTTAGACAAATTCTAGGTTATTATATGAGGGATATGTTTTCTAACTGGTCTCAAAAGGTCTATGAACTGCCCAGTGACTACCTTTCGTAAAGGCAGTATGGGGGTTTACAAGGGATGGTTGGGGCACTATGTGACCGCCATCACCGAGTAAACACTCAGCTCATAGTTGGATGTTTCACGAATCTGAACCCCGACTGAAAGTCATGAGGCAGACCGCTACTCCCCACCTATCCTAAAATTAGGTCTTCTTGTAGAATTAAAAATGCATGAATGCATTAATCTTGATGTATTTATGTATGAACAGGAAATAAAAATGTTGAAACAGTAAAGTTAAACAGACCAAAACATATAATCAAACAAATAAAGCTCAGTCCGACCAAACAAGGTGGTCCCCAGCGGAGTCGCCATCCTGTCGCGAAGGAGTGCCGACGCGACATCGTCTAGCGACGACAGAGGCACTTATCGTGCCTCTTGTGTGAGATATTGTGTTGTGTGTTGGAAAGGGTTTTGGATTTTATCATAAAATTATGATTAATGTTTAGGAGTCGCCACCTAGTATTATGGTTACTAGTAACCTATGGTTTGCGAGAGTCTGAGTAAGGGACTGGTTGTACAAGGAAAAGACGCATCACCCCAGTGCACCCTACCTAAGGTAAGCTGCATTATTTTTTTGATTGTTTTTTTTAAGTCAGGTTTCTATTCGTTGGTCTTTTCTAAGGTTCAAGGTAGATCTCTCTTCGTGAGAAAATCTTTACCTTATTGGGGTTAAATCATAACCGTTCTAAAGTCTACATTTTAGCATCATATTTACTTACACCTTGTATCTTTAATACCTGAGGGTATACTTTATCGTGTAATTTTACACTTATAAATATTAAAGTCTACATTTAGATCCTTAAAAAATGGAAAAATAGGTTTTTGATATTTTGGTCAAACCCTAATGGATGATCATAAACCGGTTATGATATCCATTTTTATTTTCAAAACATGATAAAGATGCAGGTTTTTTTTTTTAGTGAAAATATGCTTGGAAAAGTTTTTAGGATTTGGCCGGAGGCATGAAAACATTTTTTTTTTGAAATATTTTGGAGAAAATCGGGTATTTTAAAACCGGATTTGTATTTTATAATGTAAATATACAATCCGATATTATGCAAAATTGGTAGAAAAATATTTGAGAAAATCACAAATTTTTCAAAAGGATTTTTGAAATTTTTTTCATTTTTTTTTAAAATATTATAATATATTATTATAAATAAAAAAATCTACATGGGCTAGCTGGGTGGTGCAGCCACCACGTGAGGTTGTTGAGTGTCTGGCTGTGATATAGAACGTAGTGGGAAGGACGGTGGTGAGAGTGGTGGCAGCCGAAGGTGCGGTTGAGAAGGAAAAAGCAGAAAAAGATGAAAACAGGGGAGAAAGGCTGATTTTTTGCCAACTTTACACTCGATTTTCTTCTCCCTCCGAACATGAAATCTGCTCCTATTTATAGGGGTGGAAGAGGGTAATCTTGTCTTCGCCAGGGAAAAAATTTCAGCCCTTGATTTGACTCAAAGAATCTAAGTCGTCGGTTCAAAGCGTGCACCTTGAACTGCCAAATTTGACAGTCCAAGGTTGCTCGAGTTGGCTACTTTAGACCAGTCATTGGAGCAATTTTGACATTTATAGGCTTGACCGAACAATGCTCGGGGATAGAGAGGTTTCAGGTGGCCATTTTGGTGAATGAGTTGTCAATTTTGGGGGTCAAACGAGGCATTAAATGCACCTGCAAAACTGCTACCCTGACAGCTTCACGGGGAAGATGATGAACAGCATCGTTTTGGTAAAAAAACAGCGTCGTTTTGGTTTAAAATTAGGGATTTTTGCCGATTTTCAATTTAGTCCTCCAGCTTTCAATTGCTTTCAATAGAATCCCTAATTGACCCTAAACTTTTGATTTAATGCAATTTGGTCCCGGTGTAACTTTAACTTCAGCCCCGGATTTACGCGTCTTTTGCAATATGGTCCTTGGTCTCGGATTTATGCAATTTTGTCCCTAATTGACCATTAAACTTTCAATTTCTTCAATTTAACCCCTAATTGACCCCAAAACTTCAATGTTCTTGTAATTTGGCCCCTAATTTCAATCAATTAACTTGGTAAAAATTAAATTTGATCTTTTAAAATTCCAATCTTCTCAATTAAGCCTAAATTAAGCTCCCAAACTTAATTTTTCACCAATTAAGCCCCAAATAAAATTAATTTGACCAATTTAAAGTATAATTAAGTTCTTACATTTAATTAAATCTTTCAATTGGACCCAAATTAATTCTTAAACATAATTAAAATTTAATTTGGCCCATGATTAAATCAAATTGGCCTATTAAAAATTTAATTATGTCATTGGACTTAATTTTTATGCAAATTCGTCCAATAATCATTTAATTTAACCTTAAATTTGTATTTTTTTCTTTATTTTTGGGCATAATGGGGCACAATTAGGTCTTGAATTTCCTCCAAAAATTGCAACTTGACTTCTCGGCTTACTTTCTCTACGTTGCCAGCCTTTATTATTATTTTTTATTTTATTTTGAAAAAAAATAAATTTTAGGGAATAACCCAGAATTGAGTTATGACAACACTCATATGCACTGTGAATTGTAATAATGAAAGTTGATTTTGCTTCCCGTGCCATAAAAAATTAGCTTGTTGATAATGGTAGTAGGGTCTTTTTATTATTTTTGAACAATAAAAGTACAAAAATACCCTTGGTATAAAAAAAAAAAGCAAGGTGTTTAGGGGTGTTTTTGGTTTTTTTACGTTTAAATGAGCAATGCAGTTGCTAAAATGCCTTTGAGGTCAAAGAAATCTTAGCTTTGGTCGGGGGTTATTTTCATCATTTTCATATTGATTTATTTGTTATTGTTATGCTGGGCTAATGGCAGATTTGTACTTTGATATTTAATAAATATTAAAAAAAAACCCAGTTACTAAATGTTCTTAAAGTCAAAACAACCTTACCTTTGGTCAAGTGTGGTTTTCATCATTTTTCAAATTAGTTTTTTATTATTATTATTAGGCGGGATTAAAAACATATTTGTACTTTAATATTTAATAAAAAAATTAAAAATTAATAACACTTGCATTACACGCATCAGCACGCGAAGAATGGTTATGATGTTTAGCCGGTGTGTATCGTGTTGTTCAAATGCTAAATTGTGGTTTCTAGAGCCGTATCTTAATCCTCTTGATAGCTTCTCCATCATTGAGTAATCGTGTCTTGAACGAATCTTTGATTTGATGCCATAACTTTTTTTTTTCCTCTTAATTTTCACATCTAATCATCTAGATTTTCAAGGTTACCCTAAATTGTTTTATTTTTGGATTTTTTTTTCCCGGCCATTGTGTATAGCTATGACCCAAATAGGTGGTTTTTTAAAAAATTTAAAACACGCTCTCCAAGTATAAAATATGGACCCGTGATATATGGCGGGGCCAAGTCTAGATATAAATTATATCTAATAATTTAAATTTTTAGCATAAAATGGTATCGAAAATAACACAGTTTCTTGCAGAGGAAAGTGGGCATGAAGTGGGGAGAGAGAGAGAGAGAGAGAGATAGCATTCGGAGGCAGAGGCATCCAATAAAACTGAAAAGATTTGAAAGGTTATAAACGACAATGGCCAGAACTCATCTGCCCCAAGAATACACCCATCAAACGTCAAAATCAACTTTAATCATGAAAAT
>Ga0325401_1006186_pt1 | contig 11555 bp, 5 predicted proteins | sample PopdelMetagenome_FD_205666 | JGI IMG/M metagenome (GOLD analysis project Ga0325401, IMG submission 205666) | Populus deltoides microbial communities from Bellville, Georgia, United States - Xylem-PdKOR-R2 | ecosystem: Host-associated > Plants > Phyllosphere > Stem > Wood/Secondary xylem | place...
CTATGATTGTTTATTTTAATTGCTAGAGCGGACTCTAAGTTATTATTGTAGACAATCTATTGCTAAGTTTGATATCAAAACCGGAGTTATGGTATATGAACTTGTGAAGCAACTGAGTTTAATAATTGTGGCAGATCTACGTTATTAATCTTAGGGAGAACATTCAATCAAATCAAACATAGACTGCGGACAGTTATGTTTTCTTGATTAATCAACTTATCCAGTTCTTAAGGCTGCCATTAAATTAAATTACTAGTGCGGACACTGTGGTTGTTTAATGGTTAGGGTTAGTTATACGGTGGATCCGTTAACTAACCAATGTTAAGAAGAGATAAATATTCAGAATATAAATTGATGTTTCGTTTTCATGATCAGTTCTGATTTTTGTAGGTAGATGTGTGCTTGTGACCAAGGTTTGTTCTCTTGATAATTTTTTGATTTTATTAAATTTTGTTTGATAGTTTTTTGTTTTCTTTTCCTTTAGCCTAGATAACGTCCAAACCCCCCTAAATTGCATATCATCTAGCATAAAAATCTGACTTGAATTTCCTCATGGGATCGACCCCTTGCTTGCTTTATACTATTTTGTGTGTTGTGTTTGAAGATAAGGTAATTAATTTGTGCGACCGCGACATCGCAACAGGGGGAAATTTTAGACAAAGAAGGTCTGAAGAGAGATTAGTGAGAGAAATAGGCTACCGGAGCCATAACTCCACCATTCATCGTTGGATTCGACTGATATTATAATATGTTATGCACCTAGTGATGATCTATAAAATGACTGTTAGGACTTTGTTATCTATTATTGTTTTAGAGATATTGTCACCGTAGTATTTCTAGAAAAATGAGTTTAGGATAGCCATAGCCTCCAGCTTGGTTCTCTTTTATTCACCGTTAGATCTACTTTAAGTTTCTCATAGGGGTTCGCCTAGATGTCCTATTTGTTCTAAAAGGTGGAGATCAGATTTAAGCAACAATGAACCTTTGTGTTCCCCTCAGACCATTTTCTATTAGTTTCGGAGATGGACAATAGTTATCTAGAAATCAATTGACTAATTCAGCAAACCTAGAAACTAGTTGATTGGTATAACAAAATACCATCACCACCACAATTATAAAAAAGACCTGCAACACCTTCAACCTATATAACACCAATACCTCAAACATCTTTTAGCCTCCTCAAAACACTAAAACTACCTCTAAATGAAAATCACTTATAAAAAAACCTTTTGCCACCCATATTACCATAATGGCACTAAAGAACACCAATACCACAACCTCCACCCCTAGCACCTCATGGGCTGATAGAGTGAAAGTGTCAAACTCAATAGCCCGAGCTAAGATAGCCTTTTTTCCATGATAAGAGATTGATACTATTTTGAAAATCCTGGATAATATCATTGATGAGAGTTTTTAAAAATGTAACTGATGCTTGTTAGGATTCTTCCCTGGTTATAGAATAATTGTGGCCTTGAGAGTCTCATGACGACACAAAAAGGTTTCTTGATTTTCCATTTCAAAACAGAGGATGATGACCACTTTGTTATGGAAAAGAGGTCTTGAATGTTTAGGGAAAATACCATTATCCTCTAATTATGACACCCTCATTTTGTTCTCGACATGAATAAAATCTCAAAGGTGGCTGCATGGGTTCGCACCTAAGGGTTACCTTTTCGTCTTTGGAATGAAATGGGCATAGAAATTACCACTAGCATGTTTGGATGACCTTTAGGTTACAATGATCAAATACTTAATGTCATCAGGCTTGACTACGCCCAAGTCTGTATTGAATTGGATGCTTTGTTACCCATGGTTCATAGTTTCCAACTAAAATGCAGGTTATCTTTAGACCCTATCACAATTATGGTTCCCATCACACTTACAAACTATTTGGGCACTCTTGAAAGGCTTCGGTTAAGGCCCTAAATCTTTAACTTGAGAATTTGTTAAAGATCCAAAATAAGGGTGATGCTTTGTATGCTTGTAGCTTCTTAGTTACTATTGCTGATTAGGTTGCATCCCATTTAAATGCAGTTGCCATAGTAAAATCAACATCCAAGACTAATAGTTCTGTAAAAATCGATCGACTAATTCAAACATCCTAAGAATCAGATGACTGGTTGGACAAGATAAAAGCTTTGAGAGCTACTATCTAGAAAACCATTCGATTGTTTAAAATTCTTTAAAAACCAATTGATTGGTTCAATGCTGTTAAACCTTCCACTCAGACTGCTGGAGATGATGCTTTGGATTATGATGTTGGGTCATATCAAATTTCATAAAGGGAATATTCTTAACTTAAAGAGAACCAAGTTGGTTTTCTTAAAGCTACTAAGTGTATATAGAGTAAAACTCTAAACTTGGCAAGCAATAGTAAGACTATGGATACTCCAGGCACTACTACGACTTCAGGTATGAACACAATGGCTAGACATAAGCTTCAACTAGAACATTCAAACCCACATTCTAAAACTACTGTTAAGAAGAAAAAGGTGAAAGGTTCTAAGGACCGTTGATTTTGATTCTCACTGTCTCTCAACTTTTTATTATATATATTAGGTTGTTGGAATATTTTGGGTCTAAATGGCATGCAAAAACATAAAGGAGTAAATGATTTGATTAATAAGTATAAACTCAATATTATGGATCTCCTTAAGACCAAGATTACTTCTAGCAAGATAAGGAGAGTGGAAAAACTATTAACCCTTTATTATGACAATTTCTCTTTAATGTCTCAGATATAATTAATTGGTGTATTCTTATTGGTTGGGACACAATGGTATATAATGTCTCTTTAATGCACTTTTCTCTTCAATGGATCACTCATAAGGTCTTCAATTTAGTTGAAGGGTACTTTTTTATTGTCACTTTTGTTTATGGCCTCAATACATCTACGGGGCGTCAGACCTTATAGGATTATTTTTTAGGATAAGATATCAAATTTCACTTTAGACTGTGGCTTATTCAGAGAGACTTTAATGCTATTATAAATCTCATAAATATAAAGGTGATCCTACCTGGCATGGATACATGAATGACTTTGGCAATTATGTTCAAGCAATATAACTGGTTAAAGTTCCTTACTCAGGATTGAGATATACGTGGCATAATGGTCAACATGGTCGGGGGTACTAATATTGAGAAAATAGATTGGATATTTAGTAACTCATATTGGTTCTCCACTTAGACAACTACTTATTCTAAGTTTTTACCTAGGGACTTTTCAGATTGATAGCGAACTGACCCAAACTCTACTAATGCTATGGTTGTCCAATTTGATTGTCCTCTTTTAAAAGTAAAAATAACTTTTAAGTTCTTGAATCTAGGCTAACAAGGATGATTTCTTGGGTTTAGTTGCAGATATTTGGCAGATTCTAGTGGATGGTAATCCTATGTACAGACTTACCTATAAGTTAGGAATATAATTTGTTGCTTGACTGATGAGACAAGATCTAGGGTTTAGGACTAGTAGAGTTTGCGTAAGTTGACTATCTGTTACTTTTAGGGGCTACTTTCTACACACATGACTACTACTTTAGAGGATGTTTCCCGATACTTTACTAGGATTGCTCTTGATATTATGCCTACTTTGGATTCATATATTACAGATGATGAGATCAAGAAAACCTTATTCTCTATCCCGCATAAGGCTTTTGGTTTGGATGGTTATACTTCCTTGTTCTTCAAAAGAAGTTGGGACATTATTAGCAAGGATTTCATTGCTACTATGAGGTACTTCTTTGATTCTTCTACTCTTCCTAGATGTGTTAATGCTACTAGAATTTCTTTGATTTCTAAGATTGAGACTCTTATGATTATGAATAACTTTAGACGTATCTCATGTTCTAACGTGATTTACAAATACATATCTAAAGTCATTGTGAGTGGATTGAAAGGGATGTTAGTGGATGTTATTGGTCCTTCTTAGACTACCTTTATTCCAAGTAGGCAAATATCGAATGTCATCTTATTGACTCAAGAGCTTATACATAACTATCACTTAGCTAATCTTATGCCTAAATGTGCTTAAAAAATAGACATTATGAAAGCTTTTGATACAATTAGTTAGGGGTTTATCCTAATCAAGTTAACAAATATTGGAGTACTTGACACCATGGCTAGATGGATTGAGATATGCATATTTACAATTCATTTCTTAGTGGTCATGAATTGGGAAAATCACGGCTTCTTCCCATCTTTTAAGGGCCTTCGACAAGGTGACCTTTTATCCCTTTATTTGTTCGTTTTGGCCATGAAAGGTTTAGGAGGCATACTTAGAAAGGCTTTGCGAAACCCGAGCTTTTGATATCATTGACGATGTTAATAGACTACCATTACTTGCTTATGTTTTACAAATGACCTTATAATTTTATGTTGGGCAATAAATCTTTAAGCTTATCAGGTCCAGGTATGTTGAGCTAGAACCAAAATATTATATCCCAGCTACTCTTATGTCTATATGGCATCTTCTAGAGTCATGAGATATGTCTATTTTTTTGTCCTTGGAGTTCCACTTAGCATTTCTACTGTTTTTGCAAACCGATCGACCAGTTCTGAGATTTCCACAAATCAGTCTACTGGTTTGCCAATTGATGTCTAGGAAGTCTTGTTTTCAGTTTTATTTTGAGTTTTTTTTAGCTTTTGTTTTTTTTCCTGTTGCATAAGGTCAATTTGATCTGGGTTATGATATGATATACATCTCAGGGTATGCCCTTCATATTATTGTACATCTTTTTCCTTTAATACAATTACATTTATATATAAAAAAAAGTGTTGTCAGACCCGGTGCCCTCGGGCTCTGGTACGTGCGAAGCTCAAGTAGGCATGGGCATGGCTCGCTGCAATACCCATTGATCATGGGCTTGACGGTGTGCTAAACACAAAGGGCTAAAGACTTAGGGATCATTATAGGCCCCGTGTTGGGCCATAAAGCTCCATTTGCTTATTCTTATAACTTTTAACATAAAATATTAATGTTAGAGATATTAGTCTCTTATCCCCTATTAATGTTAATATTATGGATATTCGTCTCCCATCCCTCATTAATATTAATGTCAGGGATATCTCATCCTATATTAATGTTAATATTAAGGATATTAATCCATATTGAGTGCTATAAAGGTAGAAAAACCTCCTAAACCTTTAAGAAGTATCTTTTTTACAAGGTTCAAGGAGTGTAAATAACCCTACAATCACACATGTAAATAGTTCACAATCTTTATTCTTAATAAAAATATGTTTTTAATTTGAAAGCATTTATCATATTAAAACTAAGAACAAACATTTTTATTCTTAAGAATCAATACTCATTCTCTCATTTATTATAACCATTTGTTTAAAGGTCATTCGTTTTGTCATCTGAAGGTTCTTAAATCTCACCAAGAGGAATTGTTTTGCAGATTACAGGCTTTCTACACAAGTGACAAATTTCATAAATAATGAAGAATAGACTATCTTACTAGAACCTATGATTAAAACATAATCCAACTGCTAATAACCTATTTCTAAACACTTTGGACAATGGAACATCATCAATAATCCTGTATTCCCACAATTATGATGCATATATGACTTTTGCCATATTTTAGTTTTGACCCAATCATGACAAATATTTTTTAACGAAATGCCTTGCTTTGACTTGGATAACGCCGATCAAAATTCAATTCACAAAAGGAATAATATTTGTTGTTGCAAGTGTGTAATATCATTCTATACTTACATATTCTAAAAGAATTAGGGTTTCTTATTATACTTTACTATTCATATAAACAATATAACATCTTAATATATATTTTTAATCATTTGATAACAATTCCATGCTATAACTCAGTTGGTAACATGCGAGAAGAGCCACAAGGTCGAGGATTTGAGTCCTGCTGATGTCATTATTTTCAAACAGATAATATATCATCTATTTTTTTTAAATAAAAGGCAAACAACTTTAATAGAAAAATAAAATAAAACAAGGCCGGGTACGTGGACCTAACCTGGTACTATGAGTTAGGAGGTGAGCCTAGCCCTTTTTTTTTCTTTTTTTCTTTTTGACTTTCTAATTTATTTTTTTGGTGAGATTCACCTACTCTTCAGATTTGATATTTTAATATTTATGATAAAGTTTTATTTAAATTTTAATATTTTTTAATTATGATGTATTTGATATAAAAATAATAGTACTAATAATAAATTGTTCATAAAAATTCAATTCAATTTTTTATTCATAATATTTTAAATAGATTTTTAACATGATTTTAGTACATTTATGATGTCTTTAACTTTCAATCACACATAAATATAGGCATGCTATTTTGATATTTTTAAAATTGTTTTAACAATAAAGTAAATAATTTTGGCTAAATTTATAATATCAAGGAATTAAAACCACCTAACAAATTTAGTTTTTAAGTTGAACATTATAAATTCATTAATGATGGTTTTTGTGAATTATGAAATGCAGCCAAATCTTTTTACCAGTAATGATTTAACCAAATTAGTTTGAAACAACATTATTAATCTTGGTTGATATTGCGCTTCTTGAAACTTTTGTCAAATATATTTATTTTCTAATATATTTATGGAATATATTAGATATTCATCAAATATATTCCATAAATTATTGATTTTAAATTTTTTTTTGTGATTTTTTATTTAATTTTCTCAATTTCTTTTGTTCTTAAGTTTCTTTGTATAGATATGTAAAAATGATTGATTGATAATTTTTTAATTTTTAATTGAAAATTACTTTCATAATTATAATAAGTTTTTACTTATAAAATAATTCTTCTTATAAGAAAAATATTTTTCTCATAATAAAAAAAAAATGAATAAGAAGATTAAGTTCTGGATTAAAAACATGTCTTTTCCTTTTCAATTCAAATGATTATAGTTTTGATGATTTTTTTTTCTGATTGTGTTATTTTAATCAATGAATTATGATGCTAATAAAATAATTTTTTTGTTGTAAAACCAAATTATATTAATAAGAAAAAACAGGTTTGATGAAGAAAATAACATTTCTCCTTTGTAACTTTATTTGTTGTTTTTTATGTAAAAATATGTTTTTTTATTATTATATAATTAAATAAAAAACTAATTTCAAGTACAAAAGTTATTAAACTCAGTAAATTCATGGTCCAGGTCACATTGACCTGGATTAATCTAAACCAACTACACGCTAATTAGAAAACTCCTAAATATTATTTAAAAACCTAGACCCACTTGATATGACGACTTAGGACCCAACTGATTTGGGTTGAAAAAAAATATAATAAAAAAATACTTGTATAATTTGTTAAAAACTCAAGTTAACTTAATGGCCTGCTTGATTCAGGTTTCATCTTATCAAAACCCAGTCATCAACTTGTTAACTCTATATTTTTTTGATTTTTTTTTTTTAAATCCCATCTACTTGTAATTCAGGCAGGCCTTGCCCAATTCGATATTTTAAAACTACGCTCCTAATCTTCATTACCCCTTTTCTTCTTCTAGCTTTACCCACTCCTCCCCCATCTTTACACTATTTGTTTGTTCTGTCCTTAAACAACTCATTCAATCCAAACCGTTCTTGAATTTTTTAAACTTTTCCAGCTCAATCCTTGATGTCTTCAGCTCAGCTGTTTGTTTATTTTCCTCTAAAAACTCTTTATATATATATATATATATATATATATATATATAAAGGAAGTTAAAATTTGGGTTCTAACAAACACTATACCAACAACATAAAAGTTGCAGCAATGTTTGCTGAACAATCTAACTTTCATGATCTACGTGGTCTTATATTAATCTTAAACATTTTGATTATTAAATCTCTTATATTAATTTTAAACATTTTGGTTATTAAATCACACCACACATTGATTCTTTCATTTTTATTTATCTGGAATTATACTTGTTATTCAACATTATCATTAATACTACTTTTATACAGACATTAAAAAAAAAAAACATTTTGCATTACTTGTTTTTTTTTTTTACCATCACCAAACTTTGCCATTTGTATTTAGTAATTAATTAATTTTTTATTAATTGTAAAGCTTGCCTAGACTTGTGGAAAGTTATGATTTTTTGTTTGATTAATCATTTACACTTAAAGGTCTAATATTATATGCTTATAATTTTTTTGGTATATTCTAGTCTTGATTGATCTTTAAAAAAAATAAAAAATTGACTTTATTTTTGAACTAGATTTTACTTATAAGAATTGTTGTAATCTTAATTGCATCTCTAAGCTAATAATGCATGTATTTGCATGGTGATCACCTAATGTGAAACCTTAATTCTACATCTACCAAAAATACAGTCATATGTGATGCTCTTACAACCATTCAGGAGCAATTAGCCTAAATGATCAACATTTCTAAAAGATTTAAGTCCATAGAGATTTCATAAACAAGGAGACCTAATAATAGCAAGAATTCTGACAATAATCATCATAAACATGTTCACCATAGACACCACCAATATAACCATAATCAAAATGATCAGAACAATGATGATTTTAATGAGTAAGTCGTGGGACATATCAAAGTAGAGCCCTTACTTTTAACGGTTGTCTTTAACATGTCAAATTTTATTAGATGAAGCTTAGTGATACCACTTAGCTTCATTGGAAGAGTGTTAAGTACTATTTAAAGAGAAAAGGGTGAACCTTTTATCACTAAATAGGTAAGGAGTTTATTGGAGAAGTACTTACCTTGATTATGGAGAGGTAATCTTTTAAACAAATAGAATAATTTTAGGCAAGGGAATAAGTACATGAGTGAGTATATGGCATAATTTGATGAATATAAGATAAGATGTGATGTGCGACAAGATGAGACCATGATCGTGAATAAGTTTTGTAGGGGCTTGAATGATGATATTAGAAAAAAGGTTATGATTTGAGGTGCTTCCACTCTTAACCTAGTCTATACCTTAATGTAATATTATGAGTTGGTTACATAGTGGATGAGACATTAGGAAACCTATAACACCCTTGCTAGGTCTTATTTTGGGAATAATGGTTCCTTGTTAGGTATTCCGCCCTACAAACCCAACTCTAGTGATGCCTAACCTTCTACAAAAGTCAAAGGAAAAAGAGTTTTCAATATAGAGTCTAAAATGAGTTCAAGGGTTTATTATTTTAAATGTCAAGGTTTTGATCACAATGCAACCAACTATATCAATAAGACCCTATTCATTAAGGAAAAAGAGGACATAATTGAAGAGAAAGACTAGTGATTAAGTGTATGAAACTAATCATGAGGATTTTCATGACATAGACAAGGAGGGTGAGAATGATCATAATTTACTAGGTCGTATTTGATCTATATCCAGTCAAGTTAAGTAGCCCATCATAGAGTTTGGGATAACTAAGTTAGGTGTAGTCATATATGCTTTGACACAACTGCAAAGAACTGAAGATTACAAAAAGACAAATGTTTTTCATATCTATAATAAGTATAGGTATAAAAGTTATAAGAGCATCATTGATATTGAGAGTTATATCAATGCAAGATTGTTTAATATTATATCTCATATAGGCTTAAAGTATGTTCCATAGATAATGTATCATTGGTTGATAACACCTTATAGCAATCAATGAGAGGTGTTTATTCCGTATCAAATTCCTAGACTATCATGAAAAGATTTGGTATGATGTGATTTCAATTAATATAGGACATGTCATTTTAAGTAGGCCATCGCTATATGATTTGTATGTCACCATTTTTAATCGTTCAAATTCTTATTCTTTCACTTTTAAAGGTAGAAATATCTAGCTCACTCCATTACCACCAAGGTTTAATGATTAAAAAACAAGAATGTGAAAGAAAAAAGACTTAATATAACAAGCCTAAAAGAGTTTAAGGAGGTTTTGAAAGAGTTTGTCTTGTTTATTTTAGTTGTAAGTTAAGTCTAGAAAACTCTCAAAAAAATTGCCTGAAAAAGCAAGTATGGTGTTGGAAAAGTTTAAGATATTTTTCCTCAAGAGCTTATTGATTCCTTACCCCTTATGCATGAAATCCAACATGTCATGGATTTTATCTCTAGTGCTACATTATCAAATTTTTACTATTATAGGATGAACCCCACTAAACTTGTGGAATTGTAAAAACAAGTTAATGAGTAATATAAATGACTTTATACAAGAAAGCCTAAGCAATTGTGTTGTACTTGCTCTTTCCTGTTTTTAATCATTAGCTCTATAAAGGATAGTTCTTGAAGGATATGTGTGGATAATCAAGTCATCAATAGAATCACTTTTAAGTACCCTTTTCTAATTTCTAGGTTGGATGACATGTTAGATATGATAGTATAAGCTAGAATTTTTATTGAAATTGATCTGAACAATAGTTACCATTAAATTAGAATATATCTTAAACATAAGTGGAAACTGTATTTAAGACTAAGGTTAGGCTATACAAGGGGTATTGTTCATTTCATTTGATCTTTCTAATGCCCTAAGTATTTTATAAACTGATGACATAGGTGCTCCAACCTTTCACGAGTAAATTTCTAGTGGTATACTTTGATGACATCTTCATTTCTAGAAGACCAAATAGCAATATTTGGAACATCTTATTAAGGTTTGCACCATGTTAAGAAAAGAAAGTTTATTTGAAAAAAATAAAAAAGTTTTCATTCTGTCATTATTGTGATTTTTTAAGAGTTTATAATGTCCTATGGGGGAATGTTTGCTAACCCTTAAAAATTTCAAGCAATTATAGATTAACTCAAGCCCAAGAATATTCATGAAGTCCATAGCTTTCATGGGTTTGTGATATTCAACACAATCATGTATCATATCATAGATTATTTGAAGCAAAGCAAATTTAAATAAAGTAAAGTAGTAGGCAAGACATTTAAAAATGTTTACAAAAGGATGATCTATGATATGATACATGATTGTAATTAGTCAAGAGCATCACCCCATTTACCTATTTTAGGGACAAGCTTAATAACACTAAAAAAATTACTCAACTAATGAAAAGAAGTTTTATGTAATAGTTCAAGCTTTATGCCATTAGCGCCATTATCAATTACTACAAGAGTTTATTCTTTACTCAAATCATGAAGCCTATCGTTGGATTAAGTATTTGCAAGCATATTTGTTTATCTTGAGACATAAGTTTAGAGTTGTGAATAAGATTGCGAGTGTTTTGAGTTGCCAAGTTACGTTGCTATTTGTGATGGGTGTTAAGTTACTAGGTTTGAGAGACTAAGGAGAACTATGAATCATAACTAGAGTTTAGAAATGCATACATACCCTTGAGAGATGGAAATCACTCTATTGTAAATGGAAATCTCCTCTTCTATTCATTGATGCCCCGCATCAAAAGGTTAATTCATTCTTTCTCTCTTTGAAACTAACCAGTCCCACTTTTCCATCCTCAACTATTTTGTTTCTTGATTGATTTCATTTTACCTTTGCAAAGAATGATTCCCCAGATTTGGCAACATCAAATGCCCTATCTACATCCATACTGACAGCCAAGACAAGCATAAAAATCTAAACTAATGATTCTCACCTCTAATAGCCACCCCCAAACACATACCAGATTAGATGTATGGTTACA
>Ga0325401_1006190_pt1 | contig 11551 bp, 5 predicted proteins | sample PopdelMetagenome_FD_205666 | JGI IMG/M metagenome (GOLD analysis project Ga0325401, IMG submission 205666) | Populus deltoides microbial communities from Bellville, Georgia, United States - Xylem-PdKOR-R2 | ecosystem: Host-associated > Plants > Phyllosphere > Stem > Wood/Secondary xylem | place...
AAGCTGGATGTCAATTTACAGCCGCTAGAGCCCGTTTTAGGTCAGGTGCGCCATGACAATTTGATCATGGGTGATACAGTCATATTACCTCAACCCACAGCTCCCCCGCCTCCCCCACCCATCGTTGGCGCCCCTTCAATGCGGGACTAAGCGCCACTAGCAGCTACTACAATCTATGATCAATATTATGCCGCACACCAGCCTTTCCATACCTAGCCCCTGTTCCCAGCCTTGGGACGCCATGACGCCCACGGCGCACGGCCGGCATTGCGCAGCTTGCGCCAAAGTCGTAGTCGATTTTACCCGGCACACTGATGCCGAGCTGCTGGCGTGGCTGCACCAGCAAGCCGGCCAACCCGCCTGCGGACACTTCCGCGCCGATCAACTCGGGCGAGTGTTGCAACCAACGGTGATACCTAAACCTAGGTCGTGGCGCGCTTGGCTAGCTACTGCCGTGGCGTTGTGGGGCTTGCGGGAAGCCACAGCCACGATGGCCAAGGCCCAGGCCCCCACCGAGCAACGGCAGCGGGAAGGCGAACCTATTTCGCTAGCCGATTATGTGCAGAAACCAGTGGTGATACGCGGAGTGGTAACCGAATCTGATTCGCACGAAATATTGCCTGCTGTTAGTGTTTTCCTAAAAGGCACTAACCTAGGTGTGGCAACCAAGGCAGATGGTCACTTCGAGCTAACCATTCCAGCCGATAAGTGGGCGGCTTCGACCAAGCAGCTATCAGTTACCTTTATTGGCTTCGAAGGGAAAGAAATATCATTACCTGCTTCGCCTACCCAGCCGCTTGCCGTTACGCTGTCCCCTGCCATAACGGGACACCTAGGCGGAGTAATAGTGGTCAACACAGCCCGCCCCTGGTACACCCCGCGCGGTTTGTGGCAACACCTAAAACGTCCTTTTTACCGTTAGCTTCCTAGGTTCTCTTTCTCTTTACTATGTCGCACCCTAGCTTTTCCATTCCCAGCCCTTGTTCCCAACCCTGGGAGGCCATGACGCCTACCGCCATTGGTCGGCACTGCGCGGTGTGTGCCACCGAGGTCGTGGACTTCTCGCGCATGAGCGAAGCCGAAATTCTGACGTTTCTGGCGCAGCCCCGTAGCAAAGCGGTGTGTGGTTTTGTCCAAAAAGCACAGCTACAGTCTGTTACGGCCTCTTCGCCGGTTAGTCGGTGGTCGAGGTGGGTGCTGGCGGGTTTGGCCTTGTTTGGCTTACGGCCCGCTACTGCGCAAGCCTCGGTGCCGCCCGTGCCCGTGGTGGAGCTAGCCTCGGCCGACGCCTCTAGGCACGCGAGCCCTAGCGCGGAGAAACCTAGGTCGGTGGTATTGCAAGGGCGCGTGCTTGATGACTCAACCGGCCTCGGGGTGCCAGGCGCCTGGATTTTTATTGACGGCACCAAGTACGGCGCCGTGACCGACGACGATGGACGCTTCTCATTCACGTTGCCCGCGTCGTGGAAGTCGCTGCAGAAGGGTAAGGTAAGCTTGCGGGTGCAGGCTAGCCCCTTCGAGTTTAAACCGCGCACCGTGGTGGTCACCGTGCCCGCCCGGCGGCAGCCCGCCGCTTTGGCCGTTCGGCTGCTTTCAGTGCCGGGGCGCGGACAGATTATGGGCAGAATCAAGCAAACTGATCCGCCACTTGCGCCGCCGAAGTCGTAGAAGCTAGGTAACACCTAGCTTCACTTCTATGCGCGTTCCGTACAGCCAACTTCAACAGGAATTCAAACGTGTGCTACTCAGCTTGTCTTTCCCGGAAGACAAGGCCGAGCAGTGCGCTACTATTTTCGCCCAAAACAGTCGCGATGGGGTGTACACCCACGGCCTGAACCGTTTCCCGACGTTTGTGGGGCACGTGCAGAAAGGCTTAGTCGACCCGCAAGCCGAACCGGAATGTTTGGAGCGCAACGGCCTCGTGGAGCGCTGGGACGGGCACCTGGCGCCGGGCATGTACAACGCCAGCCGATGCATGGCGCGCGCCATGGAGCTAGCTGAGCAGCAAGGCATTGGTTGCGTAGCCATCCGCAACACCAACCATTGGATGCGCGGCGGAACCTACGGCTGGCAAGCGGCCGAAGCCGGCTGCATCGGCATTTGCTTCACCAATACCATAGCCAACGTCACGCCTTGGGGCGGCACCGATGCCCGCCTCGGCAACAACCCACTGGTAATAGCGGTGCCGCGCGCCGAAGGTCCTGTGGTACTCGATATGGCCATTTCGCAGTACTCGTATGGGAAGCTTTCTTCCTACGCCACCGACCACGAGCAACTCCCCATCCCCGGCGGCTATGACCAAGAAGGCCAGCTAACCACCGACCCAAGCAAGATTATGGAGTCGCAGCGCGGCCTGCCCATTGGCTTCTGGAAAGGCTCGGGCTTGTCGTTGATGCTAGATGTGCTGCTCACGGCCCTGAGCGGCGGCCGTTCCACCGCCGAGATTACCAAGAGCGGGCAAGAGTCGGGCGTGTCGCAATGTTTTATTTGCATCAAACAGCCTGAATTACACGCCAATCTGGTAGAAGAAATTCTGCGGTACACCAAGAGCAGCCCGCCGGCGCCGGGTGAGGAAGTGTTTTATCCGGGCGAAAAGTCGTTGGCCACTCGCCAGCAAAACATGGCCGAAGGCGTGCCCGTGCAGGAGGATATCTGGCAGCAGGTATTGGACATGTAAACCAACCTCAGCCCTCTTGACTTTTTAACATATCATCGAAGAACTAGAAGCTAACTCCCCTCCTTTTTTCAAGGAGGGGGTAGGGGGTGGTCAAGGTCGTTGAACTAGGAGCTAGCTTTCATTTCTAATCCTAACTGAACCACCCCCTACCCCCTCCTTAAAAAAGGAGGGGAGCTAGCTTCTAAAAGTGGACATGCGTTTAGTTAGCTACTCTATACGCTTACGCGCGCAGGAACGCGCGCTCGATTATAGCAATATAGCAAGAACAGTCTGGATACTATCGAAACAAAGATTACCTTGCTATACTTCTCTGGTCTGCATTACGATACTACACCTTTACCATACCGCCCAATCATGATCCGTACTACTACTTCATCACTTCCGGGCAGCCTGTCTCACCTTGGGCTCCCGCGGCTACTGGGTGCGAGCATGCTTTTGCTGCTCACCGGCAACCTCAACGCCCAGAGTCTGACCATAACGGCGCTTGCCCCGAACCGCAACGCACTAAAGGCTCCGCAGAATACCAGCGTAACGGCTAGCTTTAATCAGGCCCTACGCAACACAGCTGGCGTGCAGCAGGCGCTGCAAGTCTTTAGCCAACAGGCAGGTGGGCGCAAAGCGGGCACAGCCACCGTCAGCGGCAGCACGCTCACCTTCGCACCTACTAATGTCTTCAAGCCCGGCGAACTAGTATCGGCGAGCCTGACGAAGGCCGCGCAAAGCGCTGATGGCACCAGCCTAGCCCGGCCCCAAGTACTACAGTTCACCACGGCCGTGGCACCTAGCGCGGGCACGTTTGACGGCGGGGCCGAAGTGAGCGTTGGGCGCGGACCGCGCAGCGCACGATTTGGCGACGTAGACGGCGACGGGGATTTGGATATTCTCACGGCCACTTCGTCCAACACCATAACCATTCGGCTGAATAATGGCGCGGGCAGCTACAGCAACGGCGGGGAAGTTTCACTGGCCGAAAGTCCCCAAGACCTAGCCCTGGGCGACGTAGATGGCGACGGCGACCTCGATATCGTGACGGTGGGTAACACCTTAGCCCGCGTGAGCCTCAACAACGGCAGCGGCCGCTTCACCAACGGTTCCACCATCGACCTCGGCCGGGGCCTCGCTCTCAGCGTGACGCTGGGCGACCTCGACGGCGACGGTGACCTCGACCTAGCGTGCGTGAAGTCGCTCAACGGAGTGAGTGTGCGCTTCAACAACGGCAACGGCATCTTCACGGGTAATCGGGGTGAATTCCAAACCGGCTACAACCCGCAGGACCTAGCCCTAGGCGACATTGATAATGACGGCGACCTGGACCTGCTCACGGCTAACAACCTCTTCGGCAGCCCGGGCACCGTGGGCGTGCGCCTCAACGATGGTACGGGTGAGTTCTACGGCACCTGGGAGTTTACCGTGGGCCGGGGCTGCACCGCAGTAACCGTTGGCGATGTAGACAGTGACGGAGACCTCGATATTATTACCGCCAACAACGTCGCCAACACGGCTAGCATTCGCCTGAACGACGGCTCCGGCGTGTTTACCGGCACGCAGGAAATAAGCGTCGGCATTCGGCCTACCTCCGTGGCCGTGGGCGACGTGGACGGCGACGGCGACCTAGATTTGCTAACCTCCAACGGCAACTTTTCTTCGGGTCTGGCCCGGCCTGGTACAGTGAGCGTGCGCCTGAACGATGGCAATGGGGCGTACAGCGGCACGCAAGAGATTGATATTAAAGTAGTAGGCCCGTACCACGTAGTACTCGGCGACGTGGATAACGACGGTGACTTGGACTTTGCCACCACCAACATAGACCTAGAAGAAGGCAAAGTGAGTGTGCGCCTCAACCAGCCGGCTGCCGCCACCCCGCTCACCGTTGCCACGGTTTCGCCAGGACGCAACGTGCGCTCGGCGCCCCGTACCAGCCCCGTAGCCGTGAGCTTCAACCAAGCGCTAAGCGCGGCCGCGGGTACGCAGCAGGCTTTGCGCGTGTTCAGCCAACAAGCTGGCGGTCAAATCACGGGTACGGCGGCGGTTAGCGGCAGCACCCTCACGTTTAGCCCAGCTATTAGCTTCAAACCCGGCGAAACGGTATCGGCTACCCTCACGGCTACGGCCCAGAGCAACGCCGGCGCAACGCTAGCTACGCCCCAGGTATTTCAGTTCACAACGGCAGTAGCTCCGAGCACGGGTACGTTCGGCACCGGCGCCGACCTAGCCGTGGGTACCAATCCGCAAAACGTAGCCCTTGGCGACGTAGATGGCGACGGCGACCTTGACATTCTGACGGCCAACAACCTAGCTAACTCCGTCCGCAATGGTACCGTGACGGTGCGCCTCAACAATGGCGACGGCACCTACACCGGTCGCCAGGAAGTAACCGTAGGCCGGGGCCCTTACAGCGTGAAACTTGCTGATATTGACAGTGATGGGGACCTCGACCTGCTCACCGCCAACTCTAGCGTGAACACCGTGAGCGTACGCCTGAACGATGGCGCGGGCAATTTCAGCGGTGGCCAAGAGCTGACAGTAGGGTTGCTGCCGCACGATATTGCCCTCGGCGACGTGGACGGCGACGGTGACCTTGACTTGTTAGCGGCTAACTACGTGGTGCCCAACAACATCCTCAACAGCATCGTGAGCGTGCGCCTGAACGATGGCACCGGTACTTTTAGTGGCAACCAGGAAGTATCGGTGGGCACGCGCCCCCTCGCCCTGGCGCTGGGCGACGTTGATAATGACGGCGACCTCGACTTTGTGACGGCCAACTCGAACAATATCACCGCCAGCGTGCGCCTCAATAACGGGCAAGGCACTTTTGGCGGCGGGCAGGAGGTCATTGTCGGCTTCAGCCCGCAGTACATTGTGCTCGGCGACATCGACGGCGACAACGACCTCGATCTGCTCACGGCCAACTACTTTGATTATTCGAACCCCATCTTCAACTACACCAGCAGCAACGTGGGTGTGCGCCTCAACGATGGCGACGGTAACTTCCGTGGAACGCAGCAAGTATCGGTGGGCCGGGGCGCTACCGCCATTGCCCTCGGCGATGCCGATGGCGACGGCGACCTAGACCTCTTTGCTACCAATAACATTACTGGTAGCGTAGGGGTGCGCCTCAACGATGGAGAGGGCACCTTCCGCGGCGCCCAGCAAGTCGACGCCGGTGACGAACCCGCCAGCATTGCCCTCGGCGACCTAGACGGCAATGGTACCCTCGACCTAGCCGTGGCCAACTATACCAGCAACAACGTGAGTGTGCGCCTGAACCAAACCGCCGCCACGAAGTCGCGGGTGCTCGCCTCTACGGCGGCCAAGCTAACCGAGCAACTTACCCTCTACCCCAACCCAGCCCACGACGTAGTGCGTTTGCAGTTGCCTATCGAGCTAGTCTCACAGCGCACGCAGGTAAGTGTGCTTAACGCTCTTGGGCAGGTAGTACTCACCCAAACCTTGGCGGCCGAAGCGGCGCCTGAGTTGTCGTTGTCGCAGCTACCAGCGGGCTTGTACAATGTGCAATTGCAAACTACCAGTGGCATCATCTCCAAGCAACTAGTGGTGAAATAACTGTTTAGTCGACGGAGGCAGCTCCGGCTAGCCCCAATGTCATTCTAATATTCCCAATGGGCGCAGTCTTTCGCGAGGCTGCGCCCGTTGTGTTTTCGGCCCTCTCTGTAATTCAGCATTTAGGTAACCCTTCTACGTTTCATATTAATTAATCAAGAAAATATAGAATAACACCGAACCACAACTACCTTTCCCACGTCATATCGCTCTGATAATCTGTCCGAAGCCAATCACCTTTCTTACCTATTCTATGATTCGACCCCTTACTTCCTATTTCCAACGTGACACTATCATTCGGGGCTTGTGGCTCAACTTCAGCGCAGGCCTGCTGCTAACCACGGCGGCTCACGCGCAGGCCCTTACCGTCACTAACTTGACACCAGCGCGCAACGCCCGCTCGGCCCCGCGGAATACCAATGTGGCTGTGGGCTTTAGTCAAACCTTGAGCAACAATGCCGCAACACAACAAGCCTTCAAGGTTTTCAGCGCGCAGGCTGGGGGCAAGAAGGTCGGTGCGGCTATCGTGAGCGGTAACACACTCACTTTCAATCCCAGCATCGACTTTAGAGCTGGTGAAACAGTTTTTGCTACTGTCACGTCGGGTGCGCAAAGCAGTATCGGTACGGCAGCTACTCCGCACGTTTTTGAGTTTACTACTGCTACTTCACCCAGCACGGGCGTACTGGCAGGCGGTTTGGAGCTGGAGTTACAATCTGACAACCGCGACGTGGCCCTGGGCAACTTGAATGGCGACGGCAACTTAGATATTGTATCGTGCTACGGTACGAGCGACCCAATTCCGGGGGTCGTGGTGGTGCGTCTGAACGCCGGCAACGGTTATTTCACGGATGGGCAGGATGTACGCGTAGGCACTAATCCTTTTGCTAACATCCTCGCCGATGTGGACGGCGACGGCGACCTAGATCTGCTAACCGGCAACACGCGCAACAACGTGACGGCCAGCACCGTGAGCATTCGCAAGAACGACGGCAATGGCAACTTCAGCGGCACTCAAGATGTCCTAGTGGGTCCTTTTCCTAAAAGCCTAGCCGTGGGCGACCTAGATGGCGACGGCGACCTAGATTTTGTCATTGGCAGTAACCGATTGAGCGTGCGCCTGAACGACGGCGACGGCAACTTTGCTGGTACCACAGAGATAACAACAGGTGTAAACACCCCTCAATTTGTGGCGGCCCGCGACTTGGATGGCGACGGCGATTTAGACCTCCTTAGCGCGAACGGCAACAACACAGTAAGCGTACTGCTGAACGATGGCAAAGCGAACTTTAGCGTTGGTTCGCAGTTATCCATGACTAGCTACTCTAAACTAGCTGTAGGCGACATAGACGGCGACGGCGACCTCGACTTCGTAGCCACCGGCAGAGGAACTAGCGCTAATACGCTGAACGTCCACCGCAACGACGGAACCGGCACCTTCTCGGCTGCGCAGCAGCTTTCCGCAAACAATATCCTAACCTTGTCCCTCAATGATATGGACGGCGATGGTGACCTGGATTTGGTTACAGTCGGAGGTTTAAATACAATGGGGGTGCGCCTAAACGATGGTACCGGCTCTTTTGGCAGCAGCCGCAACACTAGCATCCCTGATACTCCCTATAGCCTAGCGGTGGGTGATATAAATGGAGATGGAAGCCCAGATGCGGTTACCACTTGCAGTGCCAATTCTTACCGAGCCATAAGCATCCGGCTAAATCAGTCGTTGGCTGTCAGTACCTTCTCGCCCACGCCCAACGCTCGCTCGGCTCCACGCACCAGCAACGTAGCTGCAACCTTTAACCAGTCCCTGGCCAACAACGCTGTTACCCTAGGTTCGCTGAAGGTATTTAGCCAGCAAAGCGGCGGCAAAAAAGCGGGTACGGCTTCGGTGAGCGGCAACACCTTGTCTTTCAACCCAACCGCCGACTTCAAAGCCGGCGAAACGGTAGTAGCCACCCTGACCGCAGGAGCCCAAAGTGGCAGCGGGGCAACGTTAGCCACCCGGCAAGTATTTCAGTTCACCGCGGCCACTAGCCCGAGCACTGGGCGCTTCAACCAAGGCCCTGACTTCCCGGTTGATCCGAATAGCAACCCTTATAACCTAGCTACCGGCGACGTGGATGGCGATGGCGACCTAGATGTGCTGACGGCCAACTTCGGCGGCAGCGTGAGCGTGCTCCTAAACAACGGCAGCGGCGCTTACGCCCGCGGCCAGAACCTGATGGTAGCCGGGGCGCCACTGGCCATTGTGCTAGCTGACTTGGATGGCGATGGGGACTTAGATTTTGCTACCGCGAATGGCCTCGGTAGCACCGGCACGGTGAACATCCGCCTCAACAATGGCAGTGGTACCTTCAGCGGCACGACCTCCGTTACCACGGGCTTCCGCTCCAATGGGGCTGGCAACGGCTTAGCCGTAGGCGACGTGGACGGCGACGGTGACCTCGATTTGCTCACGAGCTACCTACCGAGCAGCACAAACACCAACAACGGCTTGGTTGGAGTGCTACTTAATAATGGCAGCGCCAGCTTCAGCATCACGCAGCAAGTGACCACCCCGTCGTTTCCCTACGAAGTAGCCTTGGGCGATGTGGATAACGACGGCGACCTCGACATGCTAGTGGAAGCGAGCGGCAGCAACTCGGTGCTAGTGCGCCTAAATAACGGCAGTGGCAACTTCACGGGCTTTTCAGAAGTAGCGGTGGGCAACAATCCTATTGGCTTAGCGCTAGGCGACTTAGATGGTGATGGTGACCTCGACCTAGTAACGGCCAACAGCAGCCTTAATAGAGACCTAAGCGTACGGCTGAATGATGGCCAGGGCAACTTCAGCGGCACGCAGAATATAACGCTTCCGAGCATACCCTATGGTGTGCGGCTTGGTGATGTAGATGGCGACGGCGACCTCGACCTAGCCGCTGTTCGCCGCGACGACGGCGGCGTGAACGTGTACCTCAACAACGGCAGCAGCCTTTTCACCGCTGCTCAGTTTGTGTTTGTAGATCGTTTTCCCCTAGCCCTAGCCTTCGGCGACGTGGATAACGACGGCACTGTGGATCTACTAACGGCTAACTCCGTTGGGCAAACAGTGAGCGTGCGCCTGAATAAAGAAGTATTGGCTAATGCCCCTGCCCAACTCACGGAGCAAGTAAGCCTCTACCCCAACCCGGCCCACACGTCGGTGCGTCTGCGTTTGCCCGCCGAGCTAGCTCAACAGCGCTTGCAGGTGCAGGTGGTGAATAACCTAGGTCAGGTGGTACTCACGCAAACCCTGGCGGCTCAGACTGCACCCGAGCTACTGCTGCCACACCTCACTGCCGGCCTTTACACCCTGCAGCTCCAGACCAGCAAAGGCATGGTAGCGAAGCGCTTGGCCGTAGAGTAGCCTACCTCTGCATCTCTTCTGCTCCGTTCGTACCTATACCACAGCCCTATGCTTCTATCTAGTACGCGTTTCTCCTGCTTGGCTAGTAGCCAAGCAGGAGCCCGTTTTATGCGTCTCTTTTACCTGGGCAGCATCTTCTTAGTAGCAGAAACAGCTCACGCGCAGGCCCTTACGGTCACTAACCTAACACCGGCCCGCAACGCCCGCTCGGCGCCGCGAAGCACCAATGTAGCCGTGGGCTTCAGTCAAGCGCTGAGCAACACGGCCGCGACACAAGGAGCCCTCAACGTATTCGGCTCACAGGCGGGCGGCAAAAAAGCGGGCACGGCCACCGTCACTGGCAACACGCTCACCTTCAATCCGAGTACTGATTTTAAGCCCGGCGAAAGAGTGTTTACCACCGTCAGCGCAGCTGCGCAGAGCACGGGGGGCACCGCCGCCACGCCCCATGTCTTTGAGTTCACCACGGCTACCTCCCCGAGCACGGGTGTTTTAGCTGACGGTCCGAATGTCAACCTAGTGCAAGGCGTCATTGATGTCCGTCTGGGCGATGTGGATGGCGATGGCGACCTGGATTTCATCTCCGATAACCCACTCTACAACAGCGTGCGCCTGCGCCTGAACGACGGCAGCGGTTCCTTCTCCGGCACAACGGAAGTTGCGGTGGGGCAAAACCCCAATGCCGCCACGCTTGCCGACGTAGATGGCGACGGCGACCTAGACCTACTCAGCGCCAACCGGGTTAATTCTTCCGTTAATCCCAGCACCGTGAGCGTGCGCCTCAACAATGGCGCTGGCAGCTTTAGCGGCACGCACAATGTGCCGGTAGGCAGCTTTCCCTACGACCTAGCTACCGGTGATATTGATGGGGATGGTGACCTCGACCTGCTTACCGTCAATGCTACCAGAACGGTGAGCATTCGGGTAAATGACGGGGCCGGCAACTTTAGCGGCACTCAACAGGCGCAGGTGAATGGCCAGCCATTCATCGTCACGGTGCGTGATATTGACAACGATGGTGATCTGGACTTGCTAACCACAAACACCAACGGCGTGAGCGTGCGCCTGAACAACGGCAGCGGTACGTTCAGCGGTACCCAGGAAGTTCCCGTGCCTAACGCCAGAAAACTAGCCCTGGGCGACATCGACGCCGACGGTGACCTCGACTTCGTAACGGGCAGTCCGCTAAGTGTGCTTCGAAACGACGGAACCGGCCAGTTTGCGAGCACGCAGCAAGTACCTTCTGCCAGCGGTATTTCCTCTTTCGCCCTGAGCGACATGGATGGCGACGGTGACCTCGACTTAGTTATCGCCGATTATAACAGCAACACGGTGACGGTTCGCCGGAATGATGGCAGCGGCACTTTCGGCAGCAGTCAAACCGTAACCGTAGGCATCCAACCTTACGACCTAGCGGTAGGCGACGTGGATGGCGATGGGGACCTGGATGTACTCACGCCTAGTGGCAATACGATCAGCGTGCGTCTCAACCAGAATGGTTCTGCGTTACAGGCTAGCTCATTTGCGCCCGCTCGGAATGCCATTGCGGCCGAGCGAACGACAAACGTGACAGTAAGCTTCAACCAGCCGCTAAGTAGCACCACAGCCACCCAACAAGCTTTGACAGTCTTCAGCCAGCAGGCGGGCGGCCGAAAAGCTGGCGTGGCGGCGGTAAACGGCAGCACCCTAGCTTTTAATCCCACTACCGATTTCAAGCCGGGCGAAACGGTATCGGCCACGCTGACGACGGCGGTCCAGAGCAGCAGTGGCGTTGCTTTACCCACGCCTCAGGTCTTTCAATTCACCACGGCCACGACGCCGAGCGCCGGCCGCTTCAGTCCCGGGCCGGAGGTTCCGGTGAGTACCCCCAACAGTAATCCGCAGGGGCTCGCCCTGGGCGACGTAGACAACGACGGCGACCTGGACCT
>Ga0325401_1006196_pt1 | contig 11548 bp, 11 predicted proteins | sample PopdelMetagenome_FD_205666 | JGI IMG/M metagenome (GOLD analysis project Ga0325401, IMG submission 205666) | Populus deltoides microbial communities from Bellville, Georgia, United States - Xylem-PdKOR-R2 | ecosystem: Host-associated > Plants > Phyllosphere > Stem > Wood/Secondary xylem | place...
TATCTAACAAAATCTGGCAATCTCGACGAGGCGATTCGCTTGATCGAATCCTCGCCGTCCAAATTTACTGATCCTGAGACTTACAGTCAGCTCTTACATTCTTGTATTTCCCAAAAATCGTTACCTCATGGCCAAAGAGTATATAAACAGCTCCTTAAACAAGAATACAGCGAAAAATTTCTCGAAAATCATAACTTAAAAAGCAAGCTAATTACCCTTTTCTCTGTATGTGGCGAACTTGATGAGGCACGCGTAATTTTTGAAAATGCGGTTGAAAATGAAGGGGTGCCGGAGTCAGTTTGGGTGGCAATGGCAATTGGGTATTCAAAAAACGGGTTCTTGAGAGAGGCTTTGCTTGTTTATGTTGAGATGTTGTGGAATTGTATGGAGCCGGGCAATTTTGCGTTCTCCACAGCGTTGAAAGCGTGTGCGGATTTGAGGGAATTGTGGGTTGGTAGAGGAGTTCATGCACAAGTGGTAAAGTCTAGTGAAGGGCCTGATCAAGTGGTGAATAACGGTCTGCTGAGGTTGTATACACAGTGCGAGTGTTTTGATGAAGTTTTGAAGGTGTTTGATCAAATGCCTGAAAGAAATGTTGCTTCTTGGAATTCTTTGATTTCTGGTTTTGTTAAAGAAGATAAATTGGGCGAGGCACTTGATGTGTTTAGAAGGATGCAAAGAGAGGGAATGGGGTTTAGTTGGGTTACACTAACTACAATTTTGCCAATTTGTGCGCGCGTGACAGCTCTTCTCAGTGGAAAAGAGATACATGCGCAAATTGTTAAATCAGCGAGAAGGCCAGATGTCCTAGTGCTAAATTCCCTTGTGGATATGTATGTGAAATGTGGAGTTGTTGATTATGGTAGGAGATTGTTTGATGGGATGAGAAGTAAAGACTTGACATCATGGAATACTATGTTGACTGGATATGCAATCAATGGTTATATGAGGGTGGCGATGGATTTGTTCAATGAGATGGCTTCATGTGGGATAAGGCCGGATGATGTCACATTTATTGCACTGCTATCAGGTTGTAGCCATGCTGGGCTAACAGAAGATGGGCAGAAATTGTTTCATAGAATGGAAATGGATTTTGGGGTCTCTCCAAGTTTAGAGCATTATGCTTGTTTGGTGGATATGTTAGGCAGAGCTGGAAGAATTGATGATGCATTGGTGGTGGTGAAAAACATGCCCATGAAGACAAGTGGTAGCATATGGGGATCATTGCTCAACTCATGCCGCCTACATAATGAGGTCCCTCTTGCAGAGGCTATTGCAAACCGGTTGTTTGAGCTTGAGCCATATAATCCTGGGAACTATGTGATGCTCTCAAACATTTATGCAAATGCAGGGATGTGGGACTCTGTAAATATGGTTAGAGAGATGATGCAAACAAGAAGAATCAGAAAAGAGGCTGGATGTAGTTGGATACAGGTAAAGAATAAAATCCACTCTTTTGTAGCTGGTGGAGGCTTCGAGTTTCGTAATTCTGATGAATATAAGAAGATATGGAACAAATTAAGGGAAGCCATGGAAGAATTTGGTTATATACCCAACACAGATGTGGTGCTTCATGATGTAAAAGAAGAAACAAAGGCAATGTGGGTGTGTGGGCACAGTGAGCGCTTAGCAACTGTTTTTTCTCTCATACATTCTGCTGCCGGAATGCCAATCAGGATCACGAAGAACCTTCGTGTTTGTGTAGATTGTCACTCTTGGATCAAGATAGTTTCAAGAGTGACAGGGAGGGTCATTGTTTTGAGAGATACAAACCGCTTCCACCATTTCAAAGAAGGTGCATGCTCTTGTAATGATTACTGGTGAAACCATTATACCAGAGCATAATTCTTTGAACCTTTCTTTATTTCTTCTTTGATGAGTCCATCGCATGATTCATACTACAAATCCATTCTAGAATTACTTTAAGCATAGTGCTCCAAGTAATTTTGGTTTACATTTTATTAAGAACTATCCTCCCCTTAAGTACAAGCCCCAGACTATATTTATGCCATATTGAAACTTTACAGTAGGTTCAAAATGCTTGGATCAGAGTACTGATCAACTCTCTTGCTAGACATTGAAAGTTTAGATGAGAATGTTTTAGAACCATGCAAATTAGATAGAAATGAACTGCATTTTTAGAATCATGTAAAAGTGCACTCCTTGTCTTCAGAAGCACAGGAGAGCAATAATAATATTTTGAGTCCTCTGCTGTTGGTTTTATTCATTCATTCATTTTCGAAGAGTAACTTCTGGTGATGTCATGTAAAACGGACTTTCAGTTTGCTCTTTAGATGCAAGCAGAGCAAGAGTATGCCTATAAAATTCCATTTATGCATCTTCTTGCTCCACAGTAAGAAAAAAGTACCACTATCGGAGCTAATACTAACCAACAACTTCAAGAAACATAGCCATGTAAATCTGTGTTAAAAAAACAAGCATCTTAGTTAACAAAATAAAGTTAAATATGTTGCATTTGCAAACATAATTATACCATCTTTACAGAGATGTGTTCAAGTACAGAAAAGGATAAAAATAACCAGGAATTGATGGGGAAGAAAACATTAGTCATGAACTATTAGTAGAAATCGAGAAATTTTCACCGACGCTGGCGGCAGCGAAGATCATACTTTCTTGTCATGGAAGCAGTAATTGAATTCTCTGCAACTTCTTCTGGAACCATAAAGTCAGGGTCTTCCAAATTGTCACCCCCTTCTGCTAACTCAGTTTGAATCCATGAAGACCAGTCAACATCACTATCTGTTTCCCATGATAACTCTCTAGTTTTTTGCATGACATTAATCTTATCCATTAGGTTTAGTATCAAGTGATGATTCAAAACTTCATAATCCCTGCATAATTTGTAAAGGAATCTATTAGATGTGGGAAATCTAAATGCTGTTTAACCCAATTGATATAAATCTAACGTTTACCAACCTGTATGTGAAAATGGCATGTAGAAACTGAATAGAGGCAAGAATTCCATAGAGTAACCTGAACACATTGATTAGCCATGTTTGTCGTTCTATACTATTTGTTGTGAGCCGAAGCATTGCTACTTCTACCAGAAACGTGGCAGCAAGACCTGTGAACCAAAATCAGATTTAAACTAGTTATAGACCTATTTAAACCTTCAATACTTGATTTAAATACCAAAAAAACAGGAAGACAAAATAGAAAATAAGAGAAATACAAGACATACGTACCAACATAAAGCCTCGCTCTTATGGTATATGTTTGCTTTGTACTGGTGAACATGTAAACGATAAAGATTGATGCAGTGTAGAGGATGAAAGCTTTAATTATTCGTGATTCAAGCAACATAGCGTTTTGCAAAGCAAACAGCTTCTCCAGAGCAATGAACATGCTTGCTTGCTTTGATTCGAAAGCTTCCTGAAAAATGGGAAAACCATGTCTCATATAATCCTTGTCTCAACAAAAACTATCATGGAAATCATAAGCCTCAATGAAAACACTAACCTGAGTGGCCAATATTGAATTTGAATTTTCTACCAAATGGTCATGGACCTTTTGAAGTTGTTCTTGTTGCTGAAGAAGCTCTTCCTGCTGTTTATGGCCATATTCAGCAAAGTGTTGCAGCGTACTCCTGTAATTTGGTAATAATTTCAATTAAGCTCTCTAATTATTTACTTGTAATTACAGTAATTTTGTTTTCCTACTTACCTGCTCTCTTCTAGTGCTTCTGATTGAAATTGAGTTAGGAGTTGAAGACCCTTAAGTGCATTGGATTGCCCATCTAGAAGTTGTTTCTGTTTATCCAAGGACTTCCCAGCCATGTTCTCAATGTCATTAGCTGAGTTTTGTAAAGTTTCCATCTTTGAAGACATTGTGTCTCCAACTCTGCCAATCTGCTTCTCTATTTCCACAGCTTCGTTTCTCACATTGTCTACTTCTTGGCCCAGATTGGTGTAAGCATCATGAAGCATCGACATCCCTTCCTTCAAATTTTCATTCATTTTTGCTTGTCCCTCTTGCAGCTCTGATTGAGAATGTGCAATTTCCTTGGAATGTTTATAAACAGCTTCAGAGTGCTTAGATAAAACATCCATGTGATCCTTTGCATCTTTCGTTGTTTGAGCTACATTTTCAACCTGAATATCAATAGAAATCAATGAATCCTGAATTTGATTCGATCTCTGCAACAGGACATTTGTTTTTCCTTCAATAATTTCTAACTGTTCTTCCGTGTATTCTGCTGAATTTTTAAGATCATTCACCAGTCTCTCCATTTTATGGTTGAAGGCATGGGCCCTGTAGGCAATAGCACATAAAAAAAATCCTTGTTAGTTTCTGTCACATCGTATAAAACAAGAGAAGAACGGTCAGAACAGTGAAAGAAACTATACTTAACTGTAACTGATAGCAGATAGAATTGGTTTCCAGTGAGAATTCAAGATAAACCTTGTGCTCATTGTCATTCAACCTTTTGAGACAATTAACCATGGCAGATTTTGTGTCACAATAAGGGAAAGCTGGCCGTCCAGAGTCCTTTTGAAAGCAATCACTAAGGTGCCAAGCAAATCTCCACCGCTTCTCCTCGACGGCGAGAATCTGCGAGCAGCCGGCAAAGAGATTCTGGTAAGCATTCTGCCAACAAGAATTCGTGCCAACCATTTTCCTTTGGGCTTTTTCGACCAGTTTCATCCCCTTCCCATCACTAAGACCATTCATAGAAAATTCCACCACAGAACCACGGGGCAAACCGTTTGTCTGTGAATTATCAGTGGAGAGAGTCTCTGTTGAAGAAGAGAACCAACCCCATGATTGACATCTTAATGTAAGTGAGATTAAAATTACGAGAAACAAAATCTGACTATAAGAAGCCATTAATTATATTTTCTTTTCTTCCTGGTTTTGTTACTCTACTTTCTGTATCTTCCACCAGAAGACTGAAACCTGCAGTACACAGTTCAACAAAATTAGCAGATGCTTCCAATGCTAAAGAGCATACACACAAGCCTTATATTTATGTATAAACAAAGAGGTGGAGAAACTTGGAGTGCAAGAAAAGGAAAAGGGCATGATTTTTAGCATGAAAAGGACTGTTTGAAAGTGAAATTAAAAGAGAAGAAAATAGTAAAGAGACAGAGACTTCCGAAGATTAAAAAAACAAAAGGTAGAAATGGTCTTCCCATTAAAATTGTCTCTTAAAACATTCTACGATATTCCAATAAATCAAAGATGAGATAACTTCAAGAATTCTAAGGAAATCAAAACAGGACATAGTTTCATCTTCCCATTAAAATTAGCAACATATCAACTATTTTAAGAAAATTAAGAAAATTCTTTAAAATCATTACCGTCTCAATTAACCGTTTCTTTGTTTTTTCTCTTTTTCTAATTTCCTTTTACAATTAATTACTTATATGATGGATTAAACAAATGGAAAGAAAGAAACCATAATTAGCAAAAAGGGATCCTTTCTTTATCTTCTATCACTTGATTTCTTTTCTTAACTTCTTCTCCAGCTACCCCTCTCTCCTTTTCTCATATACAAAGCTTCTGCTGCCTTTTTTATCCTTTAAAAAAGCAAAAAACCGGGCCATGTTCATGTTTAGAGTTTTGACACGATTATCGTTGGAGCCTAAACCTGAATTATACGTAAAAAACGAAGAAAAGAAAATCCATGAATGAGAGAGAGAGAGAGAGAGAGAGAGATCATACATACTTGTTTGTGAATGATCACCGGGTGGGGTTGGGGGTGGTGGTGGTATTAAGAGGATATGTATTTATATATATATAAAGTGAATTGTGAAGAGACATGATGCTTTGATTAATTAGGAAAATTAATGATGTTTCGAAAAGTCACTTCTTCCATGACCGACATTAATCTTTCCTTTCCATGTTACACCAGGTTTTATATTTTTTTTTCCTTTCACGTTCAATTCGTTTTCAAAAGTAACCTAAGATTTCAGAACGTTGCAATATTAAACCTCAACGTCACAAATGATCTACTGTAATTTAATTTTAAGGCCTGATTAAATACCAAGTTATTAAAACACACTTGTTCCCAGCAGAACACAATGTTAAAGGGAGAGAGAGATCATCTTGCATGCATAAAATCGAAGACGTGAACTGTAACAAATATATTGTTGTGTTGCAAACAGATTTCAAGGTTTTATATAAATCCAAGAACTTTTTACGCACCAGCTGATGATATAATTATAAGTTAGAGTAATTATTGAAACCCTCCCATAATTATTGGATTTTGTTCCTTAACTTCCACCTAACGGATTCATCATTCTGCTACTTCCAAATCCATTCAAGAAATCTCAAAAGTCCATTTGAAATGAACAAAGGATACATTAACCGGTTGAGATGAAAATCTCTCAACTAGAATGAAAAGATCCTTATACCTCCAAGGTCTGATACTCGGTTTATTCCTACCACCTGTATTACCAGAATGGAACGCGCTAGTTCTAAGATGCAGAGTCTGTGTTCGAACAATGATTTATGGAAGCATAGGTACGTGGAGGAGATTGGAAATGCGTCCGAAACACAAAGTTTTGGCAACTGGAAAACTAGATCAATTCTCTAGATATCGATGTTTTCTGCTAAATCTTATGGCAGCATGAAGTCCACTAATTTTGTCTGTGATTGTAACTATTTGGATTGTTAATTTTTTTTTAATAGTTTATGTTCATAAATCGCCGGTCTTGCGAATTGATAAACTTTTGTTTGAATGATATCGTAGATTAAAAGGCTTGAAGGAAATCTTTGTTTGTGTTGCATATATTAAGAGAGTTCTTGATGCCGGACAAAGAGAGATTTGAGGAGAAGGCGAGAAGGGAGAGAAAGAACGAAGAGAAGAAGAAGAAAAAGAAAAAGAAAAGGAAAGAAAAGCTAGGGAAGAAGGGGGAAGAAGAAGAAGCTGGGAAGAAGAAGAGGAGAGGAGAGAAGGGAAGGGAAGAGGAGAATTGAACACTACAATTTTTCTTTAATTCATCTATAAACTGTTAAATCAAATAAAGCCCAATCACATAGGTTTAAAGCCAAAACAGAGGGGTGGAACTGGAGTGTCTTATGAAAGAAAACTCTATAAGGTAGCGTGGAATGCTCTTTCAAAGCCAAGACAGATGGATGGAACAGGTTTGGGTTCTCGCAGAAGGTTTCGGTCTTGGGGTGATTGCTTTTCCAAATTTGGACCAATCAGCTCTGCATCAGCTAGCAATGATTTCGAAAATGGGAGCTTGACAAGCTTCAGAGCGGACCAGGGCTTTATCCATGAGAGAAAGAGGATGAAACTCGTCCTCAGTCAATGCTTTCAGCACCATATTTACACCAAGATAGGGATGATAAACTAATATGGATGCTTGACAGTAGGGGTGGTTATACTGTGAAATCTTGTAGCGCAGCTGTGGCTGGGTTTTTGCTTCCATGTCAGACCATGAACATCCCCAATGTATGGAAACCTACCGCTCTCCCAAAGGTAGAATTCTTCACTTGGCTGGCTGTTCTTGATAGACTGAACACTAAAGAGTTTTTTGCAGCACCATGGAATAATTACACCAGTAGAAATGTATGTTGCTGCTGTCAAACTGAGGAAGAATCACTCCACCATCAACTACAACACTGCCAGCAAGTTGGAATCATGCATGTGTTCAGTTGGCGAGGATCAACTTGGACCCTTCCTAAATCAGTAAGTGGTTTGTTTCAGCAATGAAGGTTCTTTGCAAGAGGTGGAAAACAAGGTATTTCCCACATCATTTTCTCTCTTTCTTCATTTTGATATTTCAATTATTAAAATAAAGTAAGTAATACTATTACTCACACAATACCATAAAATTCCTCGGAATTTTAAATTTTTTATTTAGAAATTTTGGCCATGCATGATCTACAACCGTGAAACAGGTCCCAGAAACACACAAGTCCAAAGCTAGTTGGACTTCTCCATAAATCAAAAGGAAAATTGATAGATCAGCAGGAAAACTAACGTAGCATTTCGTTAAAAATAAACTCTATTTTCGGCTATTCCTCAAACAGTGTTTTAAGATTGTAAGGCTTCGCGATGTCAAGACTTCCACTCCACATTAGCTTCGCAAATTGATTGTTGGCACTCTCAGTTGGATGAGCCGAATCAAAGAAGAAATATTCACTAGCATTGTCGCATAATTGATATCCTTTCTGACCACAAGTAGGGAAGCTTCTGTAAGGACCACTGCCACAACATGCCTCTTGAACCTCCTTGAAACCTTCATATATGGAGAAATCACATTTAAATTCATAACAAGGATAGGAAATCTATATAGGGACCTTGATTTTTAATTATTTAATGCTTATAGACAGGAATTACCATATTTTGAAGGGTTATTAATTCTCTCCCTTCCAGCAACGTAGGCATCAAAAATTGAGTATCTAAATCCTTCTAGGTGTCCCTCAAGCTCTTTGAGTGCTTTAGGGAGTGCTCTGTTGTGTAGCTTTGCGAACATTGTAGCTTCATCCAAGCAGCCTGACACACCTGTTCTTTCCTGTTTAGCTGCTCTCAAGGATGGTAGACAACCCAAAGCAATCAACGTTGACAATCCAAATCTCCTTCCTCCTATCTTGTATATTTCCTGGAACAGTACAATTACGCAATCATAATCCATGATCAACTTGGATAGAAGAGAAAGAATGGTTCTTTAGCATGCTAAATTACTTGGATCACTGTTGTTATATTTCCAATAACCATCCCAACATACTCTTCTCTTGAATAGAATTGAAGCAAACTGTGCGTTGGTGTTAGAGCTGCAAAGTAGTCATTGCCTCCAATGCTGAACATGTAAACTGCTGTGGACAGCAATTTTTTAGCTTCTGCTTCACCTAGTTGAAGCCTTAACTGCCTTTTCATACGCTTGAAATAGCTTAGTTGAGTGCTAAGGCTTATCACCTTCAAAGAAAAGGGAAAAAACTGAAAAACCAAAAAAAAAAAAACAGTTACGGAACATATCTAAGACAGTAAACTTTGTGTTCTTGACATACCCATCCATGATGAGTTTCAACAAGAGCACCAGCTCCAGATGATGCAAAGTTCACTCCATTTATAAATCGATGATTACTGGATTGTAGATGTTGTCGTATTTCAGAGCTTATCACCTTGAAAAAATCATTGAATCTCATTATTCCTTTAGAAGATTTAAGAGAGATCTCGAGTTTAATTAATTTATAAAAAGACGAAAAGTGGTGGGGATCAATAACATTGAAGACCCCACCAAGAAAAAAACAACATGATGACAGACATACCATTCCTGGAAGATTTTCAGCAAGAACAAGATCCCCTTTTGACTCAAAGTTTTCTCCATCCATAAATTGATGGTCACCAGGTTGTAGATATGGCGGAATTAAAGGTAGATTTGCATATTGAGCTGTCACAAAACATTTCATAAAAATAAGAAAAGAAAGAACAAAAAAGAATGAATTAAAGTGCTCTTAACTGTAATGATCTTACCAATAAAATCTGGAATTAATCGACCATCACAAGGCCTTCCTGTGGGATGCTTAAAGAAGGTTTCTCCATATGGCCAGAAATCTGAAAAGGTAGGAGCATCTTCGACGTACTTATTGTTTCCAGCATCATATAATGAATCTCCAAAGATAAATAAGGCAACATGCTTGGAACCATGGCAGCTTCTTGCAACCAGAAGGCTTGCACAAAATACCAAGAAACAATTCTTAATATTGGACCTTGAACTTCTCATCTCTCCAGGAGCTCACCTTCTGTTGATTCTCTCAGCGCTCTCCTTTACAGGTAAGAACAAGATGAGCAATGCTAACCAAACTGATAAAGACCCCCCCAGATGCTTATTTCTTGTCGTTATCAGACGTCACTGTTGATGACATGGCTAGCACTGAAGTTAGTCTGTCTGAGTTTGTGGGAGAACAACAAAGAGTTTAACAGGTTGACTTTAAGGTTGTAAGAGACTATAATGATTGTGTAACCGATCCGATACGGTATGTATACACTGTCTTTTTTATAATAAAAAAATATTAGTAGCCGGTGCCAATATATTTTCTAGTTACAAAGAAAAATTTATTTGTAAATTTGAAATTTGATGTATATATTTAATAAAATAAATTAAAAATTATGAGTGCTAATAAATATTAAAAAATAAGTTGTCAAGCCGGGAAAAATACAAATTAAGATATTCATTTTACATTACAAAAACCTTTCAATTATTTATATTTAATTATATAACAATATTTTAATTATAAAAAATAATAATTTAAATTTTGTTTAAACAAACTAATTTTCTATTATATTTCCTTCTTTTATAAATATTTTTAATTTCAGTAAAAAAATTAACTTTTTGTTGCATATCTTTCATTTAATAAAAATTAAAAGAAATTAGAATTCATATCTAAAAGAATTTGAATGATTTAAAATAAGGGAAAAATATCTCTCCAATTAGAATCTGTTTGCCTAGCTGACACGCTCATTCTTTAACACTTTATCATTATCGTAAAAGTAAGTTTGAATTATATATATAAAAAAACATTTTATAACTAGATATGAAAGTATTAAAAAAATATAAAAATAACACAATATTAAGATATTGTCACAAAAAATTTTTTGATAGTATCATTAAATTCAATCCATATAACTCAGATTTAAAAATTTTCCAACCCAACTCTTTATGTGATATAACCTAGATGATTTGATGGGATCAAAGGTGGTCAGATGATCAATTGCAAAACGTAGTTTGACTTCAATAAAAATTTTAAGTTGATATTTTTTTTTTAATATTGAGTCGACGATATCTTAGATCAAAATTATTTAACATTGATTAATATAATAAACTAGCGATCCAAGTCATGAAGCTAATTAAGTTTAATAATTTTAATTTTTATAATTTTATTTAATTATATGATAAAAAAATAGGCTTTTATAATAAAACAACATATTAATTTTTCTTAAAAAAAATATATATGATAGGTTGTGTAAAAAGAATGCTAGCTAATAAAAAAAAGTATAATATCAGTCAAAAACATGATAAAAAATGATCGACTTACAACTAAAATAATATCTAAATATATACTTAATCACTTTAAGAATCTAATAAAATAATATACCTAATAAATATTTGATTAATTAAAATTTAAGAAATCCCACCAAAATTATTGGAAATTGTTTTTTTTTTTTAATGCGAGGCACACAGGACTATGTGGCCTACCAAGGTGTTTTTTTTATTTTTATTTTTAGCCCAAAAAAACTTAAAAAAATTGTCCAAAAATGCAAAATTAAAATGGAAATAAATTATTTCTCGACTGCAACCTACTTTTTTTTTTTTTTTTACAAGATAATGGTATTTAGTTCTCATTGGTGCAATAACTCTTGATATGCTACATGTAAGTTTTTAAGTTAGTTTTTAAAGCACTTAAAAAAATATATCAGCATGCAATTTAAAGTATTATAATTTGTTTAATTGAAAAACAAAAGGAAGTTATTTACGTTAAACACTAGCAGAAAATTAAGGAATGCTAAAAGAGTATTCTATCAGTATTTAGAGAGAATTTTGTTATTATTATTAAAAATTAATAATTTCTAATA
>Ga0325401_1006205_pt1 | contig 11541 bp, 4 predicted proteins | sample PopdelMetagenome_FD_205666 | JGI IMG/M metagenome (GOLD analysis project Ga0325401, IMG submission 205666) | Populus deltoides microbial communities from Bellville, Georgia, United States - Xylem-PdKOR-R2 | ecosystem: Host-associated > Plants > Phyllosphere > Stem > Wood/Secondary xylem | place...
CCCAGCCATCAGCCTATGAGGCTATGGGCACTAACGAAAAGCAGAACATTGCCAGTCAGAAACAGCTCTTATCAGATATTGTATCTTGAAGGCTGCAACTTCAGGGGCCTCGATAAAATGAACTACACTGCCACAAAAATCCTGTTGCGCTTCTGACCATCTTAGACTTGACAGAAGCAAACATATATTTCAATAAAAAAATAAACTTTAGTATCAGAGAACAGGGGAAGGATGTATGATGCAGGAGAAAGAGACTTCATCCTTAGAAACAAAAGCTGTAAAGAACCATCCAAAAACAACAATGTTATGACATCTAACTCTCCAATTTCACTGCAAACCTGCTGATGAACACGACTACATATTAACATGACAGCACTGATTTGAAGCTAGTAGAGCTACGACTAAATCCTAAAGCAGGACAAAAAAATGCTTCTAACCCTAACACTGTGTTTGTTTTGAGGGTTTTATGGGAAGTGGTGGGGCGGGCTTGGAACTCCCAAACTTTGTTTGGAAATTTTTTTTTAAGAGGAAGGGTAGGGAATGAGAGGGTTTGCAAGAGAATGGGAGGGTTTTCTATAAGCCCCCAAACTCCAGTAACTGCTAAAATCCTTAACACTCCAAACGATCGAATGGTACAAGTTTTATAATTTTTGGCATCATTTCCCTTTGTTAACCTTTTTTTTTTTTTATCTAAATCCAGATCTATCCTTTCTATTAGAAGTATAAATCAAAACGTAAATGGCCTATCTTCTTTCTAAACCCATATCTTTACAACAATACAATAAATCTTCTGTTAACAAACACCAAATCTCCTATTTCAAAAGTTTGATTGAGTTTTTCCTTTATAATCTGCCAATTTATTATTCCTTCTCTCTAGCTTTCGTGCTCTTCTACAATAGCTCATTTCAAGATCTGCAAAAAGGTAATTGATGTAATTATAGTGTTTGGTTCTTTGAAATTTTAATGTCAATTGCCATGTATTTTTTGAAGCTTACTTTGATCATTAAATTTTCAATAATGTCGGCTTAAGTTGATTATTGGATGCATCAAGTTTGTTTCAATTTAACACACTGTTCATGAATACAAGAATTAAAATTTATAATTAAATAAATTTTAGTAATTACAAAATTAAACCTTACCGTCCTTCCACTAACAAAACAAAGGTGGGTTCATAACCTTTCTTTTCTCTCATTTGATGCAAACAAGGAAATAATTCATATACCACCTTTACTTTCCCTTCCATACCCTACCTTTATTTACCCCCCCTTGCCCTTCCCTCACCCAAACGAAACATAGTTTAAAAGATTCTAAAGCTGCCCTCCAACCAAAGGTTTCAAATCAATGACAAAGCCCAGTTTCACTACACTTCCTCCTTTTGAATTCCCAACACCCTCAAACCTTTGTTAAAGCAGCTCTTATAAGGTATAGAACACTCAAGACCACCCAGGGATTTTGAAAACCCTATTCCAAAGGGTGAAAGTTGTTTACAATTACGGCTATTATTGATAGACATCCCAGTCAAAGACGTTACCTAATGGCTACCTATCATATATTATGAGCACATCACAAAAACAGCAGCACCCTATTGGGATATAAAGGAGTCAAGTAGAACCTTATTAACAATTTAGGCAACTATTTGTTGGTTTGCCTTGATGACAGTTTTCGGACCACGTAAGCTAATCATCTGACAATAGGCCATGCAGGAATGAACCTAGCCCATAATTCCAATTCCATTTTCATGCAAAGGTAAAATTCTCTTAGAAGGGAGGGAAGCCTTGGTATTTGGCATGATTGAGCAAGTAGAGGACCATTGACCATGCATTCAATGATTTCAAAGATTTAACCTTGCTCAAAATTCCATAATGGTACTATGCAGTAACCACCTGCAATTTAAGATTCTCCAAGAGAGGGGAAAAACAGGAGGGGGTTGAAACTGCTTAGCCAGTAGATGCAGTTGGTGGAATATCGCAGAAGGGACTCTCAAAGTGCATCCTAGTTTAGACAACTTTAAGATGTATCTTAAACAAACACAGCACCCTTGACCAAAATTACATACCAAATGCTAAAATAATAGTTGATGCAAAACCATGCCGGTGAAGATTAAGTTGTAAATGAAGGAAAATATTCCAGAATTCCTGAAGCAAGTAGAGAACCACAGAGATGATTTACGCTATTAGTGAATCGAGTGGAAACCCACACTCTGTTCTTTTCTTTTTCAATTTTCACCCTGCAACTTAGCATCTTCGATTTTTTTTTTTTTTCATTCAACCATTACAATGTGGATATTTACCCGAGGTCATTCACCATTCAATAACTGTTCAATTCCACAACATATAACAGCACTAAAAATTAAGGCTCCAATTTGATTACCTTCTCTATATTTTCTTCCTTCAACTCAAGTCCGGTTTCTTCATCCGATATAGCTTCAACTGCAACTATCTCAGGAATCTTTTCCATTAAACGACGCTCAATACCCATCTTCATTGTCGTAACAGAAGCAGAACAAGAACTGCACGCTCCTTGTAGTTTTAACCGTACAACATTCCCATCAATCTCATGTAATGCCACATTACCACCATCTGAAATCAGATAGGGTCTAACCTCATCCAATACACTCTCAACATTATCCGCGGTTAACGGCAATTCTACCGCCGAATCTGGAGTAGCAACAGCCTTTACAACTATACAATACCAAAAAATACCTATTCAGCAACATTACTTAACAAAATAAAATAAAATAAACCCATTATTCCAAATTAAAAGAAGAGAAATGGGTATGATGAGTTAATTGAATCAGTATCCTGAATTATAAGGAAGAAAAGAAAAAAAAACGAACCTAGCCTCCTCTGTGTGAAAGAAGGCAGTCGAGCCCGTAAGGAATGGCAAGGGGTGCCTCGCCGCAGCTGATTGGCGCTCCTCACATGGGCACCAAAAAAGCCTTTACAACTCTGTGGAAGCATACGGGATTCAAATATTCATCTTCATAATAAGAACTGATTAATAATTCCAGGAAAAAAGAAGAAGAAGAAAAAGGAGACAGGGAGATAGAAGGAGACCTTATGATGAAGAAGAGGAAGAGGAGAGCTGCAGGAGGTGTCTAGGGTTTGTTGGGCGCTACAGTGAGTTGGGTTCCAAACCACCGATTGCATCTCTCTACTTCTTCCTTTGTTTTGGATTTTAGCAGGAAATGGGCAGAGCGGACAGTAGTTTATGGGAGATGGGAAAGAAAGAGGAGCGGAGAAAGCTCTGTCTCTGTTTGTTTGGGGCGCTGATTCCGCCAAGAAGGCATAAAAATAATTACCATCAACCAATTTTTTTAATTTGTTTTTATCTTCCTAATTATTAATCATTAAGTATAAAACTAAAAGTCGTCAATTTTTTCACTATAAAAAAGTGCACCGTTAATACTTTCACCCGGATAAACTATGCAGAATTTTTATTTTTTTAATTTTTTTTCTCAGTAATTTAATCTTAATTCAAAATTAATTAATTTTATTTTTTTTATAAAATAATGGTATTGAAATATGAGGAACCAAAATGATAAAAATATCAAATATGGATGGCGTGCAATGAGTTTAGCAAAACATATATTTTAGTCTTTGAATTTAAAAAATAACACAAATTTCAGTAACTTATTATTTTTTAAATTTTATTTAGGTATAAAAAATTATTTTTGTTATTTTTAATTTCTGGTTAAGAGGAGAGAAAGAGAAGTCACCAAATTCTTGTGGTAGATAAAGAAGCACGTTGTTGACACCGATTTAAGCCACCAAAATGGACAATATGTGAGTCAAATGATTCTATTTGATGAGCAAAATTTATATTAGATGTTTTTTACTTTTAAAATTCATGAAAAAACAGATCTAACCTCATGTTATTTTCTTTTATTTCGGGTTGCTTTCAATTGGTATGATGGTTTTTTAAGGACATAAATAGGTTTATCATGGTTCTTAAAGTATTTTATAGGTGTTTGGGTCCAAATGAGTTGAAAAACAGATTTTTTAGTAAAAAAAACTTAAATCTTGATTTTTCAACCACTATGGTAGCTGAAATCTAGGCAAATCAAACGATACATCGTTTGCCACAATAAGTAACGTGTCATCTGATTTTTTTTTCAAAAAAATTAGGGTCGAACGACATGTCACTCACCCTAGTTGCAAACAAAAAAATAAGAGCCCTCTCACGTAGGCTCTAAAAAAATAGGGTAAGCCGGTTGACAAGGCCCAACAACATTTGACCTTTACTTTTTTCTAATTATTTTTTAAATTAATGATTTTTTATGGTTTTTTCTCTAAAAATTTTTAATTTATATTTAGATTGGTACTTCTTCACTCTTTTATTTTTTTAGAAAACCTCTTTGAAATGACGAATATATTTTTGGTTATGCATTTAAATTTGAAGAGTTTTTTGATTCATTTATAATTTCTTTTAATCTTTTATGTGGATGAACTTTATTTTTTAAAATAACAAAAATATTTTCAGATAATAATTCTAGTATGTGCAACTTTAAATGATGTTTTTTTTCCACCTTTTACTTTATTCATTCAATTTAATTTGTGTCTCTATTTCTATTATTGTTTGCTTGAATAAAAAAATTATTTTAAAAATAAATTTAGCAAACACAACTAAGTAAATATGTCATCTTTCAAGATTAAATAACTTGATTTAAACATCTCTCTCGATTTTTCAAGTTTTATTTTTAAATATCATTAAAGAATTTTTATTTATTTATTTGCACGCATGGTTCTTGATTTATTTAAGTAGATGTATGCATAAATTTTTTTATTTGAAATTAAATTTTTTAAACTACAGAAATATATTGAAAAAACCTGCATATATAATTTTTTATAGAAAATAAAAATATACGACCCGCCGTGGAGTGTGGGCTACATAGTAAAAAAAATAACCCGTGAGTTGAATTTACTATAGCATTTGCACTATACACTCTATCACAAATCACCATCGCGGTAGATTATAACAATTAATTTAAAAAAAAATAATTTTCAATTTGATCTTTGAACTTGTTTTTTCCACAATTTAACCATTTTGAATTTAAATTAGCACCAAATTACTTACATTTCTTTTTAAGAAATGATTGAATTGAAAGGTACAAGATTAAAGTGAAAAGGACAAATAACATAGGTGATGACTTCAAATTTAATTTGAAAAGTTCTTCAGATGGTAAAGAGTAAATGTTGTTGTTGCCTTGCTATTTATGAAATGACAATTGAACATGAATTAATGTGATGTACCTGTGAATTCAAGAGGAACCGCGGGGGGAGTATAACAACAACCAGGAAGCGCAAACCGAGCATTGGTGGCAAGTGGTGTTTCACACCTAAACTCTTATTAGTTAAGAGTGAAATTAGTATTCTATGTTATTTTGGAATTTAACAACTGCGAATAAAGCTAAAGGGAGGAAAAATATGATGAAACGAATGTGGATTGAATTCTAATTTTGGTTGTGGACTTATGGACCCCGATTTTGAATAAGGAACTAAAATGATGAATCCAAAACAACTACCTTTGAACTTGATTAGTCGATCCCGAATAAGAACAGCTAATGATGTTAGTAAGATTTGCTAACATCGACATGATTTTGATGGAAAAATAATGAATGTTGGACTTGATTAACTATTTAGATTAAGAATAGTTAATTATATCGACAGATAATGTTGGTATCGGTAAACCCAAGATAATTTGATTAGCTTCCCAAGAAGGAGCTAATGATGTCAAGAGACCTTGGCATCAGCATTATTGTAAAAATCTCTAAAGTAAAGTGGAAAAGAATTGATTGACTATTTCAAGTTGGAAATAATTAATGGCATCAACCGGTAAGTTAGTGCCAGCATTACCAAGAATTTGATTAGTTAGTCCGATCAAAGGCAACTAATGACACTAATAGAAATTATTAGTGTCGGCAATAACCTCTCTAAATTTGGGATAAGGTGGTAAGATGGGTGTATCCGGTAAAGAATAATGGATAATAATAAAAAAGGAAAACTATAAGTGGGTTACGAAATGATAGGCCCTAGAAGTAGTAAAGGAAAAATTTAAGTGTAGATTTCATGGACAATGATAATCATGTACTAACGAGTAGGCAATCATATATGTAGATACATGTATTTGTTACTCTCCCTCATCTCTATTGTATTTTTACTTTTCATATAATTATTTCCATAATTTGTTATAGCAGGTCCTTACATTCATGTCGGGAGTAGTGTCCTAAGTTTCTAGTTCCTTTTGTATGAATTAGGAAATTCATGTTTCTAATTCTTTTGGAATGAATTAGGAAATTAGTGTTTCTAATTCCTTTTGTATGAATTAGAAACTAAATGAAAGTCAATGTATTTTGCCCGAAGTAATTATATGACTCGAATTGTATTAGTAACTCTTTATATTAATTATCAAGACTTAAGATTCTTACCATTTATGCTTGTAATATCGATGTTGCTTATCCATGTTTGACTACCGTTAGTATGTGTTTGTAAATGAGAAAGAAAAATGAATATGTGAGTTATTATGCTTGTGACTAGTAGTGATTGTGGTTGCGATGCAAAATGAATATATTATGATTGCGGAATGAGCATGAAATCTGTGCAAGATAAATTGCCGATAACTTGAAATCTTCCCGGCATAGGGGAGACTCTGCTGAAATTTCAGTAGAAATTTTGGTAAACCTTTAAAAAAAAATCTACCTACAAATTCAGTGGTATAATTGTGTTGTTTGATCTCGGAAATGAGGATGTTATACATTATCTTTTTATCGGTAATATGTCATATTCACTTATGGATATACCGACAAAATAAAGCGAGTAATTTTTTTTGTTTGTTGTACTTATTCCATATGTAAATTCATCGATGATTATTTTACTGATGAAATTACAAACAAAATAGAAATTATCGAGGAAAGTTTTTTCAATGAATAGTAATTGTCTGCGAGCCCATCAGTAAAAGTCATGCCAGCGAAATTAATTTCTAACTATCGACGGAATATTCTATTTGTAAATTGCAAAATTCTGATAGTGAGAATTGCATCCTCCAGGAAATTCATGGTATGCTTTTGTTTTATAGAAAAATTACATAAAACCTTTCAAGGTTTGAGCATGGTATGTAAAGTGTAGTTTTTTAAATGTTGAAGGGAAAATATTACCGCGTTCAACTAGTCTTGTGATATTTTAAGTATTTTTTCCATGTTTTATTAATGTCCTAATATCTTAGTATTTTCATGCTTAGAACATCCTTGCTGTTTCATGGGTAATTAAGAACATATAGATATATAGTAATGATTTTGATTTTGATTTTAATCTTGCTGCAAGAAACTTGGAAAAATGTGAAGCTGAAAGAAGGAAAACACATGAAAAATTCATCCAATGCAGCTAGTCATCATGCTCTTTTGCATTATTGGATGCTGGAATTGTAAGATCCCACATCGATGGGTAAGGGATGTGTTGCTGGCCTTATTAGTAGTGCTGGTGCTAACATGCTGCACGCGTTTTGGGGCGTTAGGCTCAGAAGTGAGCTCGCGTCACCAGGAACAAAACCGTAAGGGCGGTAAGGCCCAAAGCGGACAATATACAGCATGTTGGGCCGGGTTGTTGCATTTGGTATCAGAGCATGTAACAGCCCGGCCCAACATGCTGTATATTGTCCGCTTTGGGCCTTACCGCCCTCACGGTTTTGTTCCTGGTGACGCGAGCTCACTTCTAAGCCTGACGCCCCAAAACGCGTACAACATGTTAGCACCAGCACTACTAATAAGGCCAGCAACACATCCCTCACCCGCCGATGTGGGATCTTACAATCCACTCCCCTTAAGGAGCCCGACGACCCCGTCAGCACCACCGGACAGCCGGTGAGGTCGGCTCTGATACCAAATGTAACAGCCCTGCCCACCATGCTGTATATTGTCCGCTTTGGGCCTTACCGCCCTCACGGTTTTGTTCCTGGTGACGCGAGCTCACTTCTGAGCCCAACGCCCCAAAACGCGTACAGCATGTTGGGTCGGGCTGTTACATTTGGTATCAGAGCAGTGCTGGTGCTAACATGCTGTATGCGTTTTGGGGCGTCGGGCTCAGAAGTGAACTCGCGTCACCAGGAACAAAACCTTGAGGGCGGTAAGGTCCAAAGCGGACAATATACAGCATGTTGGGCCGGGCTGTTACAGGAATCCATAGTTAACTAATTTCTTCCCTAATAATTAATTTTGGGAACCAAAAATATTGTGGAGTGCCTGAAGCCATATATATGAGCTAGTTTGTCTATGCACACATGGAGTTAAATGAAAATGGATAAGTGGTTCCTCTTGCTTAATTAAGGAAAGAAACATGACCCAGATCAAAAAAGATCCATGTCAATGGAAGAATCAACTCGGGATTCTTCCCTCTGCCTGGTATATTTAGGGTTTGCAAGGCTGCAAAACTATGAACAAGCAATATTGGAGAAATTCTCCAGTTTTTTAATAGCGTGGGCACAAAAAACACATTACATATGCATCATATACAGAAATTTAACTCACCTTGCATGCAACAGTGCATGCATGCACACACTTTTCTACGACATCAATGGAAAGTTTTTCCAAAATTTCTCAATTAAAATACATTTCAGTGGATGCATATAGAGGGTTGTTAAGAGTATTAGAAGAACCTTTTTTCTTGAAAAACAAATCTCCCACAAGAGGAACAATAGGCTTTTTTTTCATTACCTTCCTCTCCTTCTTCCCTCGGAAGGACCCTTGCTCTCCCCCAAGATTCAATATCTGAGCCAAGGTTGGAAAATTCTCCATTCTTACCGTCAACTCTCTCCTCCTTTCTTCCTCCTTGAGAAGATCTTCCATCTTTTTCCTCTCAAAACTCACCGCTATTGTCGACTCTGCCGCCTTTTTAGCCGCAGCTGCCTCGGCCTCAGCCAACTTAGACAGATTCATGTGAAGCTCAGCATTCAATGAAGCCAGTGCAATTTCGGTCTCGGACTCTCTCTCCTTTAGCAACTTCAGTTCTGCCTTTGTTTCCTCAAGTTCAGCCTCGAGTTTCTTTAGAGTACCAAAGATCTGATCATTTTGTACTTCATGATGATCTTCTTCGGGGCTTTTGTAACTGGGGCTTGGTGATAAGAACCTCCATGCATTTGTTTCTTCTCTTAGAGGAGTATAATAAGGCTTTGGAGAGTATATTTCTCCTACGAGAAATCTCTCGCCGAAGATGGCAACAGCTTCTCTGACGGATCGAAATGGCCGAGAAGAGTCAACCGAGGAGCTGTAGTTCTTTGCTGGTTTTGGAGAAGGAGTCATTGGGGTTTCCATATTGATGTAGAAAGTGTTGTGTTTGGAAGGGGTAAGAGGGAATATTTGATGATGGCCTGCAGGGTTGGCTTGGGCCTGCAGGTTTTCTTTGCTTTCACTTCAAAAGATTACAGAGAGAGTAAAAAGAAAGAAGAAGGTATGGGAAATGGAGACTGTTGTTTCAAGGTTAAGACAATATCAGAAAGTTTGGAGGAGGAAGACAAAGACTAGTAAACTACCAACGGTTGAGGCATGTGAGGTGGAGTACTCGAGCACGTACGGAGGATAATTAACTCTTGATCGAGAGATCAGATTTGCCTAAGTGTGATTAAAACAAATCAAAGGGTTTTTGTTCTAATTGAGAAAACATATAAAATTATAAACCTTAAAAAAACAAATTGAAATATATCAATGTCAAAGAACCATCACAATCCAATAGCTTAAGCGGTTAGATGAGATCCTAAAATATGATTTATATTATTCTCTAATACACCCCTTCAAGTGAAAGCCCTTTGAACTTGAAACTTACACAGATCCATATTACATTGTGCTTAATTTTTATCAAATAAATGGGGATGGTAAGATTCAAACTCGTGACCGCTTGGTCATCAAGACTCTGATACCATGTCAAAGAACCATCTCAACCCAATAGCTTAAGCTGTTAGATGAGATTTTAAGATATAATTTATATTATTTTTTAATGATAAATAATAAAAAATTAAAAAATAACAACAAAAACATTAACGGAAAATCTATCTCTGCAACTGTCATTTTTTGGATCTGCCAAACAAGTAATTAACGACTAGAAAAGAGAGAGAGAAGAGTTTTGAATATATAATCGTTGATATATGTCGTCCTCGGATTTTGATTCGTCGTCTGCTTACAATGGCGACTGCAAGAATTTTAGATAAAACAGTGGTGATCATAACTTCAATACTTCAATGTCTCCTTCTCTATCCATATTTGTTTTATACGTTCAGTTTGATCGATTCACAAGCAAACAATTTGATATGATCTTGTGCTCTTTTGTTTTTTTTTTATTATTATTATTGTTTAGTTCAATGGAGTAATGATTTATTTTATTTATTTATTTTAAGCTTCAAGTCTAGTTGAGAATTTTGTAATGAAATGTAAAATGACTTTTAATTCTGTTATATTGATAACTAATTGGCACCTAATAAATAGAGTTATTAATATGAGCTGATATTGCAAGTCTACGTGTCGTAACAAGTAATAAAAAAAATAATTTATCATTTTATAAGTTAACAAAAACTAAATTAAATAGTCAAGTCTAAACCAAGATGGAAGTTCTAGGATTTTTGATCCATTATAATTAATTCTATGCAATATTTTTGCTAGAATTAATTTTTATATTCTTTATCCATGATAATTGAGTCTCTCTAATTTATTTATCAATATTTTTTAAGTATTAATAAAATATTTTAACAAGTAATTTTCAGTATTTTTGGTAAAAATTCTAAACCTGTCAACATTTATTAAGAACGAAGAAACTCTAACGATTACATAAAACCATAGATATCTCTATCCTATAAATTTCTTATGGTATCTCAGACATTAACAATTCACACATGCCCGCGCCTAAAAACCAGCCGAGTTTTAAGCCAATAAATGGGTCAGGCTGGTTGGGTCCAGCCCGCGCAGGTTGGGCTAGACCCAGCTAAAAAAGAAAAAAAAGGCTTGGCCTGGGCTTTGGGCCTAGCTCCCCCAATCCTTTTTATTTTAGTCCATAGAAACAAGTTGCTGAAAATCAACTTGTTAGGCTGATTATTTGTTTTGATTTTTTGTTTATTTTAAAAAGTTTAATAACTTTTTTATGGTAGACATTCAAATTACTTAAGTTATTTGCACATTATTAATCTTATGATCAAATTTACCTTCATTAAAGTAAAAAATAAATATGAACACGTAATTGTCTTCTTGTATATTTTCTTTAAATTTCATGACCTCCTTTAAATTTTATAATTCAACAATACTCTGATGATGTGTAAAGGTGTCTAATTTTGATTTTTTCTATATAATGTTTTATGATATTAATATCTTTTATGATGATTTTTCCTAAATTTTGTGCTAATTGAAATAATTATATACCTTTATTTGTCTTAGGAATCGTATGGTATGCAATGAAAAATGCTTAATTTAAATTTAATTTCATAAAAGACTCGAATCTTAAAGTTTCTACATAAATAAATTAGTAATTTGAATTATTTTATTGTTTTCTTAATCACATTTTATAACATGAA
>Ga0325401_1006209_pt1 | contig 11537 bp, 7 predicted proteins | sample PopdelMetagenome_FD_205666 | JGI IMG/M metagenome (GOLD analysis project Ga0325401, IMG submission 205666) | Populus deltoides microbial communities from Bellville, Georgia, United States - Xylem-PdKOR-R2 | ecosystem: Host-associated > Plants > Phyllosphere > Stem > Wood/Secondary xylem | place...
TTGCTGAACTGGCCCACGCCTCGGGTCGATGACCCGAGGCGCCCGGAGAGGTCAGGAAGGATGCTGATAGGGTGTAGGGATACCGTGTCCCATCGCATCCACGGCAGTCTCATGGGGGTCCAGGGGCCTCAGGCCCTTGGCGGGTGAGGTCCGGAGAGGGCAGGGCCCTCTTCGGTCCCGCACGCGAAGGACCGGGACCCACCCGCTTGCCCGCCCCGCCGCCGCGGGGGCAGATTGCGCCGTCCATGAGCCCCCCCATCACACTCGACCTGCCGGACGAGGCGGCGACCGGCGCGCTCGCGGCGCGGGCGGCGCGGCTGGCGCGGGCGGGGGACGCGGTGCTGCTGGAGGGGCCGCTCGGGGCCGGCAAGTCGGCCTTCGCGCGGGCCTTCCTGCGGGCGGCGCTCGGCGATCCGGGGCTGGAGGTGCCGTCGCCGACCTTCACGCTGGTGCAGAGCTACGGGCTGCCCGGGGGGGAGGAGATGCACCACCTCGACCTGTACCGGCTGGACGGGCCGGCGGCGCTGCCGGAGTTGGGGTGGGAGGAGATGCGGGAGGGGATCGTGATCGTGGAATGGCCGGACCGGCTGGGGGCGATGGCGCCGGCGGGGGCGCTGCGGGTCGGGCTGGCGCCCGTGGGGGTGATGGAGGGGGCGATGGGGGACGCGCGGCGGGCGACGATCGCGGGGTGGGATGCCGGGCGGCTGGCGGCGCTGGCGGCGTGAGCGGGGTCGAGGGATTTCTCGCGGCGGCGGGGTATGCGGGGGCGGCGCGGGCGGCGCTGCCGGGGGATGCGGGGCACCGGCGCTACCTGCGGCTGGCGGGCGGGCCGCGGCCGGCGATCCTGATGGACGGGTCGGGGGCGGCGGCGGTGGGGCTGGCCTCGGCGGAGGCGGACCTGCGGGCCTTCCTGCGCGTGGGGGCGCATCTGCGGGGGATCGGGCTGTCGGCGCCGGAGGTGATCGCGGCGGAGCCGGCGGCGGGGCTGCTGCTGCTGGAGGATCTCGGCGAGGCGACGCACGCGTCGCGGCTGGACGCGGGGTCGGAGGCGATGCCGCTGTACCTGGCGGCGGCGGAGGCGCTGGCGGTGGCGCACGCGGCGCCGCCGCCGCCGGGGTTGCCGCTGTGGGAGGGGGAGGCGATGGCGCGGGCGGCGGCGGCGACCTTCCTCGACTGGTGGTGGCCGGCGGCGATGGGGGCGGAGGCCGGGGCGGCGGTGCGGGCGGGGTTCGGCGCGGCGGTGCGGGCGACGGTGGCGCCGTTCGAGGGGGCGGGGGGGTTCGTGCACCGGGACTACTTCCCGGCCAACCTGCTGCCGCTGGACCGGGCGGGGGCGGCGGCGACGGGGATCATCGACTTCCAGGACGCGGGGCGCGGGCATCCGGCCTACGACCTGGTGAGCCTGCTGCAGGACGCGCGGCGGGACGTGCCGGGGGCGGTGCGGGCGGCGGCGGCGGCGCGGTACATGGAGGCGCGGGGCGGGATGGACCGGGCGGGGTTCGAGGCCGCGACCGCCGCGATGGCGGCGGTGCGGCACCTGCGGGTGGCGGCGCTGTGGGTGCGGCTGGACCGGCGGGACGGCAAGCCGGGCTATCTGGTGCACGGGCCGCGCTGCTGGCGGCTGCTGGGGGCGGCGCTGGCGCATCCGGCGGCGGCGCCGCTGGCCGCCTTCCTCGACGCGCACGTGCCGCCGGAGCGGCGCGGCAATCCGCCACAGGTCACGGAGACGGCCGCATGACCCGCGTGACGAGGGGGATGGTGCTGGCCGCGGGGCTGGGCACGCGGATGCGGCCGCTGACGGAGACGGTGCCGAAGCCGCTGCTGACGCTGCGCGGGCGGACGCTGCTGGACCACGCGCTGGACCGGATGGAGGAGGCGGGGATCGGGGAGGTGGCGGTGAACGCGCACCACCTGGCGCCGCAGGTGGTGGCGGCCTGCGCGGCGCGGACCGCCCCGCGCTGCACGCCGGTGGTGGAGGAGACCCTGCTGGAGACGGGGGGCGGCATCCGCAACGCGCTGCCGCTGCTCGGGGAGGGGCCCTTCGCGGCGGTGAACGGCGACGCCTACTGGCTGGACGGGCCGACGCCCGCGCTGCGGCGGCTGGCGGCGGCCTTCGACGCGGGGGGGATGGACGCGCTGCTGCTGATGGTGCGGGCGGCGGCGGTGGAGGGGGAGGTGGGGCTGGGGGGCCTGCGCGGGGGGGGTGTGGGCGGGGCGGGTGGTGTGGGGGGGGGGGGGGGGGGGGGGGGGGGGGGGGGGGGGGGGGGACTTCCTGCTCGACCCCGTCGGGCGGCTGCGGCGGCCGGGGGAGCGGGAGGTGGCGCCGTATCTCTACGCGGGGATCCAGATCGTGCATCCGCGGCTGCTGGACGGGACCGAGGCGGGGCGCTTCGGGCTGATGGGGCCGTGGACGCGGGCGATGGGGGCCGGGCGGCTGTACGGGCTGGTGCATGACGGGGCGTGGTTCCATCTCTCCACCCCGCCCGATCTGGCGCGGGCGGAGGAGGCGCTGGACAAGGGGCTGGTGAAGCTGTTCTAGCCCCGTTCCTCTGCGCGGAGGGGGAGGGCGAGCGGTGAACCTGTACGAGATCCCGGCGCACCGGCCCTTCCTGGACGACCTCGCCCACGGGGTGCTGGCGATGGCCGGCGGCGGGGACGATCCGGCGGCGCTGGCGCGGGTGACGATCCTGCTGCCGACGCGGCGGGCGGCGCGGTCGCTGCGGGAGAGCTTCCTGCGGGCGTCGGGGCGGCCGGCGATCCTGCTGCCGCGGCTGCGGGCGCTGGCGGGGCTGTCGACGGAGGACGCGGAGGAGCTGTCGCTGCCGGCGCTGATGGAGGAGCCGCCGCCGGTGGACGCGGCGCGGCGGCTCTCGGTGCTGAGCGGGATCATCCTGCGGCTGCCGGCGGAGTACGGCGGCCCGACGGGGGCGGAGCAGGCCTGGCGCATGGCCCTGGAGCTCGCCACGCTGCTCGACGAGATGGCGCTGGAGGGTTGCGATCCCGCCGGCCTCCCGGACCTCGTGACGGGCGACCTGGCGCGGCACTGGCTGATCACCCACCGTTTCCTCGGCGCGGCGATCGACTACTGGCACGCCTGGCTGGAGGAGAACGGGCTGTCGGACATCGGGGCGCGGCGGGTGGCGGCGCTGCGGGCGCAGGCGGCGGCGTGGCGGGACAGCCCGCCCACCGACCCCGTGATCGCGGCCGGGATCGGCATCGGCGGCACCATCCCGGCCGCGGTGGAGCTGCTGCGGCAGGTGGCGCGGATGGAGCGCGGCGCCGTCGTCGTCCACGGCGTGGGGGAGAAGGTGGAGGAGCCGCTGTGGGAGGTGCTGCGCGAGGCCGCCTCCCACCCGTTCCACGGCACGGCGCGGCTGCTGCGCGGGATGGACGCGACGGACGGTGATTTGCAGCCCTGGCCGTGGCGGGCGGCGGACGCGCCGGCGCCGAACGGGGCCCGCGCCGCGATGCTGGCGCGGGCGCTGCGGCCGGAGCAGGGGATCGCCTGCTGGCAGGAGCGGGACACGGAGCTCTGGCGCCCGGCGCTGGAGGGGCTGGACGTGCTCGTCGCCCCCGACGAGGCGGGGGAGGCGGCGGCGATCGCGCTGCTGCTGCGGGAGGCGCTGGAGGAGCCCGGGGCGCGGGCGGCGCTGGTGACGCCGGACCGCGACCTCGCGCGGCGGGTGTCGGCGGAGCTGCTGCGGCACGGCATCCTGGCCGACGATTCCGCCGGGCAGCCGCTCGGGATGACGCCGGCGGGGGCGTTCCTGCGGCTGATCGCGCGGATGGTGGAGGAGGGGTTCGCCCCCGTGGCGACGCTGGCGTGCCTGAAGCACCCGATGGCGGCGGGGGGGATGGCGCGGTCGGACTGGATGCTGGCGGTGCGGGAGCTGGAGCGGAGCGCGCTGCGCGGGCCGCGCCCGGCGGCGGGGCTCGCCGGGCTGCGGGCGGCGATGGAGGCGGCGCACGTCGCGCCGATGGAGCCTCTGGGGGGTGAGGAGGAGGGGCGGCGCGGGCGGCGGGAGGCGCGGCTCGGGCGGCTGCGGCGGCTGCTGGACGCGCTGGAGGCGGCGCTGGGCGGGTTCCGGGCGCTGGGGCGGGCGGTGCGGCCGCCGGCGGACCTGCTGGCGGATCACCTGGCCGCCGCCGAGGCGCTCGCCTCCACGGACGAGCTGCCGGGCGGGCTGCGGCTGTACCGGGGGGAGGAGGGGGAGCCGCTGGCGGTGCACCTGGCGGGGCTGGAGCCGGCGATGCGGGAGATGCCGCCGCTGGAGGAGGCCGCCTGGCCGGCGCTGTTCGACGCGCTGCTGGAGGGGCCGCTGGCGCCGGGGGTGCGGACCATGCGGGGGCGCAAGGGCGGGTCGCACCCGCGCGTGCAGATCCTCGGGCTGCTGGAGGCGCGGCTGCAATCCTTCGACCGCGTCGTGCTGGGGGCGCTGGAGGAGAGCGTCTGGCCGATCGCGACGGATCCGGGGGCGTGGATGAGCCGGCCGATGCGGGTGGGGTTCGGGCTGCCGGCGCCGGAGGCGCGGATCGGGCGGGTCTGCGCCGACTTCCTTCTCACGGCGCTGTCGGCGCCGCGGGCGACGCTGTCGCGGGCGCGCAAGCGCGGCGGGTCGCCGACGGTGGCGGCGCGCTGGCTGACGCGGATCGACACCTTCCTCGCGGGCCAGGGGCTGGGGGGGCTGGAGACCTCTCCGGCGACGGGGTGGGCGGGGCTGCTGGACATGCCGGACCGGGCGCGGCCCTGCGCGCGGCCGGCGCCGGCGCCGCCGGCGGAGGCGCGGCCGCGGCGGATCGGGGTGACGGACGTGTGGCTGCTGAAGTCCGACCCCTACGCCTGGTACGCGCGGCGGGTGCTGCGGCTGCGGCCGCTCGACGAGCTCGACGCCGAGGCGGACGCGGCGGAGTACGGCAACATCGTGCACCGCATGGTGGCCGACTGGCTGGAGCGCTGCGGCGGCGACCCGCGGCACCCGGAGGCGGAGGCGCGTTTCGCCGCCGCCACCGAGGCGGCGCTGGAGGCGTTCGCGCCGCGGCCGGGGCTGGTGGCCTACTGGCGGCCGCGGCTGGCGCGGATCGCGAGGTTCGTGCTGGAGACCGAGCGCGGGCGGGAGGGGGTGGCGGCGCGCCGGGCCGAGGTGGAGGGCGGGATCGCGCTGCCCTGCGGCGTGCGGCTGGAGGGGCGGGCGGACCGGGTGGACGTGATGGCGGACGGCAGCCTCGTGCTGATCGACCTCAAGACCGGGGCGCCGCCCACCAACCCCGACATGGTCGAGGGTCGTGCCCCCCAGATGCCGCTGGAGGCGGCGATGGCGGCGCGCGGGGCGTTCCGCGACGTGGCGGCGGCGGAGGTCTCGGGGCTGGAGCACTGGCACGTCTCGGGGGGGTACGAGGCGGGGAAGGTGGCGGAGTTCCGGCCGAAGGGGACGACCCTGCCGGAGGTGGGGGAGGAGGCGTTCGAGGCGCTGAACACGCTCGCGACGGAGTTCCTGCTCGGCGACCGGCCGTTCCTGGCGCGGCCGCATCCGGGGCGGGCGCCGAGGGGCGACGAGTACGACCACCTGTCGCGGCGCGCCGAGTGGGGCGGGGCGTCGGGGGAGGACGAGGGATGAGCGGGGCCGAGGCGGCCCGGACGCGGGCGCGGATCGCGCAGCGCTCGGCCTCCGACCCCAGGGTCTCGGCCTGGGTGGGGGCGTCGGCGGGGTCGGGCAAGACGAAGGTGCTGACGGACCGCGTGCTGCGGCTGCTGCTGCGGGAGGACGCGCAGCCGGGGCGGATCCTCTGCCTCACCTTCACCAAGGCGGCGGCGGCCGAGATGGCGACGCGGCTGGCGCGGCGCCTGGGCGAGTGGGCGGTGTGGCCGGAGGGCAAGCTGCGGGAGGAGCTGGAGGCGCTGGCGGGGGAGCCGCCGACGCGGGGGGAGGTGGCGACGGCGCGGCGGCTGTTCTGCCGGGTGCTGGAGCAGCCGGGGGGGATGCGGATCGCGACGATCCACGCCTTCTGCCAGTCCCTGCTGCGGAGCTTCCCGCTGGAGGCGCGGCTGCCGCCGGCCTTCACGCTGCTGGAGGAGGCGGACAGCGCGACGCTGCTGGCCGAGGCGCGGGAGGCGGCGCTGGCCGGGCGGACGATCCCGGAGGAGGCGCTGGCGGCGCTGGCGCGGCTGATCCCGGCGGAGGGGCTGGCGAAGGCGCTGCGGGAGCTGGTGGGCAAGCGCGAGCGCCTGCGGCCGCTGCTGGGGGCGGCGGGGGGGCACGACGCGGCGCTGCGCGAGTGCCTCGGCATCCCGCGGGACGAGGACGAGGACGCCCTGATGGCGAGCGTCGTGCGCCCGCCGGACGGCTTCCGCGCCGCGCTCGCGGCGCTGTCGGCGCACAGGAACAAGGGGCCGCGCGACGCGGCGGCGGCGCTGCTGGCGATCCTGTCGGAGGCGGAGGACGCGCGGCCGGCGCGCTGGGCGGAGTGGCACGGCGCGCTGTTCACCCAGAAGGGCGAGCCGCGCGCGGCGCTGGTCAAGGAGGCGGCCTTCGCCGCCGAGGCGGCGCGGGTGGAGGCGATCCTGGCGCGCTGGAACGCGCACCGGCTGCTGGGGGCCACCGGCGCGCTGCTCTCGGCCGCGCGCCCCGTGCTGGACGACTACCGCGCGCGGAAGGAGCGGCGCGGCGCGCTCGACTTCGACGACCTGATCCACCGGGCGCAGGGGCTGCTGCGCGACCCGGGCTCGGCCTGGGTGCTGTACAAGCTCGACGGCGGGCTCGACCACCTGCTGCTGGACGAGGCGCAGGACACCAACCCGGCGCAGTGGGGGATCGCGCAGGCGCTGGCGGAGGAGTTCTTCTCGGGCGCCGGCACGCGGGAGGCCGGCGAGCGGACGCTGTTCGTCGTGGGCGACGAGAAGCAGAGCATCTTCGGCTTCCAGGGCGCCGACGCGCGCGGCTTCGCCGAGTGGGAGCGGCGCTTCGACGCCCACGTCACGCGCGCCGGCGCGGCGTTCGAGCGGGTGCCGCTCTCGGTCTCCTTCCGATCCTGCGCGCCGGTGCTGGCGCTGGTGGACGCGGTGTTCGCGGACGGCGCGGCGCGGCGCGGCGTGGTGCGGGACGGGGCGGTGCTGGAGCACTCCGCCGACCGCGCCGGGCAGGCGGGGCGCGTCGAGGTCTGGCCGCTGCTGGGGCGCGGCGGCACGGAGGCGCCCGATCCCTGGGTGGTGCCGCGCGAGCCGGTGGCGGCGCACGACGCCGAGGCGACGCTCGCCGAGGCGATCGCGGCGCGCATCGCCCGGATGATCGCGGGCGAGATCCTGCCCGCGCGCGGCGACCGGCCGGTGCGGCCGGGCGACGTGATGGTGCTCGTGCGCCGGCGCACGCGGCTGATCGACCTTCTCGTGCGCGGGCTGAAGCAGCGCGGCGTGCCGGTGGGCGGCGTCGACCGGATCGTGCTGGTGGAGCAGATCGCGGTGCGCGACATGCTCGCGCTGTGCGACGTGCTGCTGCTGCCGGAGGACGACCTGGCGCTGGCGGCGCTGCTGAAGTCGCCGCTGGTGGGGCTGACGGAGGAGGATCTGTACGGGCTCGCCCACGGGCGGGAGGGGCTGGCGCTGTGGCACGTGCTGGTGCGGCACCGCGGCGAGGGGACGGCGGTGGGGCGGGCGGCGAGCTTCATCGCGGGGCTGGCGGACCGGGCCGACACCGTCACGCCGCACGCGCTGCTGTCGGAGGTGCTGGGCGAGCACGGGGGACGCGCGCGGCTGCTGGCCCGCCTCGGGGCGGAGGCGGCGGAGGCGCTGGACGAGCTGCTCTCGGCGGCGCTGCGGCACGAGAACCGGCACGCCCCGTCGCTGCAGGGCTTCGTGCAGTGGCTGCGGCGCGGCGGGGCGGAGGTGCGGCGGGAGATGGAGAACGCCGCCGACGCGGTGCGGATCATGACCGCGCACGGCTCGAAGGGGTTGCAGGCGCCGGTGGTGATCATCCCCGACGTCGGGCGCGGCGGGATGCGGGACACGCTGCTTTGGGACGGCGGGGGGGCCGGCGGGGCGGGTGGCGGGGCGGGGGCCGGCATCCCCCTCGATATCCCCCTGTGGGCGCCGAACCGGCACTTCCAGGCGGAGCGCTGGACCCGGGCCCAGGCGGCGCGGCAGGCGGCGGACGCGGAGGAGGAGAACCGGCTGCTCTACGTCGCCCTCACCCGGGCGGAGGACCGGCTGATCGTCTGCGGCCTGGAGCCCGCGCGCGCGCCGGCGCATCCCAGCTGGCACAGCCTGGTGAGGGAGGGGGTCCTGCGCGGGCTGGAGGCGGGGCGGCCCGGCTTCGCGCGGGTGCCCTTCGACCCGGCGGCGCTCGGCCTGCCCGACGGCAGCGGCTTCGGGCCGGAGGGGTGGGAGATCAGCGCGCCGCAGGAGGCGCCGCCGCGCCCCGACCCGGCGGTGCTGCGCGCGGAGGGGGCGGTCCTGCCGCACTGGGCGACCGTGCCGGCGCCGGCGGAGGCGAGTGAGGATCCGGTCGCCCCCTCCCGCGCCGAGGGGGAGGAGGTGCCGGCCGCCGCCCCGCACGGCGCGGCGGATCCGGGCGGGCGGCGCTTCCGGCGGGGGCTGCTGATCCACGGGCTGCTGCAGCACCTGCCGGAGCACGGGGAGGACCGCTGGGAGGCGATCGCGCGGCGCCACCTCGACCGCCCCGGGCACGGGCTGGACCCGTCCGAGCGGGAGGCGACGCTGGCGGAGACGATGGCGGTGCTGCGGCACCCGGCGCTGGCGGGCGCCTTCGGGCCGGGCAGCCTGGCGGAGGCGCCGCTGGCCGGGGTGGTGGGCGGGGTGTCCGTGGCGGGGCAGGTGGACCGGCTGCTGGTGGAGGAGGGGCGGGTGCTCGTCCTCGACTACAAGACGAACCGGCCGCCGCCGGAGGCGGTCTCGGGGGTGCCGGCGGCGTATCTGCGGCAGATGGCGGCGTACCGCGCGGTGCTGCGGGCGGCCTGGCCGGGGCGGCGGGTGGAGTGCGCGCTGGTCTGGACCTGGTCGGGGCACGTCATGGCGCTGCCGGAGGCGGCGCTGGACCCGCACGCGCCGGGGGCGGGGCGGTAGGGGCGGGGCTGTCCTTGTTCCTCGCTTGCGGGACCGAAGAGGGCTCCGCCATCTCCGGACCTCACCCGCCAGGAGCCTTGAGGCCCCTGGACCCCCAGGAGGCTGCCGCGCGACGGGTGGGGGATGGTGTCTCCGGACGCCATCGGCACCCGTCCTGACCGCTCCGGGCGCCTCGGGTCCACGACCCGAGGCGTGGGCGGGTTCAGCAAGAGCCTAAGAAAACTACCCAGAAGAAGATGATGGCGGGGGTTCCAAGGGGAGGAAGAATTCCTTCTTCCTCCCCTTGGCCACGGAGGGGCTTCGAGAGGCCGGGACGAAGGTTCGCGAGCACTCAGGGGCGGAACGGGAAAGGGCGCCGCCCTGAGGCGACGCCCTTCTGTTCGGGGTGGAGGGGCGGGGCTCAGTCGCCCGAGCCGGCCACCGGGGTCTCGGCGGAGAAGTGGCCGCACCAGTCGCCGGCGGAGACGACCGGCCAGAGGCCGTGGGCCTCGGGGCTCGGCTGCGTGACCGGCGGGTTGAAGCGGCAGAGGCCGTCGTCGGAGGCCTGCTTCGTCGCGTGGTCGTCGAAGAACTTGCAGCGGGTGCAGGCGGCGTCGGCGGAGTGGGAGAGGGACATGGCGTCGCTCCTCGGTGAGTGTGGAAGGAACCCCCCGCGGGGGCCCGGTGGCATCCTGATACCGCACACAACGCGGTCTGGGAAGAAGGTTTGCAGTGTTCGGCAAGTAGTCGTGCTCAAGTTTACTTGGACAGCGCGAGGCATTCTCAACAACCGGCAAGACGAGGATTGATAGTTACTCGCATCGGGCGCGCCGTTGATAATCATCCTCATCCGGGGGGCGCCGCGGCGTGACATCGACCCTGGCCGGGCCCATCCTCCGGGCAACCCCCGGACCGAGGAGACGCCCGTGCTCGACAACGCCGAGAAGATCGTTCTGAAGGACCCCGACCTGTTCCGGCAGGCCAACCGCGTCGGCGGGGCGTGGGTGGGCGCCGCCTCCGGCCGGACGGTCGAGGTGCGGAACCCGGCGACGGGGGAGGTGATCGGGCGCGTGCCGTCGCTGTCGCGGGAGGAGGTGCGGGGGGCGATCGAGGCCGCCCACGCGGCGGGGCCGGCCTGGCGCGCGATGCTGGCGAAGGAGCGGGCGGCGGTGCTGCGGCGGCTCTTCGCGCTGATGATCGAGAACACGGACGACCTGGCGGCGATCATGACGGCCGAGCAGGGCAAGCCGCTCGCCGAGAGCAAGGGCGAGATCGCCTACGCCGCCTCCTTCATCGAGTGGTTCGCCGAGGAGGGGAAGCGCGTCTACGGCGACACCGTCCCGGCCTTCAAGCCGGGCAGCCGCATCCTGGTGACGAAGGAGCCGATCGGCGTCTTCGCCGCGATCACGCCGTGGAACTTCCCGGCCGCGATGATCACGCGGAAGGCCGGGCCGGGCTGGGCCGCGGGCTGCACCGGGGTGATCCGCCCGGCCTCCCAGACGCCGTTCTCCGCGCTCGCGATCGCGGTGCTGGCGGAGCGGGCGGGGATGCCGGCGGGCGTCTGCAACGTCGTCACCGGATCGGCGCGGGAGCAGGGCGAGGAGCTGTCGACCAACCCGCTGGTCCGCAAGCTGTCCTTCACGGGCAGCACCGAGGTCGGGCGCACGCTGCTGGCCCAGTGCGCGACCACGATCAAGAAGACGAGCATGGAGCTCGGCGGCAACGCCGCCTTCCTCGTCTTCGACGACGCCGACCTCGACGCGGCGGTGACGGGGGCGATGGCGTCGAAGTTCCGCAACACCGGGCAGACCTGCGTCTGCGCCAACCGCATCCTCGTGCAGGAGGGCGTGTACGACGCCTTCGCGGCGAAGCTGAAGGTCGCGGTGGAGGGCCTGCGCGTCGGCAACGGCATGGAGGGCGGGGTGACGCAGGGGCCGCTGATCAACGCGGACGCGGTGACGAAGGTGGAGGAGCACATCGCCGACGCCACCGGGTTGGGCGCGACGGTGCTGACGGGCGGCAAGCGCCACGCGCTGGGCGGCAACTTCTTCGAGCCGACGATCCTGACCGACGTGCCGGTGACGGCGAAGGTGCTGAAGGAGGAGACCTTCGGGCCGATGGCGCCGCTGATCCGCTTCCGGGACGAGGCGGAGGGCGTGCGGCTGGCGAACGACACCGAGTTCGGCCTCGCCTCCTACTTCTACGCGCGCGACGTCGGGCGGGTGTTCCGGGTGGCGGAGGCGCTGGAGAGCGGCATCGTCGGGGTGAACGAGGGGATCATCTCCACCGAGGTGGCGCCGTTCGGCGGGGTGAAGGAGAGCGGGCTGGGGCGCGAGGGAAGCAAGTACGGGATCGAGGACTACCTGGAGGTCAAGTACGTGCTGATCGGTGGGGTCTGAGTTCCTCGCGTCCGGGATGTGGCCAGGGAGAGGAAGAAGGAATTCTTCCTCTCCCCGGACCCCACTCCATCATCTTTTTCTATCTG
>Ga0325401_1006211_pt1 | contig 11536 bp, 11 predicted proteins | sample PopdelMetagenome_FD_205666 | JGI IMG/M metagenome (GOLD analysis project Ga0325401, IMG submission 205666) | Populus deltoides microbial communities from Bellville, Georgia, United States - Xylem-PdKOR-R2 | ecosystem: Host-associated > Plants > Phyllosphere > Stem > Wood/Secondary xylem | place...
CTCCTCCGACTATCAAACATCATTTTTCACGGCGGCATTTAAAGCGGCACACCAAGAGCTTTCTAGTGGTGGCGGCACATATGGTGGCAGAGGAATGACGATATGGCTCTGATAGACTTTTTTCTCCTCCTCATTTTCTCTCTTCTCTCTTTGGCAAAGTACATAAGCTTCCTTTCATTTTTTTTTATACAATGGGATCCTCTTTCTTTTGATGTCTTTCTATTTTTTTAATCTTTTATAGTTTTTTTTTTCAATTTTATCCATTTCATTTAGTTTTTATTTCAAATTTAGTTTTTATTCTTTTAATTTCTATCTATGTTTTTTTAATTTTTTTTAGGTTTTTTTTTTCAATTTTATCCATCACTAAGATAATTACCTTATTCAATGAGTAACGAATAAGGTATGAAAATTATCAAAATATACTTAAAAGCGGCCTTAATACAATAAAATATATAAATATCTTGATATTCACATAAAAAAACACACACATATTATTTTATAGTTTAATAATTTGATACACACTACACTCTCCAAATTTATATATTATTTAATTTATTTTTTATTTAATAATAAATAGTTGTCAGCTAATAAATATCCACATAAATAAATAATTTCATCTCACATATTTAATACACCCTACAGGCCTACACTCTCCGAATTTCAGGGCTTGAGAAAGAGAAAGTAGAATCCATGCATCAAGTCAATGTAGTTAGTTGTCTAGAAGAGAATTTTGTAGATGAGATGAACACTTGAACTAAAAGTAAAGACAAGACGAGGATCCAAGAGTAGACTGACGGCTCAATTCTCACAAGCGAACACAAAAATAACGCGTTTTTAGCACCATTATTACAGTCAAACTTTAAAAAAAAAAAAAAAAACCAAACCACCAAACAAAAGTCACCAACTTCCATGTCCAAAGTTCCAAACTACCCCCCACCGCTCTACAAAAAACAAGAAAGAAAAAAAAAAAGGCAAAAAATAAATGAACCAACCAAGCAAGCACGCCAGAACAAATATTTCTCGTTTGATGGAAAAAAAGATGAGCTTGAGTTCTGATGCCTTGACTACCACTCTCTGCAACTCGATTCAAGCTTTGGGTCGTGGCTTTGATGTTACATCTGATATAAGGCTTTTATATTGTAAAGGAGCTACTGGGTCCAGGTTGGTTCATATTGATGAAGAACATGCTAGGGATCTTGATATCTCTCACGGGCTTGTGCTGCCTAGTCTTTCTTTTGACATCGACTGCTCTCAAGAGAAAAGAAGCTTTGAGAGAATTCCTGTTTGCTCCTTCCATGAGGTGAATTTTTCTTTTCTTTTCTTTTCTTTCCATTCATTATCTGGGCATGCTTGGATTTCTTTATTTCATTTTCTTATGTTAGGTTCAGTCTCTTGTGATTCGGGCAGTCCTAAAATTTATGCTCTTTGAATGTCACCGTGTGCTTGTTAGGACCTTCATGGCTAAGTAGTTAATTTGATTTGTCTTCAAGTCAAAAGATCACAGAAATATGTTGCTCTGATTTTTCCTGGCCGGCAATTTGTATGGGGCTAACTAATCTGGAAAAGGTTGTGGTTAGAATGAGCTTTTTCCTTCGACCCCATCACTGCATTGATTAATTTCGGATGGGGTTACTGAATATGCACAATCAGGTAGAAAGTTTGAGAAAAGTTCTCAAGTTTAGTTTTATCATAGCAGCGGTTGTTAAGTTAGATTAGTAATTTTGTGATTCCTAAAGAATTACATAATTTTATTTGTCTGAGGGAGACAATCAACTAAAGCTTTTAGATCATTTCTCTGTAATGCTTATTTCTTCAACTCCTGGTTGTGTGCATGCAGCTGATTATATTTTTCACATTGATGTGACGCGAAACCAAAAATAGGGATTGTTGATGTAACTGCTAAGTGCTTGGAGATTGTGGCATAACTTTTATGTCCAGTATCCTGGCCATTTGCCCAAGGGGCATTCATGATTTTTCTTAGAGCTGAGTTTATGGAGTCCTTTAAGTTTCTATAACTTCTGCAAGGTCTTCTATTTAGGATTGTTGTGATTTTGAGAAGAAATCTTATCTTGTTCGTAAACATTCCCAACTCATGTATGCATATTTGATAGCAACTGTTTTGAAGGTTTTGGTTGGGGGTGTGTGTGTGTGTAAGGCCTAAGCTAACTGGGATAGGTGTCCAAACGTCTCATTCCACAGTTCATCCTCTGCATACATGGTCAGTGAATTGGATTTCCTGTCAGAAGAGAATATAATTAGATGGTCTCAAGCACTTTATGGGCTCATTTGCACTATAATAGACTTTAAGAGCCCAAAGATGATGAACTCTTTGATTTAGGATATGGAAGGTAAATGACTGCATATGGATATGCTGGTGAAGAACAATAGATTGAAATTCTTATATTTCCTCTCTCATTACCATCACCAGCAATGCTTTCCAGTCTGAGTCCATATTTTATCTGGGTTTCCCAATCTTTCTAGCTTTTTATCATCTGCCGGTGTTCATGGTGAATCAATTCTGTAGAAAGATGGTGATATTTTGCAGTGCAGTGAAATCTCTATTCATTAGTTGTTCTCCAATTCTGTGCTTTATATTTAATCTCTTTTTTTTTTCCATTGATGTTAGACCTAATGATTTCTCTCTTAAGTTGACTATAAAGAAAATTTCATGGTTTATGGACTGGATCAAATAGCATGTCCCTTTTTTTTTTTTTTCCTTTTTAATGGCAGCGGAGTTTCTATCTGTACTTGAGTTACTAATGTTGTAAAATATGGTGTAAAAGAAGCTTATTGCTTGAATTATCAGATGGCAGGACGATTCAATGAAAAGTCAGGTATACCAGAACGAATTCCTCTCGGAAGCTTTAATGGCATGTTCAACTTCACTGGCTCATGGCAAGTTGACGCAGCTGGAACAAAATCCCTTGCAATGGTTGGGCATTTCATTCCCTTGTATAAGGTTCAGATAGCCAAAGTAAACCTAGTTTTGCGTGAGGAAGTCAAGCGTGCTGTTCCTTACTCATGGGATCCTGCATCCCTGGCAAGGTATTTTGTTTTGGCTCGAATTGCTTATAGAAACGAACTCCTTGAGAAAACTTTATAATAAAATACATGAGTTTTGTGGTTTTGAAACCAGTCATCTTTTATTTCCAATAATGCTATTAAAGAACATCATCATAACTACGAAAAAATTCATCCAGTGGAATCCCTTTATCACATCAAAGAGTTCAGCAACATCAGCTTTTTTATTGGTATCTGTGGTTTTTTCTACTTTTCCAGCTTCATTGAAAGCTATGGTACCCATATTGTCACCTCTGCAACAATTGGTGGACGAGACGTTGTTTATATCAGGCAGCACCAGGCATCTCCTTTGTCAGCATCTGATATCGAGAACTACGTGAAAGACATAGCAGATCAGAGGTTTCAAGACTCAAAAAATACATCAATTGCTGCCCCCTTGAAATATAAGGACAAGGTTAGTGTTCTTGCACCATCAATTGATGGCTCTCATTGTTTCACCCAGTCTTTTCTTGACCAAACCCCTATCGTATTACATTGTAAATTCTTGTCTCTGACACACTGTTTTGTTTCTCATTTTTCTACTCTGGAGTTACAGAAATACTTACAAGTTAAATTCCTTGCTGTAGGACGTAACAGTGATTTTTAGAAGGAGAGGAGGTGACGATCTTGAACAGAGTCATGCCAAGTGGGCAGAGACAGTGCAGTTGGCACCAGATGTGATTAACATGACGTTTACACCTATTGTGTCTCTGCTTGAAGGAGTGCCTGGAATAAAGCATTTGGCCCGGGCAATTGAGTTATACTTGGAATGTAAGTTCTAATCCCATATTTGCATTCCCTTGTTTGGTTTGAAATTCGAATTTCATTTTAATGTATAACATATTTGATTTGGTCAAGAATTCTTAAATGAAACCATTGCTGTGCTAATTATTCTTTTCTTCTTTGCTAAAGCAGTATACAATTCTTGAGTAAGAAGTTTTTCTATAGCCTGTATGATAAGCTGTTTATTTTTCTTCCAACAAGTGAGTCATGTGCATGAAAATTAATTCACTAAAAGCCTTTGCATGAAAATTCATTCACTAAAAGCTAACAATCTTTCTCTTATAGCTCAGTCTTCTGACCAACAAAGTCTTGAGAAATGCTTCCAGTATGATCTGATTGAAATTGGGTTGTTTAATCCTACATATTCGCTGCAAAATTAATCTGAACCATTATCTGCCAAAAAGTTACTGTTCTGAAAATTCTAGATTCCTAGGTGTGATCACATCAACAGTAGTATGATGGATCCCATAATACTGCTGAAGTATAAACGTGCTTATGTGGTTGTAGCTCTAGGATGGGTAACCTTCTAGGAAGTCCTTGTGTTGCACACCACATGATGAAAAAATCTAGGAATTCCTGGTTGAAATATTCTTTTGTGTGTTTTCCCTTTATCAGACAAGCCCCCCATTGAGGATTTGCAGTATTTCTTGGATTTTCAAATTGCTAAAGGATGGGCTCCAGAGCAGAATAATCTTCTAAGAAAGGAGCCTGTTTGTCAATCTCTTCAGTTCAGTTTGATGGGTCCCAAGCTGTATATAAGCCCAGATCAGGTATGTTTTCAAAGTGTATCGTCTTCATGTGGTAATGGAAAGTAATGTTGAAATGATAGCATGTGATGTATTGAATTTCGAGGATAGTAGCTTCACAAATAGTTTGTCATATGTTTTTCTTTGCTGTCAGTTTTGTCATCTCAAGCACCATTCATTCAAAACCACCGTTTCGAAAATACAAAAAATTTTAACACTGTGATGGTTATTCGTATCTTTAAAAAGCAACCAATTGTAAATTTTCATCCATAGGATAGCCAAACTATAAAAATTACAATCGTCCCTAAATCATTTCTGGTGATGGATGTTGGATAGAGTTTTTGAGAACTTAAAGTGCATACAGTACTTTTCATGAAAAGCCATGAAAAGAAAGCTTTAGCAATGAGAGTATTACTATTTACACTAGCACCTGACAAGAAAGTACTTTGGTGGGCTTGTGTCCATCTGAAGTATTAGTCATGGATAAAATGAAAGAAGTGAAACTTGTGGATAATTTCAAAATGGTCTCTCCAAACCACGCAGAGTCCCGAGTGTTTTTCTTCTTCCAGTGGAAAATTTCTCCTTCTAGCATATGCAGACCATCTTTGCCAGACCCTGCCAGCATGAGCAGAGACGATTTACATTTCTACTAAAGTCAAACCTTCATGATTCTGCAGGTAACAGTTGGCCGTAAGCCAGTTACAGGTCTCAGACTTAGCCTAGAGGGCAGCAAGCAAAACAGACTTTCCATCCATTTGGAGCATCTAGTGTTCCTTCCGAAAGTCCTTCAACCCCACTGGGATGCACATGTGGCCATAGGTGCTCCCAAGTGGCAAGGTCCTGAGGAGCAAGACAGCCGTTGGTTTGAGCCTATCAAGTGGAAGAACTTTTCCCATGTAAGCACTGCACCAATAGAGTATGCTGACACTTCCATTGGAGACCTATCTGGTGTTCACATTGTGACCGGGGCTCAGCTTGGTGTTTGGGATTTTGGTGCGAAAAATGTGTTACACCTAAAACTCCTATTCTCAAAAGTTCCAGGCTGTACATTAAGGAGGTCTGTATGGGACCATAGCCCCTCCAACCCTTCTTCGCAGAGAAGCAATGGTGCATCCTCTTCTGTTTCACATGAGAAACCCTCCAGTGATAAGAAAGAAGATAGCCATGCTGGCAAATTGGCAAAAATCGTCGACATGAGCGAAATGTCAAAGGGACCGCAAGATGTTCCAGGTCATTGGTTGGTAACAGGAGCTAAGCTTGGGGTTGATAAAGGAAAGATTGTTTTGCGAGTCAAGTACTCGTTATTGAATTACTGATTGATCTTTCCTGTGTTTTATGATTGCCCTTACACATGTAAGCATAGTCAAATATTCTTTGCACAGGCAGCCCAGTTCATTTGTTCTTCTGTACATTGTGCTCGTTTTCTTTGTTGTTTTTAGCTTCCTTAGTTGATAGTAGCATGATTAAATGAGAGAGGAGTTCTTTTCTTCTAAATTTTGTTCCCATATTTGTTTTGTAAAAGACAAGAACGTTTAGTCCTATATAATAGACTTGTTTTTAGTTGATATACAATTGTTCATCCATTTCAAGTTCGTCAGTACAGCTTTTGAGCTTTTCTTGATTTGCTTCCGTGTGTTTTTCGAAATTTTTTACAAGGAATATTGTAGTTGATATTCATTATAAATAAAAAAATTATTTTACAACAAACCCAAACAAAAATATTATTTGTGATCCAAAACATTATTTCAAACCAAAATCCAAGTTGAGATCAGCAAGAAAGCTTAAGTCCACTTTACTTGGATCATCTTTTATTAAAAAACTTTGATATCTTACGGGTTTATCTTCAACTTGTCATTATATAAAGCCAAATAAAATATTATATTATTTCAATTTAAGATAGAAGGCTTTGGTTTTTATTTAAAAAATTGTCAATAATGAGTTTTTTTTAAATCAATTTTTTATTTACTCAATTTATTTTTATCATGTTAATATTTTGTGTTAAATAATATTTATTAAAAAATAATTTCCAATACAGTTTTAAAAAATAAATGAACTACTCTTTTAATTTAACTTTAAATATTCTCATTAACTATGTTTTTAAAATAAATTTCCAACAATTTTTCCTTGCTAACATTTAGCAATCACTAGATTGGTGTTCTCTACGATGCCATGGGCCTGATTAAATATTTTTTTAACCTGAAAAGAAAAAAATTTAAGAGACAATTATGTTTTTAAAGAAATAAAAAAAATTTAATAACCGAGTTAAATCTTGATTAATTTAATAATATAACAAAAAAAGTAATAACAACAACAAATAAAAAAAATATTACAATGGTCAAAGCTAAGCTAACACATAAAACCTGTAACACCCTTATTAACCAGAGGATGTTAAAACAGGAAAATTTACAGTAGTTCTACACATTTATATCGAATGTGAGCCTTTATTATGGCTAAACACACACTTACTTACACACATAGTCATGTTCTTAAATTTATTAACAATTCTACTGAAATTTTGACAAAGTTTTAATTTTATGTGATTTTACCCCTACCGAACTTTAACATCAACCCCAAATTTTAGCCTTTTTTTTTTCATTTTGGTCTTTAGTTTTTGATTTATGCAAATTGACCATTAAACTTTCAATTTCACTCCTGATTTCAATCAATTAAGTCCTTAAAGTTTGTGCCTTTTTTTTAAAAGGTCACTGCTATGAATTTTTTTAATCTAACTCCTAATTAACCCTAAGTTTTGATTTTCTTGCTATCTTACCGCTGATTTCAACCAATTGACTTTGTAAAAATTAAATTTTGATTCTCTAAAATTTCAATCTTCTTAATTAAGCTCAAATTGGGCTCCCAAACTTAATGTTTCACCAATTAAGTCTCTGATAAAATTAATTTGACTCATTTAAAGTATAATTAAGTCCTTACGTTTAATTAAATCCTTTAATTTGACCCATATTAATTCTTAAACATAATTAAACTTTTAATTTGGCCCATGATTAAATCAAATTGGCCTATTAAAAATCTAATTATGTCCTTAGGCTTGATTTTTATGCAGATTCATCCAATAATCATTAATTTGAACTTGAATATATATTGTCTCTCTAGTCTTGGATACAATGAGATACGATTAAGCTCCTAATTCCATTCAAAATTACAGCTTGATTTTTCTATGTATTTGAAATCCTCCTCATCTTGTTTTTGTCAAATCGCCAGTTTTCTCGCTATTATTACTTTATTTTTGAATGTTTATTTTAAAAGAAAAAATGATAAATTTTAGGGGAATAACCCCCAAAAAAAAGTTATGAGAATGAGTACATCTCAAGGACTAGAAGGCTTTTTCTTTATTCTAAAAATTCTTTATAATTTACCCTTCATAATTTTGTAAGTAAACTTACCCTTACCTTTTATAATAGTGAAAATAATAATAATAGATATTCATTATAATTTTGAAAACCTTTTCTTGATGAAAAAAATACAAACATGATGTATTTCGAAGCAAAGTCATGTGACTTGCCCATGATGTATTTTGATTTTGAAAATGCCCTCTCTTTAAATAGGGCAAGTAACACTTATACTCTTGTGCATAATTTTCAATTTACATGGATGACAGAATTCCTCTTAAATTGATTTTGTCGCTCTATATACGAAGACATAAAAAATACTTCTTTCCGATCTATAATAATTTTTATTTTTTTAAATATTTTTTTTAAAATAAAAAATATATTATTTTTATTTATTAAAAAAATCACTTTAAAAATTAATCATTACTATAATATTAAATACTATATTAAAAAAACAAATACTTCATTGACAACTAAATTATTATGAGAATATTTCATACATTGATACCACAATTGTTATTTTTTAAAGATATTTTTTATAAATAAATTTATTAAAATAATATATTTTTTTTTATTTTTTAAAATTTATTATTAATATTAATTAAAAATTAAAAAAATTAATTTTTAAAAAAATATTAACTTTTTTTAAAAAAAATATAAAGAAAAAAAAGAAGACGAAGGAGGAGGAGGAAACATGATGTTAAACAAGAGACCTTGCACCCAAGAGGTCCTGGCGGAGCGGTTAGGCGCGCTCTCATCACTTACAAGGTCTGGGGTTCGACCTCTTTTTTTGTTTGTAGCCGGTCTTTTGGGGAGCCCTTGCCACCCGGGGTGAGGATTAGTCCGGGCGAAGCCTGGAATACCCTGGTCTACCAAAAGAAAAAAAAACAAGAGACCTTGCGTAGAGTAGTGCGCACAATAAGTATCCTACACTCCAGCATATTCTAATAGTAATATACCCATGCAAGTGCCATTTTATTTTATTCCCAAATTATTAAAGACGACAGCTCACCCCTCCGCCATTGATGCTCAGAGAACACTTATTGTATTTTTCTTTTCCTTTTAATTCTAGCAAGCTACCCTCAACATGCCAAACAATTGGACTTAAAAACTACATCTCCCTTAATTATAACTATTTGATTTATGCTGTTGTCTCTCGACTTCATTTGATTCGTAGCCACTCCTTAGGTTTTTCATTTTTTTTCTCTTCTCATCAGTCATCATGGAAATCCCCCAAGGAACATCAACGCCTGCTGACAAAAAGCACGTTTATTCGGTGTGGGCAATTCCACCAGAAGATGTGGGGGGCAGGCTGAAGAGGTTGATGGCCGGACTCGCATCAGAGTTTGGTGGGCCGCAGTTCGAGCCACACATTACGGTTGTGGGGGCCATTGGTTTAACGGAGCAAGATGCGTTGGAGAAGTTTCATTCTGCTTGTGATGGGCTGCAGGCATATACTGCTACTGTTGATCGTGTGGCTACGGGGACTTTCTTTTATCAGTGTGTTTATTTGCTACTTCATCCATTGCCTGAGGTGATTTTTTTTTGTTGTTCCTCCATTTTTAATTTAGAAATGAAAAACTGGAGTCCATAAATATTTCTTTCTACATGGTTTTCGTTAGATTGGTTTTATGATTGAACTGAACATGCAGCTACTAGTTTGCTTGGATGCCCACTTGTTGAAAAAATGGAGTTTTTTTGTTTTTGTTTTTTAGGTGGTGGAAGCTAGTGCACATTGTAGTGGACATTTTGGGTACAAGAGTTCTACTCGTAAGTTCAATGCCATCTTCCATTCATCTTTTTCGTTTATGAATAGTAAGAGGTGGGTCTTTCTTCTTCTTTTTTATGGGTTCGATTTTGTTGATTTTGGAGCATATATGAGTTGGATTTGGGTAAGTTACGTGTGGTTAATTATGGCATACTATTGCCTGGGAAATTGAGATTCATTGTATTAATTTGGCTGTAAGAAAATGTTAACTGGCAAGTGTAGGAGGGTGTGGCTTCTAAGCTAATTGGTAGGTTGCTATTTGGTGGTAAGAAATGGTAAGTAATTGAGTGCTTTTATTTGCGAAGATTTTTAAATAAGTGTAGAATTCTTAAGAGTACTGCAGTCAGTAAAATGAGCGTCTGGTGCTGAAAACCTGGAGAATCTGCATTATGTGAAATTCTGTCATAATCATGTGAGCATTTGACCAGTGTTGTAAAAACCATAAAGAAGACAAGTGAGTCTTGTAATAGTGAAACTATTTGGGATCAGTTGAGTCTTGAGAGAAGGAAGGAAAAAGGCACTGGTTTTTGTTGCATCAGACAACATATTCACTGTTGCTTCTGAGTTCTTGATTCTGTTTTCGATTAACAGCGAAGTTATGAGGTTTGTGGCTTTTTGGGAATGCAGTGGGGGTACTTCTCTTCCCGTTGAACCACCATTCAGTATTTAATGACAAGAAATTGTTGACAAAAAAGCAGTTTACAGAAGAAATATTGGGTACCTTTTATGTAGTATCTGAAATAGAAAAACTAAATTAACCGCTAATTGTTCATAAATAAACTCATCTTAGTTTTCTGATGACTGAATTACAATTTTTTTGTCGTTACAGTAAAAGTTCTTCCAATGGCATTACCAAACATTTTTTCTTGGTCAAAACCAAGAGAAGGTTTAAATATTTCCTCCATCCTGACAAAAACCAGCACTGTTTTTAGACAGATTCTCTGTAGTGGAAAGCGCATGAATTCTCCTACTTAGATATGTTGCATCTTTCACTTTTTATTAATGGATCACGAACATGAAGAGGGCTCTTTAAAATCGGGTGTGTTGCATGTATATGGGTTTTATGTCACTAAACCTGCTCACCAAGGCTGTTTGGCTTAATATTTAGATTTGGTAGTGTTGCTTATTTGCTTAGAAGATGGGTGCAGATGAGGGGTGGTCACTGCCTCCATTTGATACACAGTTTTTTCCCATTTCACGTGTTATAGTTAATAATCTGTAACAAATTGGAGGCTGCCATGTTTAAATTTGTCAGCAACATTAGCATATTGTCTCTCCATTGTGATCATGCATGCTTTGCTAATCTACACCTTGTATAACATATGCAGCTTACATGCCCCATCTCAGTCTCCTTTATGGTGATCTGACGGATGATGAGAAGAAAGAGGCTCAGGAAAAAGCTAATATTCTTGATGAGAGCATCAGCGGTCTAAGCTTTCCAATAACTCGCCTTGCATTGTGGAAAACAGATACTGAGGACTTGACTCTGAAATCATGGGAGAAGATTGCCGAATGCAGCCTCAGCCCAAAATAACTCTTCTTTCTCCCTTCTTATTAGACACTAAAACCTTACATAGCAAGCACTTTTGGCAGCCAATAAAACCTTACTTGGGCTCGCACTTCTAGCATATAATGCTACTATCACTATCTGTGATGTACTGTTTAACCTCAAGCGCACTAGAATGCTACATGAACATAAGACGAAAATGAATGTGAACATTGTTGACCAAATGCTTTTATATTCTATGTTGGAGACTTGTGATTGCAGCAAGGCCTGTTCTGTGCTAATCTCTGAAATTTCCATTTCTTCATAAATTCTACCATGCATTTGG
>Ga0325401_1006212_pt1 | contig 11535 bp, 5 predicted proteins | sample PopdelMetagenome_FD_205666 | JGI IMG/M metagenome (GOLD analysis project Ga0325401, IMG submission 205666) | Populus deltoides microbial communities from Bellville, Georgia, United States - Xylem-PdKOR-R2 | ecosystem: Host-associated > Plants > Phyllosphere > Stem > Wood/Secondary xylem | place...
TAGACTGTAAAAAAAATCAAGTTCATTTAAAAAAAAGACAACCCACCAAACTCTAAAATCTAAACAACCTGGGTTACCTCGGCAAATCCGTAAACCACGTTAACCTCATAAAAAAAAGCAAATTACAGATATAAATTCTAAAAAATCTAAATTTTAAAAAATAAAATTGACAAAAATAAAATTGAAAAAAAAACATAACAATTTTTTCTTAAAAAAAAAAGCAAAACCCCGTGGATTACTATTACAATCCCCAATGCAATGGGTGTTGGGTGAATAGTGGTTTCCTCCATCCTTTGTTTTTTATTACTTTATAAAGTTTAATAAATGACTTTCCTCAAAAAAAAATTTTTTTAACTAGATGAGAAAAAAAATAAACTATAAAAAAAATCAGGTTCAATTAAAAAAAAAATACTCACCAAACTCGTAAAACGGGGCAACCTGAGTTATCTTGGTAAACTCGTAAACCACGTTAACCTCATATAAAAAGTAAAATAAAAGGAAGCAAATCACAAAACTAAATTCTCAACAATGTCATTTTAAAAAGATGAAATCAACAAAATATATTTGAAAAAAATCATAACAAAAATTCAAAAAAAAAAAAAAGCAAAACAATGTGGATTACTATTGTAATCCACGATGCAATGAGTGTTGGGTGAATAGTAGTTTCCCCACATCCTTTAATTTTTGTCACTTTATAAAATTTAATAACATTGTTTTTTTCTAAAACTATTTTTCTAGATGCATGAAAAAAACAGACTAGAAAAAAAACAAAGTTCAATTAAAAAAAAGAGAGAAAGAAAAAACCCTCATCAAACCTATAAATTATAGCAACCTGAGTTACATTGACAAACCTATAAATCATGCTAACCTCGTAGAAAGACAAGATAAAATACAAAGCTAGATTTTCAACCATTTCAATATTAAAAAAAATAAAATCAATAAAAATAATTTTACGAAAAATCATAAAAAAAACAAAAGGGAAAGGGAAAGGAAAGGAAAGAAACCATGTGTTTAAGAAGCAAACAATAATATGCTGTATCGCCGTGTAAAAGGCACCAATATCTTTAAAACACTACTTTAAAAGGCAATATTTGATGGTTGGACGGCTCCTCACATGTCAATAATTTTATAACAATATCCCTGAGTACCTTTAAAAACTACAATAAAAACAATGTAAAATAATTAAAAAAAAAGATGCCTTCAGTGAGGGTTGAAATGGTTTTGTCTTTAAAGACACCAAAGTAATTATACTATTCTAAAAAAATAAAAATACAAAACTTTCTTTGAGTAATAGGTTTTACATTATTTAATTATATGGTTAAATGAGTAATTTTAGTGTATATTAAAAAACAAATTTACCAAACTAACCTCATATAATTCGTAAAAGACAATTGTGTCATGATTAAAAGATTACACTCCCCCAATATCTAGTTTAAAGTTTCAATTGCCAAAGGGCAATATAATAATTACACTATTACAGTAAATAGTAATATGTGTCTCAAGACAAAATAACTTTCCTTCCACCTTTAGCTTGTTTTAAATAGATTAGTGACACATGATATATCGCGAGCAGATTTAATTTCTTAACGTAGAAAAGGATACTCGGGTGATAATGATGTTTTTAAAGAAGTAAGAAAGACTTGATAATCGGGTCATTGACTTAACTGGATATAATAAGGTTAGATAACCTAATAATCTGACTTAAAAAGTAGGCACCAATAAAGACAAATTGTTTTAAAAAAATTGACAATAATTTACTATAAAAAATAAGCTACCAATATCATCCCCGAGAGAAGAAGAAAGAAAAACCCACTAGAAACTCATCATCACTCCATAATGGACACCCCCAAACACTTGAAAAATTCATTAAAAAAGTTCAACCCCCACTGTAAAAGACTGCATGACGACACCTAAAGAAACCGCATTGGCCACTAGAGCAACGACTTGAAATGCGAGCAAAACATTATGAAGTTAGCATCCCATGTCTATTTTCAATCAATTAATTCTATTTAATTAATGAATAGAATTTATTCTAAAAAAATAAATTGAACAGAGAATGATAAATTAAAGGACATGAGATAACCCAATTAAATAAAAAAAAAATGATAAAACAAAGGACGTAGAAAGTAAATAAAAAAAGAAACTCAATTTCCAGTTAAATAAATGTTTAATGATGAAATTGAAAAATTATTAATTTAAAAAAATGTTAAAAAACCCCAAGCAAGCTCACGTGAATCTTATAAAGTTAAGTTAATCTCTCAAACTTACAAACTATGAAATCTTAGGCACAAGCTCAACCAAAAAGCTCAAATTCAAAAAAATTTAATGTTGAATGATGAAATTAAAAAAAAATAAATTTAAAGAATTTGTCAAAGGAAAAAACAACAATAAAAAAAATAATGATAAAATCTAATAGGAAAAAAATAGAAGATGAAATCATAAAAAAAATTCAATTCTAAAAATTATCTCAAATTAGATAAATAGTCATTAAAAGAATATGGTCCAAATTTGACAAATAAAAAAATTAAATGAGGATAAAATGAAAGGAAATTTAATTTTATAAATTATTTTAAATAAAATAAACAGTAATAAAAAGAATAAGAACTAAATCAAAGGGAAAGAGAAATTAAAGGGCTGAATTAAAAAATTGAAGGGCATGACACAAAATTGAGGAGGAAATAAAAAAGAAGAAAAAAAGAAATGACGGTCGATACCAAACCAAATGTCTATTGAGTGCACGCGCTATTGATTTATACAATGACCACCGAGACGAATCGAAAGCCATCTTGAAACCACGTTTTTTGCCATCGAAGTTAGTTGTACATATTGCTTAAGATGGTAGAGCGACTAACACATGTAATGCACACTTCAACTATTTTTTATAATTTTTTTTTTCATTTATTAGAATATCAAATTGCTTCTAACTAACCTCATACTAACAAAAAAAACCAATAATGCGATGAAATTTTAAATGTAATTAAATTATTTTACTGTGCTTTTAAAATTAAAAAAATTAAAAAAACCTTCCATTGCCAATTGCCAATTAAAGTATTTTTTTTTAATTTGAGGGGTAAATATATGAAACTACAAAAAAACCCTTTATAGTAACCTTATAATTATTCTACTTTTAAGAGTATTAAAATCATTTTACCATATAATTAAAAAATCAAATGTTCATTTTATTCTCGATTAATTCTAAAATGTCAAATGTTGTCAACGCAAATATAATTTTACCCTCAAATATTAGCATGCGAGTTTTTTTTGAAAGGCAAGATAGTAAAAAAAATAAAAAAAATTCCTACCTACAGGATTGTGTACAGGGGAAAGTGTTTTTACCATCTCTTTCAGTTTTTTTTTTTTTTAAATCTATAATCATCGAAGAATGAAGAATCCCGGCCAGTGTTAAGCATCCTCAATTCAGAAGTTTTTTTTTATATATAGAAAATGCCTTGTCTCCAAATAAAATTTTCTATTTTACCTCCTTCTCTTAAAAAAATTGAAAATTAACATTGAATTGACGAATTAAAACCAGATTTAAAAATATAGCAATAAATATTTACATGTTTGTTTATAAATTTTAATTTTTTTTTAATTTTTTACTTTAAATTAATATTTTTTAATGTTTTTAGATTATTTTGATATGTTAACATTATAAATAATTTTTAAAAAATAAAAAAAAATATTATTTTAATATATTTTTAAATAAAAATATTTTATAAAATAACTGCAATTAAACTTCTAAATAGACTCTTACTACTGAGAGGACTAACTGATTAAATATTTAATCTATGTAACTATCAACTAAGATGACTAGCTGATTAGTTACATTAGTGACAATCTTCTATCTTTATAAAGAGGTTATCTTGTTTCCTTTCCCCTCAAATTCTCTCAATCATAAAAGAAAACACTCTAACCCTAAAACTCCCCGGTCTCTCTCTCGCATTGTTTTCAACCTCCGTCTGGTGCGTCTCTTTCGATGTTCAGGGTTACTCTCCGGTGTTGTTTTTTGTTTCACATTGCGTAATTCTACGGATTTTGACTAGCGATATTGACCACGATTGAGCATTTGTTCATGTGTCAAGCTTTTGTGCTAGGGTTTGATTTTTAGTCATGGATGGTGTTTTTAAGTTTTGATTTGATTTTAGCGTTCGTTTGTTTCAGTGTTACTGTTCAATTACAATTTCAGGCTTTGTGTTTTTGCGTTTCTATTGATTTTTATTTGCAGAATTGCTGATATTTTTAGGTTTTTGGATTGTATTTTTTATGGGTATGAAATATTGTCATTGTTTTGTGTTTTGATAATAAAAATTTATTGCCTTGTATTTTAGGACTTCCTTGTTCTTTTTCTTGTTGATTGTTTTTTGTCTTTTGGTTTGTTTAGCGCTGTTCAATGCATATACTTTTCATATTTAGTGGTTTGTCCCTGGATCAATGCCCTTTGTTGTGTAAAAATGACTGAAAAGATCGGCATAACAATGCCTGCAGATTTGGGTTTTTCACTTATTAATTCATGGGTGAGCGCAAGACTATTGAACTTGAGCAAGGATGGGAATATATGCAGAAAGGGATCACAAAGCTGAAGGGGATTCTGGATGGATCACTGGAGCAATTCAACTCAGAAGAATATATGATGCTTTACACGTATATTTTCTTTGCTTTTTTTATTGAATGTTGTTTTGATGAACTGGTTAGAAGATTCTTGCAATTTTTCTAATCTCTCTTTAATTTTCAACACTTCAGAACTATCTACAATATGTGTACTCAGAAGCCACCCAATGACTATTCTCAGCAGCTTTATGACAAGTACAGGGAGGCGTTTCAAGAGTATATAAACTCCACGGTGGGATGAATGGCATCGGTTTATTTCTTTTATTGGTTATCATTCTTCTTGCTAGTACATCTGCTGGTCCCTGTGGATGTAGTTATATTTTCTTCCATCTAACAAAGCTTTTTATGGTTTATAAATTATGTGGTATTATTTGCTGGATATGCTCCTCTCTTTCCTTTTACAATGCACATAGCCTTAGCAAAGAAGTAGCACTACAAAACATTTATGCCTGGTGATGTTTTCGTTCTAAATCAACAGCTGTTAGCTTCAACTACATGCTTTGCTGTTTTGTGCAGTGTACTATGAGCTCTTTTGTTATACAGTTAGGTGGTTGTACCTATCACCACAATATAAATTCTTTCAGTAGTTCAATGATTTGTAAATTGACGGTGGGTTGTGGGTGATTTGTTCTTGTAGTGTATCCTGGGTTTTAGTTTTAATCATTAAAGAAGTTGCAGCAGGAACATTTATCATGGGCAGTTGTTTTTTTGCTTATACTAATCAATAAAACAACTTTTAGCATTTTACACCGTTTAACATCCCCACCTTGTTCTGTTTTCCTTATCAGGTATTACCATCGATAAGGGAGAAGCATGATGAGTTTATGCTGAGGGAGCTTGTGAAAAGATGGGCTAACCATAAAATTATGGTTAGGTGGTTGTCACGCTTCTTTCATTATCTTGACCGTTACTTCATTGCTCGGAGGTCACTTCCTCCACTTAATGAAGTTGGGCTGACTTGCTTCCGTGATCTGGTTTGCTAATTCCTTCTAATGTTTCATTTTCTCTAGCCATTATTTGGATGACTCACTTTCCAGTTTCTGAGATAATTTAAATGATTTTGTTATCAATTTTCAATTTTTCAGGTTTATCAGGAAGTGAATAGTAAAGCAAAGGATGCCGTGCTTGATGTGGTAAGTTACCCTGGCAACATTTTTGCTTCTTTAAGCAGTGTAATTTCATTTCCTATTTCTAATAACAAAGTTGAAACCATTGTTCTGTGGACCAGATTAGTAAAGAACGCGACGGAGAACAGATTGACAGAGCACTGCTGAAGAATGTTTTAGATATATTTGTTGAGATTGGAATGTCACAAATGGATCATTATGAAGATGATTTTGAAGCACATATGCTTCAAGGTACTAGTGCTTACTATTCTGTTAAAGCGGCAAACTGGATTCGAGAGGATTCCTGTCCAGATTACATGATAAAGGCAAGGACTTGTTGATGCTGCTCTTTATAGTTTTATGATTGACTTTTTTTAATCCTAATACATTCTGTGGATATGCAGGCTGAGGAATGCTTGAAGAGAGAGAGAGAGAGAGTTTCTCATTACTTGCACTCAAGCAGTGAGACAAAGTTAGTGGAGGTTAGTTCGTTGCATATCACATGTACAGGACTATTGGTTTCTTATGCCTTCATTTTATTCCTCTTTGCTTGAAAATATGTGTTTGCCCATTTACCATGCCTCTTCATGCCACATGTTAAGCAAATATATTTATTTTGTTTTGATTACATGGTGTGTTTCCTAGTAGCAATTAGCTGACTCTATTCTAAAAGGAAGCTATCAAATAAATATTCATCTCATCTTGTTTTCTGTTCCTGTATTTGTTTATTTAGCACATCTGGAGAGGATAGTTGAGCAGTTTCAGGGCATCTTGCTATTGATTCTTTACCTGGATGCTATTACCTTACTATATCGAATGTTTTTTATGATTACATTATAGACTAACAACAGCGACATGTTATATAGAAAGTGCAACACGAGTTGTTGGTGGTCCATGCAAACCAACTGCTAGAAAAGGAACATTCTGGAGTTCACTCATTGCTTAGAGATGACAAGGTATATGGTGGTCTGGAATTGCTTCGAGTCCTGATTCTTGAATGATGCTTAGTGGCTATCTTGTAATATATGGTGAATTGTAATTTATTTTCGGATACACCATGTCAGTTGGATGATCTATCCAGGATGTTCAGGCTTTACCATAAGGTTCCCCATGGCTTGGAACCTGTTTCTAATGTATTCAAGCAGGTTGGTTGACATTCTCTGTCTGTGCTATTTTGCTACCAACAGAGCCTCTTTTGATGTATTTTTGGATTGCCGACCCTTCCCACAATTCTCAAAAACTTACCCTCTATTTTTGTGCATTGTTCAGCATATTACTGCTGAAGGAACAGCCTTGGTCCAGCAGGCAGAAGATGCTGCGAGTAGCCAGGTTTGTCCGTGTGATTTTATTCCTTGCACTGCTTAATGGCAAATTGTGCATCTTAGTATAGTTTTAGTTGTGTGCTGTGATAATTCAATGTGTTAAATTACTATCATGTGTATATTATGTAGTCTCCGAGTTATGTGCATTCTTCATGTGATTCTGACCATACGTAGCACTATAGTTGTTTGGAGAGGAAAACACCAGTCTTGCAGTTATAACAATGTGTCTTTTACATTTTTGCTGACACTTATATATGGTCATACCAGAAAACATCTGGAGTCTTTAGTCTTGAGGTTGTGATGCTGTGACTCAATATTTCTTTAGCTGTTTTTTTCACACAATGTAACTTTTCATTCAATATATTTAGAAATAAGCTAGATGTGTCTTTTTTCAATTGTTTATTGTGGTGCTAAAGATGGTGTGTGCTTCCACAGGCTGCAAATGGTGGTGTTCAGGAACAAGTAAATCTCTCACCTTCTATGCTTTAGATACCTACTGATAGTTGGGAATGTCAAAAAAATTACTTGATGGATTGGTTTTCAGGTTCTCATCCGAAAGATAATTGAGCTGCATGATAAATACATGACTTATGTGACTGATTGCTTTCAAAACCACACCTTGTTTCACAAGGTAGGTGGCAGACAGCATAGTCTTGTTCTTTAACTTTTGTTTTATTGTTTCATTTAACAGGTTTGTTCTTTTTTTGGGTTGCTAAATAGGCCATGAAAGAGGCTTTTGAGATTTTTTGCAATAGAACAGTTGCTGGGAGCTCTAGTGCTGAACAACTGGCCACCTTTTGTGATACTATCCTCCGAAAGGGGGGAAGTGAGAAACTAAGTGATGAAGCCATTGAAGAAACACTGGAGAATGTGATCCAATTTGTCATGTTAATTTGTGAATCTTCATATGAGTCTGATAGATTTTTCAGAACTATGTGCTGAGACTTGTTAGTGATTAGAAATTTGAACTGTGATGGATTTCTGTAGGTGGTTAAGCTGCTTGCATATATTAGTGACAAGGACCTTTTTGCTGAATTTTATCGGTAAAACTTATTGTTGGCATGTCTTTAATTTTATATGCTTGTTATCTGTACCTTTTCTTCTTATTCTTTGTTTGTACTTGATTTGTATTCTTTGTTTTTTCTCCAGGAAAAAGCTTGCCCGTCGTCTTCTTTTTGATCGAAGTGCTAATGATGAACATGAAAGGAGTATTCTTTCAAAATTGAAGCAGCAATGTGGTGGTCAATTCACCTCAAAGATGGAAGGAATGGTGAGCTGGCCTGGGTACTTGGATAATGTGTGTCAATCTGTCCATGCAACTGTGGTGATAGATTGTCTTTTTTTTTTTTCCAGGTCACAGATTTGCAACTGGCAAAGGAACACCAGTCCAGCTTTGACGAGTATCTTGGCAATAACCCAACCACACATACTGGGATTGATTTGCAAGTTAGTGTTCTCACAACTGGGTACTGGCCAAGTTATAAATCCTCCGATATCAACCTGCCTGCAGAAATGGTAAAGATTTACCTTGACAAATCATGGCAGGATTTTTCTGTATTTGTGACATAACTGTATTCTGGCAGTAAATGTAGGAAGCAATTTTCTTTTCCTTTATCTTCAAAATGAGCATTCTGGAACCTTTTGTTTCAGGCTAGGGGAGTGGAAGTTTTCAAGGAGTTCTATGACAACAAGAATAAGCACAGAAAACTTACATGGATTTACTCGCTGGGATCTTGCCACATTAATGCCAGGTTTGACCAAAAACCTATTGAGCTGGTTGTGACAACCTACCAGGTGCCTGTATTAAACCTTACCTTTTTCAAGGATAGTGGATGGATGATTTGCATATCATACTGTTATTATTGGATTGAGATGTTTGATTCTGATTATTTGATTCCTGTCTATCTTCTACAGGCTTGTCTCCTGATGCTTTTTAATACTTCAGACAAGCTTGGTTACCCTGAGATTATGACTCAGTCAAACTTGAGCGACGATGATTTGCCCCGATTACTTCATTCCCTGTCATGTGGAAAGTATAAGATCCTTAGCAAGGAACCAAACACAAAGACTGTTACCCAAAATGATTCCTTTGAGTTCAATCGCAAGTTCAATGACAGAATGAGGAGGATCAAGGTTAAACCTCCCTACTGTCAGAATTATATTTTAATTTTTTACTTTTAACTGCCTGCAAAGCATGTCACAGAAACCATTGCCTTCTTGCATTTGGGGTTTTATTGCTTTACTCTAAGATATTAAGCTCTTGAAATTCTGAAACTTAGGTTCCTCTTCCACTTGTTGATGAAAGAAAGAAGGTTGTTGAAGATGTTCACAAAGACAGACGGTATGCAATCGATGCTGCAATTGTGCGCATCATGAAGAGCCGGAAAGTTTTGGGTCATCAACAGTTAGTCATGGAGTGTGTTGAGCAACTGACTCGCATGTTCAAGGTATGGCATGCACTTCCTCTCTAATTTATTAGACAAAGTTTAGAGAAATTGGAAAATATTTAGGAATCTGAGGCATGTGGTTAATTTTATGTACTTGTACCAAGAATAGAAAGTGCTATTACCTTGTTGGTCCAGTGGGGGAGGGCTTTTAAGAAAATCGGACTCTCTGGTTCTTACATAGAGTGGATGCTCTTACGAATTAATTATTAAGACAGACATGAGTTTTTCTACTCCACTATGATACTTCTTTCTTAACATGCATAGTTACTCTCTCTGGTAAGTCCCTGTAAACCTCATTGAGCGAGAATTAGGAGACTAGTAGCATAGCTGCTGTCGATAGAAAGACTGGTAAAGGGTATTGATAGAGTTTCCTCGATATTGGAAGATTTTTCTTTCATGTAATCTGTCATCCTTGAATATAACGATGGATTGTAATTTGCAGCCTGACATTAAAGCTATCAAGAAGCGAATAGAAGATCTGATATCCCGAGACTATTTAGAAAGAGACAAGGAAAACCCAAACATGTTTAGGTACCTGGCTTGATTTTTGCTTAGACGGAGCTGAAAGGGAGTATACAATTAATTACAGTTATTTCGGATTAATTGCTGTAAATGGCGTAGTTGCAGTGCCTTTAGTGATTACAAAATGGAGAATACAGGGCTAGAATTTTTGTACATTCCCCCCTCCATGCAGTTTTGTGCAAGTGGTCTCATCTAACCACAGTTACTGAAGATTAATAGAAGGAATATAGCTATCTATCGGCACAAGCTTGTTTGATGCTATATTCTATTTTGCATTTGCAATTACAGCATTATCTCCGTTGAAATATGGGATCATCTCATTTAGCTTTGATTTGCTACGTTGCATGGTGACACTAAAAAATCAAATCCTACTCCACGGAGAACTTGCTTTAGAAAAGCTTGTTACACGATGTTTGGAACTGCAACAGTGCGTTTGTTTTTTGAATGCACAAAGAGGATTCCGGTTCGCCTGTTTGTGCAAAATGACAATGCTATACTAATCAAAGGGCACGGGTGCCTGGTCCGCTAATTGATTGTTTAAAATTAATTTTTTCTTGTAATTAAATTTAATTATAGTGTTTGATTTGATAAATAAATTGAATTCACATAAAATTTAATTTTTTGTTTTTTATATTATTTTTATTAACTTCATCTTATTTATTCAAAGATCTTTAAAATAAAGAGTGAGAATGGTATTTTAAAAAATAGTTTTAACATTATATTTTTTTCATTTTAAAATTATAAATTAAAAGGGATGCTCTCTGGTTTATTTTTATAATATTTTTAGAGATTAAATTTTATTTAGAATTTAATTCTTAACATTAAAACGATATCAAACATAAGATTTTATATAAGATTTTATTAAAATCTCTTAATAAAATGTGGCTTAATCATTGTAGATGCATTCATAAAAACTTTTTATTGTGTTCTTTTTAGAAGGTTAATTTGAGTTGTCTAAGTTTTTTTTTTAATTTCATCCTTGTAACAACTTAATTTTTTTCTTTTTATTTAGTTTTTTTAATAGTAAATTAATTATAAATTTATTTTAATAATTTATTTTTTATAAAATTATAACGGTATCGTATCAATCTAATGTGCTATCTTTGAGAATATTATTTAAAACGCATTGCGTTGACCAATAATCTAGAGTAGATTCTATTGTCTGTACTATGACGTCTGTGCCATGTGGTATCCCGTCCACTGGTGTAATTTCCAGGTGCGGTTGCAAAATTTCTCAAAATCAGTAATTTCTTCACCAGTCGCTCTGTTTAGTACAGAAGTGGCAATATCTGGCTGTAGCCCGCTGTCCAAAGTTAACTTATTATTATTATTATTAGGTTAACCTCAACCGTCTTTAGGTTCCCCATAAAATTTTAGACAACTCCTTCCTCTTTGGAATCCAGTTTTCTAAAAGGGATTGTTTAACTTGTGAGGGCGAAGTATGAATCTGTTTTAATTTATTTGGTGATGCGACTAGCTTGTTTTTTATACCTTACTCTCACGTGCTTGTCTGCTTGTTCTTTTAAAAAA
>Ga0325401_1006218_pt1 | contig 11529 bp, 6 predicted proteins | sample PopdelMetagenome_FD_205666 | JGI IMG/M metagenome (GOLD analysis project Ga0325401, IMG submission 205666) | Populus deltoides microbial communities from Bellville, Georgia, United States - Xylem-PdKOR-R2 | ecosystem: Host-associated > Plants > Phyllosphere > Stem > Wood/Secondary xylem | place...
AAAAATGATAAGGAAAAAGCAAATAACAATTATAAAAATAAGGACCAAAGTTAATATAAAAATTAAATTTTAAGAGATGAAATTGAAAAATAAATATTCAAAACAAAATATATATAGTAATTAAAAGTTTGAGGACCAAATTTGATATAATCAGCAAATAATATGACATTTCTAAATTTTTCACAATTTCCAGAAAGTGTTTTTAGCCCAAATGTTTTAGGAAAACACTTTTCTGGAAACTAAGCTAAATTTTTCTTTGACTGTAAAGTGTTTTCCGTTGACCAACTTTTCTAATGGCAAACAAACACAGGAAAGTTTGGAAAGTGATTTTCCAGAAAGTGAATTCCAGGAAAAAAACATAACCTTAATCAAGTTCTCAATCAAGTCATACTTAATTAAATCATCTCAATCAAGTCTGATTAATTTATACTGCTATATCGTGTCTTTATATCTATTATCAGGCATGGAATTAGAAATTGTCGATGGGAAGCAACACTACTTTATTCCACCCTCTTGATTATTATTTTTGTCCTGTTCTTGAAAATTCTTCACATTTTCAATACTAAGTCAATGAGAAATGAAATAGGCTATGAAGTCATCAAGAAAGCAATTGAAAAGCTTGGTCTGAGGCATAAAGAACACATTTCAGCTTATGGAGAAGGGAAAGAGCGGAGACTCACTGGATGACACGAAACAGCTGATATAAATACTTTCAAATGGGTAAGGGGAAAATGAAACAATTTCCTTGCTGCGACACACAGAAAGATGTCTTGCATTAATTTCATTACATCTTGTGCGATTAACAGGGTGTTGCTAGCTAATCGCAGGCTGTCTTTCATGTTTGCCGCAACACAAAGAAAGAAGGAAAGGGGTGCTTTGAGGACAGAAGGCATGCTTCAAACTTGGATCCATATGTTGTGACTTCCATGATTGCAGAAACCACCATCCTTCGGATGCCAAGAGAACATCAACCAACCCCTCATATGAAATATTGTTTTTAGTATTCTGTCCAAGGAACCGTAGAAAGATCTCTGTCATCAGGATGGAAATCTTTCAGTTTGTTTCCCTTTGTATTTGAAGCAGCAACTGATGTTATTGCTTTGTTTGCTTGCATTATGATTCTATATTCTGTGTCGAATAATGTAACCCTTGAGTTAAGGAAAGATGGTAAAAAGGATTCCATTATGAATGTGAGAACCATGCAGTGTCTTTACTTATTTCAACTTTCACCTCCATACAAACGAATATAAAGACATTCAGTTCTTGTCTTTCAAGGGTTTTAACTAAACAGCTGAAAACAAAGGCAAAAATGCAAAGTTTTCTTCTAACAACATTGTATACAACATACACTCAATCATCAATCATGGTGTAAATGTGATTCTGATGAAACACAATGAGCCCAAAAATGTAATGCCTATTACCAAAACAGATTACATAAAATCAACATCATCAAGAGCATCATAGGGATTAACCACCAAATCATTATATTGATAGTTTGAAACTAAATCCATTTCATCATCTTTTGCAATGTCTTGCAAAAGGAAACTTATCGTATTTCCATGGAAATATATTTTGATCTTTCGCACTGCGTGTTTGTATAAAAAAAATATTTTAATTTTAAATTTTAAATTATTATATGAAATTTTAAAATATAATTTATATTATTTTTTAAAATATATTTTTTATGATTAATTAATTTTAATTAGAACAGAAAATAAAAATAGTATAATCTCATATTCTTATTCTTGAACATTAAATTTTTGATTTAATATTAAATAATTATCTAAACAAAAAAATTTACACCATTAAATAATATTTTAAAATATTATTTATATCATTTTTTGAAACTTTTCAGCCGCACGATCGAAAGCTCGCAATAGCAAATGATTTTAGTGGGCCACACATTACCCATCCATGTTTTAAAGGTTCTAAGTTTGATGCTTTGACCTGTTTTAATGAGGATATATTCTGAATTTCATTTTAGAAAAAGCTTTATGTTATTTTGTTTTTTTTTATTTTTAAGAAAAGGTTATAATGTAAAACTTGATGGAACTTCTATTGGATAAAAAAAAAAAAAAACTTCACCCCTAATACTGTGATAACTTCTAGTTGCTAATTAAAGTTAAGGAAATTCAGGTTCTGAATCCCTTTAATCTTCAAATAAAATATATTCTGGCTATAATAAAATAAAATAAAATAAAATAAAATTTCTAGTCAATTCTATCATTCTACCATAGAAGTAGGCCTTCCATGGAGCAGAACCACAGGCTTTGATGGTGGCTCCGCTTTCTACCTTTTAAAATTGCTCGGCCCAGCCTAACTCTAACTAACTTAATTTCGCGCCAATCCTCGACATCTTCGGCTCCCACGGTGTCAGTTCCCGCCATCCAGTTCTCTACACCAAATCTGTCCAAGGTCACTCGTTGTTCCCCTCTATCTCTCTTGCATATTCATATGCATGGATGGAATTAGGGTTTAAGCCGCTGAGATATTTTAGTTTTTGTTACTACTTTTTATAAAACAATTTTTTTAAAATTACAACTGAATCCATAATAACAAACACAATAAGTGGCGATAAAGCAATTCCGACAGGTGAGGTCACCTCAAAATTAACTTTTACTAAAAAAAAAATACTTTTTATAAAATAATTTTTTTAAAATTACAACCGAATCCATAATAACAAACACACTAAGTGGCGATAAAGCAATTCCGACAGGTGAGGTCACCTCAAAAAGGAGATTTGACTCATTGATAAGAATCTTTTGCCTCGTGAAATTCCAAATGCTGTCCAGCTAGAACTTCAAGGCGAATGGGCAATTATTACTTTCTCTGTTCAAAGTCATGTCGTGTTCTTTTCTTCCTTTCTCTATTCATGTCCAAGATAGACTAATATTTGATTATTCCAGAGAGCGAGCAATTATTCTGCACTTCTCTTTTCCATAACCAATCTTGCGTTTTCATTTGACAGATTTCGTCTTCCTGTCAAAGCCATGTTCCTTCTCTGAATCTTCAATTGCTTTATTATAGCCATAGCTAGTCAAGCTCCACCGTGTGGAGCCTAATCAATTTATTCACAGATTAGCACTGGTAAAGCCCATCACCAAACACTATTACCTTTTCCGTTTCTCATCTCAAACTGCTCTGTCTTCTCAATATTTACTTACCATTTCTTGCTCACATCCCCTTCTTTTAGTTATCCTTGCAGCTTTTCTGCTTCTTCTTGTCAACATCCATTTCATTTCCATTCGAAACCAAGCTATGGCTGATGCAATTCTTTCTGCTCTCGCGAGCACAATCATGGGGAACTTGAATTCCCTAATTCTTCAAGAGCTTGGACTTGCTGGCCGGGGCCTAACGACCGAGCTTGAAAATCTCAAGAGCACGTTCAGAATCATTCAAGCTGTGCTGCAAGATGCAGAGGAGAAGCAGTGGAAGAATGAATCTATCAATGTGTGGCTCAGCAACCTCAAGGATGCAGCTTATGTTGTTGATGATGTACTGGATGAGTTTGCAATTGAAGCTCAGTGGCTTCTGCAGCAAAGAGATCTCAAAAATCGAGTAAGATCCTTCTTTTCTAGCAAACATAATCCACTAGTTTTTCGACAAAGGATGGCTCATAAATTGAAGAATGTTAGAGAAAAACTAGATGCCATTGCCAAGGAGAAACAAGATTTCCACCTAACAGAGGGGGCTGTGGAGATGGAAGCAGATAGTTTTGTTCAGCGTCGGACTTGGTCTTCGGTGAATGAATCAGAAATTTATGGAAGAGGCAAGGAGAAAGAGGAACTAGTCAGCATCCTGCTCGATAATGCAGACAATCTCCCTATTTATGCTATATGGGGGATGGGGGGGCTGGGTAAAACAACACTTGTTCAACTGGTCTACAATGAAGAAAAGGTTAAACAACAATTCAGTTTGAGGATCTGGGTGTGTGTATCTACTGATTTCGATCTCAGAAGATTAACAAGAGCCATCATAGAGTCCATTGATGGTGCCCCTTGTGGTCTTCAAGAATTGGATCACTTGCAACTACGCCTCCGAGAGAAGTTAACTGGAAAGAAGTTTTTGCTTGTATTGGATGATGTGTGGGATGGTTGTGGTGATAGGTGGAATAAATTGAAGGAGGTATTAAGGTGTGGAGCAAAAGGTAGTGCTGTCATAGTAACTACGCGTATTGAGAATGTTGCTCTTAAAATGGCAACAGCTTTTGTCAAGCACATGGGGAGATTGTCTGAAGAAGATTCTTGGAAGTTGTTTCAACAGCTTGCATTCGGGATGAGAAGGAAAGAGGAGCGGGCACGCCTGGAAGCCATTGGAGAATCAATAGTGAAGAAGTGTGGTGGTGCTCCTTTAGCTATAAAGGCACTCGGGAACCTAATGCGGCTGAAAGAAAGTGAAGATCAGTGGATAGCTGTCAAAGAAAGTGAGATTTGGGATCTAAGAGAAGACGCAGCCGAGATCTTACCTGCTTTGAGGTTGAGTTACACTAATCTATCACCACATTTGAAGCAATGCTTTGCGTTTTGCGCAATATTTCCAAAAGATCAGGTGATAAGGAGGGAGAAGCTGGTTGCTTTGTGGATGGCAAATGGTTTTATTTCTCGCAGAAAAAAAATGCATTTGCACGTCAGTGGTATTGAGATATTCAATGAACTAGTGGGAAGGTCATTTCTTTTTTTTTTTTTTTTTTTTACATGGGGTGTCCGGGCCAGCTTGCGCGCACCACGACTATTCTCCATGGCCCACTGAACATCCTGCAAGCCCAGGGGCAGGTAAGGCACCGCGGGGGTGACAGGCGTGCATATAGAAGGTCGAACCCGGGACGGGGGCGGAACAAGTCACACGATTGACCACAGCAGCTAGGCCCTCAAGTGCGGGAAGGTCATTTCTGCAAGAGGTCCAGGATGATGAATTTGGCAACATAACATGTAAAATGCATGATCTTATGCATGATCTTGCTCAATCCATTGCAGTACAAGAATGCTATAACATCGAAGGCCATGAGGAGTTGGAAAATATTCCTAAAACTGTTCGTCATGTAACTTTTAACCATAGAGGACTTGAAAAAACACTTTTCAATGTCCAATCATTGCGCACATGTCTTTCGGTGCATTATGATTGGAATAAAAAGTTCTGGGGAAAGAGCCTTGATATGTATTCTTCTAGTCCAAAACATCGAGCCTTGAGTTTAGCAAGTACCCTGGAGAAGAAATTGCCGAAGTCAATTTGTGATTTGAAGCATCTAAGGTATCTAGATGTATCACGCTACGAGTTCAAAACTCTGCCTGAAAGTATAACCTCACTCCAAAACCTCCAGACACTAGATCTGAGTTATTGCATACAGCTCATCCAATTACCAAAAGGTATGAAGCACATGAAAAGTCTCGTATATCTTGACATCACGGGTTGCCGTTCACTTCGATTTATGCCTTGTGGAATGGGGCAATTGACAGACCTGCGAAAACTTACCATGTTCATTGTGGGTGGGGAGAATGGTCGTCGCATAAGTGAGCTGGAAAGGCTGAATGATCTTGCTGGTGAATTGAGTATCGCAGATCTTGTGAATGTTAAGAATTTAAATGATGCCAAAAGTGCCAATTTGAAGTCGAAGACAGCTCTTTTATCACTGACTTTATCTTGGCATGAGAATGGAGGTTACCTTTTTGGCTTTCAGCCATTTGAGCCACCGCGACAAACAATTCAGGTAAATAACGAGGAGGTCCTTGAAGGGCTTCAACCTCATCCAAATCTGAAGAAGTTGAGGATATGTGGATATGGAGGTTCAAGATTTCCTAATTGGATGATGAACATGACGCTACCAAATCTGGTAGAGATGGAGCTATCAGCATTTCCCAACTGTGAACAACTTCCACCATTGGGGAAACTGCAGTTCCTCAAGAGTCTTGTATTGCGTCGAATGGATGGTGTGAAGAGTATTGACAGCAATGTGTATGGAGATGGGCAAAATCCATTCCCATCTTTGGAGACGCTGACTTTCTATTCAATGGAGGGATTAGAGCAATGGGCTGCGTGTACTTTTCCTCGCCTTCGAGAATTGAAGATAGTCTGGTGCCTTGTGTTGAACGAAATACCAATTATACCCTCCGTCAAATCATTGCACATCCAGGGAGTGAATGCTTCGCTGCTGATGTCAGTTAGGAATTTCACTTCCATCACCTTCCTTCGTATTGATGGGATCTGCAATGTGAGGGAGCTTCCCGATGGGTTTTTGCAAAATCATACCCTCCTTGAAAGCTTAGACATTTGGGGGATGTATGATCTGGAGTCTTTGTCAAATAGGGTATTAGATAACCTTTCTGCTCTTAAAAGCTTGCATGTTTCGTGTTGCGTGAAACTTGGAAGCTTGCCAGAGGAAGGTCTTCGTAACCTCAATTCCTTGGAGGTTTTAGAGATATATAATTGTGGAAGATTAAATTGTCTGCCAATGAATGGGCTGTGTGGCTTATCTTCTCTTCGCAAGTTAGTTGTTGATTGTTGTGATAAATTCACATCTCTATCAGAGGGAGTGCGGCATCTGACGGCACTTGAGGATTTGGTACTTAAAAAATGTCCAGAGCTGAATTCATTGCCAGAGAGTATCCAACATCTCACTTCTCTCCAATCTCTAATTATATGGGGCTGCAAGGGATTAGCTTCTTTGCCAAATCAGATTGGACATCTCACTTCTCTCTAATATCTAAGTGTAATGAAATGCGAGGGATTAGCTTCTTTGCCAAATCAGATTGGATATCTCACTTCTCTCCAATGTCTAGAGATTTGGGATTGTCCAAATTTGAAGAAAAGGTGTGAGAAAGATTTAGGAGAGGACTGGCCTAAGATAGCTCACATTCCTAACATTAGCATTCAATGAGAATAAAATATGTATTTTTTTAGTTTTAATTTGTTGTAATTGTTTAAATAACTTTATCAAATTCATTATTGTTATATTTTTCATATAAATGTGTAAAAATAATTGATTCATGATTTTTAATTATTTTTTGGTTAAAACTGGTTTTATGATTGTTATAAGTTTTTTTTTCTTAAAAAACAATACTTCCTATAAACAAAATTATAAAAAAATGTATGAATAAGAAAATTAGATTTTTTTATAGAATAAGTTTTCTATTACTTTAAATGACTTCATCAACTTTGCAATTAAACACATACTTAAAAGACCAATATTGATTTTATTATAATAAAAGTGGATGTATCATTGAAGTTCCCGTGCTATTAAAAAATATTCGCATGGAGACGGCAATTTGAGAGCATACAGACAACTTGAGTAATAATTCAAGAATATTGTCATTTAACAAAAGCTTTAAAATGTTTTATGAAATGAAGATCAACTTAACAAAAGTTTCAAATATAAAACGATGATCGTTCACAATATCACTTGTGAGATATACATAAAAAAAATATAAAAAAATTCACCTTAAACTAGCTTTAATGAAACTATTTTTTTATAAAAACAATTAATTTATTAATAAAACGACCTTTCGGATAATAACCGAGAGAAATATAATGAATTTAAAAAAATTAAAAAAAATATATTGAAAATACATTTACTAACCAACAAGCAAAGTCAAGTTGATGAATGTTGTCTTCAAATCATAGCCATGTTGCTTCTCTGAAACTTAGCTAGTCAAGTCTGCAGTGTGGAGATAAATCTAAAAAATAAAAGGTATATTTTATTATTTATAGAAAAATTTTAAAAAAATTATAAATTGATACAATGTCTCTTTAATAATATTCATATATTAATTCAAAAAAATTTTAGAAATTAATTTAATCAAGTACTTATTTGATTTTTTGAGATCTAGAAATATAATCATTGTATTAATTATATTCTAGTCGTTAATTTTTAAAATATATTTTAATCAAGTCATACTTAATTAAATCATCCCAGTTTAATTTCTACCTAAAGATTTTTAATGCGTGTGACCTATTAAGTTTCTAATATGTTGACCCAAATATAAATTATAATTAAATTATAATTAAATAAATTAAATAATTTAATTTATTATCAATTCAACAATTGATTAATTTATATTTGAAAACAAGGTGTATCGTCTATCAACATGTCATGATTTTCTAAATGTTAGAAAAGTCATTAGTGGTTTGACTTAATCTTCTAGTGACTAGTTTCTCAGTGCAATTAATATCATTTCATCAATAATGTTTTGATTTAACATTAAAGCATAAAAGTATGTTTGTCATGTTAAATCATGTTTATTCTCTACATGATAGTCATTGATCGTTTAAATAAGATTTGTAACTCTTCTCAAATCTCATTCCACCTTAATTAAGAATTTCTCAGTCATTGCTATTTGAGAACAAATAAAATATTTTTTTTAATTCACCTAGGGTGATGAATCCTCTCTTTACCACTCAAGTATCTTTTTATTTTAATTTTAAGAATAGTGAAGTGACAGAATTGTCTTTAAAATAAAAAAAAATATATATAAATATGGTTCCAAAGGGGGGGGTTTGTTATTTTTCTTATTTTTTTATTTTTAGGTTGACCCAGGGGCTGTTTGGTCATTTTAAAAAATAAATACTATAAAAAACTGTTGACGTGTGCAACTCATGTGTTAGCACATGCAGGGTCATCCGGTGACCAAAATCAGCCATCTATGATGATGTTTGGAGTGGCGCATTGTCCTCTTTGTATTAGCAAGGTGCGTGTTAAACAGTAGAGATACAGTTGAGCTCCAATGAGCTTTTTTTTCTTTTCCTCTCTCTTTTCTTTCTCTTAGCTTAGAAATTCACGTTAGTCCTTCCAAATATTAATTGTGTCCTCTAGTTTCTATTTCTATCAATTTTAATTCTTATTTTTTTTATTAATTGTTTTGCTTTCAATATTTTTTAAAGTTTTTTTTTTTAAAATTCATACCTAGACATTTTGTTTCATTTAGTTTTTGTATCCAATTTGATTCTCATTCTTTTGATTGTTTTTTTTTTTGTGTTTTACCTTTTTTTTGTTTTTATTTTTTTATTTTTTCCCTCATTATTTTATTTCCTTTAATTTTTTTTTATTCAAGTTTGATCCTCATTCTTTTGATTTCTGTTTTCTTATCATTTTGATTTATTTATTTTTATTATTATTTTTAACCCTCAACATTTTATTTCTTTATCAAAAAATGGTTCTCAAATAAAATAGAATTTCTTTTCTCGCAATCTCATATTGTGGATGATAGGTTGGTCAACTTAACCCAAGTTGACTCGGGTTTTTTTTTATGTTACTTTTTTTAAAATTGATTTTTTTTTAATTTTATCATTTGACATTAGGTTATGGAGCTTTGAGCTTTGTTATGTTTTTTTTTTTTCACTTTCTTTTTCTCAAGGTTATCTCGATCTCATATCCTATTTTATGTGTTAGTCAAGTTAAACCGTGTTAATTGGGGTTATCATCTCTTGAATATCTTTTATTATGTCAGGAAAAAACTTAATATAACCCGCAACGTAGCGCAAAACAATTACCTGGTCACTATTAAAAGAGATTTATAGCTTTCGGCAATGTTTGTTTTTGTGGTTGAACCACACTTTTTAAAATTTTAAAATTTCTTCTTTTGCTTCGAATTGATTTTATTTTTATGTTTTTAGATCGTTTTAAGTTGATATCAAAAATAAATTTTAAAAAATAAAAAAAATATTATTTTAATATATTTTTAAATAATTATTTTTTAAAATAATCACTACTACGATAACAAACATGACATAATTACCATCACCAAACACTTTCACTTTTACCATTTCTCAATAATTACTTGGCATTTCTTGCTCGCATCCCGTGCTTTTAGCTATCCTTAAAACCTTTCCACTTCTTTCTTTGTCAACATCCAATTCCTTTCCCTTAGAAAACAAGCTATGGCAGATACATTTTTTTTATTAATTTATGAATTATAAGATATGAAGTGTAATTTTAAAAAATATATAAAGTAAAATAAAAACATGAGTAAACTATACGAGATTTTTACAATTCTTTCTAAGAATTAACTTGGAATGTCACCTGCATCATAACATGGATGCACTTAAAAACTGCTATGCTCATTTGGAAAAAAGAGAAAAGAAAAGTAAATTATACTCGAAATCATAGTTAATTTTGGCCTGTAATAAAACAAATTGAGATTCCAGGTAAATTTACGTGTTAGGGTGTGCCTTTATTTGTAGAAATTCATATAATCTAGTTGTGGAAATTCCTCGTTTAAACACTCGTCTGTTTAATAATCTTTTCAAGGCTCAACTATGTTACTAGATTCATTTGTTAAATTATGAATTATATCATGTTCAAGTTTCCCTCGTCAGATTTTGATCCTTAATCTATGTTTAGAAGTTCAATCAGGAGCATGATATTCATAGAATTACCGGTAAGGTACGTAGCCTATATTTGTGAGAAGTCCTCATAAAACCCATTTTATTATGGTTTGAAACTAAATCCATTCCATTTTATTTTGTTTTTTCGAATTCTCGTTAGAAAAGGATAGAAGTGTTTCAAGCAGATAGTGTTTATTAGATTCTGAACCTGCAATAATCTTGACCACAGTTATCCTGAGCAATATGTTGAGGCAATTTCTACCGTGCCCTTTTAGCTCTTTATTAAAGGGGAAATATATTTCCAACATTGTGATAAATTCACATCTCTATCAGAGGGATTGCGGCATCTGACGGCACTTGAGGATTAATTTGCACCTTGATGAATGTCCAGAGCTGAATTCATTGTCGGAAAATATCCAACATCTCACTTCTCTCCGATCTCTATGTATATGGGACTGCGAGGGATTAGCTTCTTTGCCAATTAATCAGATTGGATATCTCACGTCCCTTTCACACTTGGAGATTGGGTATTGCCCTAATTTGGAGCCTCAGCAACCTCAGCTGGTTGACAATCCGAAATTGTTCAAAATTGAAGAAGAGGTGTAAGAAAAAGGGAGGACAGGACTGGCCCAAGATAGCTCACATCCCTCGCTTTGAAATATTTTAAAACTGAAAGGTACGCTCTCTCTTTCAATTCAATATATATATATATATTAGAGATACATTTATAGTATAGGCATGGGAGCCCCATTCATTTGACAAATAATTGCCACTATATATAAATGTTGAGAGATTTACTAACAGCAAGCAAATTCAAGTTGATAAATGCTGTCTTCAAATCATGAGTGTTTGGTAAGTTAGCATATTTTTAAAAAAAAACTATAGATTTAACACTTCTTAATTAATCAATTAACTTTTTCTAATTTTATTAGAAGTTATTAATAGTTATTATATTTTCTAGATTTAGAAATATAATCCATGTATTAATTATATTCTAGTCATTAATTATATTTTAGAAATTAACTTAGGCCTCGTTTGTTTGCTGGAAAGTAGTTTCTTTTTGAAAAGTGAATTCCGGAAAAGTGAATTATTTTCTGATATTTGGTAGTGTAATGAAAAATAAGTTGGAAAACACTTTCCAGTGTTTGGTTATGTCATGGAAAATGAGCTGGAAAATAACTTATTAATGTTTTATTTTTCTCAAGTTTATTAAAA
>Ga0325401_1006220_pt1 | contig 11526 bp, 11 predicted proteins | sample PopdelMetagenome_FD_205666 | JGI IMG/M metagenome (GOLD analysis project Ga0325401, IMG submission 205666) | Populus deltoides microbial communities from Bellville, Georgia, United States - Xylem-PdKOR-R2 | ecosystem: Host-associated > Plants > Phyllosphere > Stem > Wood/Secondary xylem | place...
CCACCGCCGAGGCCCCGCCGATCGTGGCCGACGTGCTCGGCCCGAGCAGGTAGAACAGCGTCGAGCCGCCGAGCGCGGCGGCGAAGAAGATCGCGACGAAGCGCGCCCCGCCCACCTCGGACTCGATCGCCCGGCCGGCGAGGTAGAGCACGAGCAGGTTCATGGCCAGCCCGAGCAGGCTGCCCGAGACCAGCCCGCTCGTCACCAGGCGCCAGAGCTCGCCGGAGGCCACGGCCGGGTTGAACATGATCAGCGGGCTCTGCACGAGCCCGCGGGTGGCGAAGTTCAGCACGTAGACCGCGGCGAGCACGATCATCAGCGCCTTGGTCGCCCGGCCCCCGCCCTCGCCCAGACGTGCGCCGAAGCGCGTCCGCGGCTCACGCGTGCCGGCCCGGCCCAGGCCCACGCAGCGCGGGCACTGGAAGCCGACCGAGGCGGGGTTCATGCACTCCCCGCAGATCGGCCGCCCGCAGCGCTGGCAGGCGATCCCCGTCCCCCGGTCGGGGTGGCGGTAGCAGGACTGGAAGCCGGGTGCCGCGAAGTCCGGCCCCGTCGGTGACGCGGTCATCGCAGCGCCCGGCCCGCGCTCAGGAGGAGGCGCCGTCGTCGAACGTGACCGACTCGATGACCACCGGCTCGACCGGGCGGTCGCCGCGGCCCGTCTGCACGGTGGCGATCTCGTCGACCACGGCGCGGCTCGACGCGTCGGCCACCTCGCCGAAGATCGTGTGCTTGCGGTTCAGGTGCGGCGTGTTCGTCACGGTGATGAAGAACTGCGAGCCGTTGGTGCCGGGCCCCGCGTTGGCCATGGCCAGCAGGTAGGGCCGGTTGAACGAGAGGTCGGTGTGGAACTCGTCGGCGAAGGTGTAGCCCGGGCCGCCGGTGCCGGTGCCGAGACGGTCCCCGCCCTGGATCATGAAGCCCTCGATGACGCGGTGGAAGACGACGCCGTCGTAGAAGGGCTCGCGGCTGGTCGCGCCGGTCTTCGGGTCCTTGTACTCCTGCGTGCCCTTCGCCAGGCCCTCGAAGTTGGCCACCGTCTTGGGCGCCTGGTCGGCGAAGAGGTTGAGCACGACGTCGCCGTGGTTGGTGTGCAGGGTTGCCGTTCGCTGGGCCACGAGCAGGGGCGCCTTTCTCTGGTTGGGCCCCGGACGTCCCGGGGCACGTCCCGGGCCTGGCCCGGGCGCGACGGGCGGTCGTCGAGACCACCCGGCTGGCCCTCCATCCTGGCAGACCACCCCAACGCGCCCCGCCGCTCCGGGGCCGCCCGCCGCGGACGATACGGTTGATGCCCTTGGCCGGTGGACGCCGGCCGAGGTCGTTGAGGAGGCACGCGTGAGCAAGACCACCGACCCCGTGGAGGTCGTCCGAGACAAGGTGGTGCCGGCCGCCGAGGAGCTCGTCGCGGCCGCCGCCGAGCGGATCTCCCCGCTGGCGAAGGAGGCCGTGGAGCGCGTCTCCCCCGTGGCCCACGCCGCGGCCGAGAAGACGGCCGCCCTCGTGCACGCCGCCGCGGAGAAGGTCGGCCCGGTGGCCGAGCAGGCCCGCGACACCGTGGCGCCGTACGCGCAGCAGGCCGCGGACGCCGTCGGCCCCTACACCGAGCGGGTCGCCCCGCTGGCCCACCAGGCCGCCGAGGCCGTCGCGCCGTACGCCGCGCTCGTCAAGGAGCAGGGCCGCAAGACCGGGCTCGACCTGGCCGAGCGTCTGGAGCCCGCCTACGGCGCGGCCGTCGACGCCTTCAACGACACCAAGGGCAAGGTCACCGAGCGCGCGGGCGACGTCATCCCCGCCGTCGGCGCCGCGGCCACGAGCGCCGCCGCCTCCGCCGCGCCGTTCGTCAGCGCCGCCGCCGACCGCGGCCGCTCGCTCGTCAAGAACGTGCGCTCCGAGGCCCCCGTCCCCGTCGTCCCCGACCCGCCGAAGAAGCGCGGCTGGCTGACCACCCTCGCCGTCGTGGCGGCCGCGGCGGGCGCCACCTACGTCGTGGTGCGCCGGCTGACCGCCGACAAGGGCTCGCAGTGGCAGACGGCCCGCCCGTCGACGCCCTACGCCCCGCCGACGGCGGCCCCGACGACCTCCGCGTCGACCCCGACCGCGTCGACCACGCCCACCACCGCCGAGCCCAGCACCGCGTCCCTCTACGGCACCGGTCAGGAGCCCCAGGGATCCGCGAGCGGCACGGACGAGGACGCGGCGGCCGTGTCCGACGTGGTCGGCAGCACCGACCGTGCCGCGGACGCCGACGAGGCCACGCCCCCGGTGCCCGGCACCCCGGAGCACACCGGTGGCTCCGACGGCTCGACCGGCTCCGGCGACGAGGGCACGGCCTTCCGCAGCGTCGGGGGGTCGTCCGACGACGGCGAGCCCACCTCGCCCTACGGCCAGGACAAGGTCGAGACCGAGCTCGAGACGGCCCAGGAGCGCACCTACGAGGAGCCCGAGGACGCCGTCCTGGCCGAGCAGGACCAGGCCGCAGGCGTCGGGCCCGACGCCCACCCCGACCGCTACCTCGACATCCCCGGGGTCTACCTGGGCATCGAGCCGCCCGAGGGTTACACGATCAAGGGCAACGAGCGCTCGATGAAGTACCACCTGCCCGACTCGAACAGCTACGCCCGCACCATCGCCGAGGTCTGGTTCCTCGACGAGGAGGCCGCACAGAAGGCCGGCTTCACCCGCGCGCAGCACTGAGCCCGCGCCGCCCCCGGGCGGCCGCCACCCCGCTCCACCGCCGCCCCGGCACCCGTGAGGGTGCCGGGGCGGCGTGCGTCCACGACGACGGACAACACCGTCGGACCCTCCGACAACACCCGTCCTGACACATCGGGGCCCTGACCGAGGCCTTCTTCTCGTGAGGGCCCCGCTGCGGGGTCCCGGGAGACGGGGGACGTGCGGTGGGGACGACGGGGACGACCATCAGCAGGACGAGCAGCAGGACGAGCAGCAGGACGGGCAGCCCGGTCGCGGTCCGAGCGCGGCCCGCGGGCGCCCGGACGGGACCGGTCGCCGACGCCGCGTCCGACGCAGCCGCCGACCCGAGGACCGGGCTCACCGTGGGCGAGCCGGACCCGGCCTGGGTGGACGCCGCGCCGTTCCGCGCCCACGTGCGGCACCTCATGTCCGTCGGGCGGCTCGACACGACCGAGGTCGCCCTCGTCCTCGGGCTGCCGACCCGCGCGGTGCAGCACCTGCTCGAGGGCCGGGGCGGGCGGGCCGCGCGGCGCATCAGCCCCTGCACGGCACGCCGCCTCCTCCTGGTCGGCGCCGACGACGTGCGCGGGCTGCGCTGGTCGTTGACGCCGGCGGGAGCGGCCCGGCTCGCGCTGCACCGGCTGCGCGGCGACGGCTGGTCCGACGCGGGCCTCGCCCGGGTGGTGGGCGTGGGGCTCGACGAGCTCGCCTCGCTGGAGCGGTCGGAGCGCTGCAGCCGCCTGCTGGCGGTCCGGCTCCTCGGCCTCGCCCGGCGGCTGCCGGGCACCGTCGACGACGAGGACCTGGCGGTCGTCAGTCCGGCCGCCTGAGCCCGCGCGCACCCGTACGATCGGCCGGTGCCGAGCCCGCCGACCACCTGGTGGCACGTCGTGCTGCTCGTGGTGGTGACGGCCGTCCCCGTCCTGCTGGGCACGCGCCCGGTGCTGCACCGGCTCCCCGAGCCGCCGGACCCGCCCGAGCCCAAGACCCCGTACGCCGCGCTGCCGACCGGCCGCCTCGTCGCGGCCTGCACCGCGCTCGCCGCCGCCGGGGCGCTGCTCGTCGGCGTCGTGCTGCCGCCGGCCACCTGGCCGCTGTGGTGGGTGCTGGGCGCACCGGCGCTGGTGCTCGTCGCGGTCGACGCGCGCACGACCTGGCTCCCGCTGCCGCTGACGCGGGCGGTGCAGGCGGCGGCCGTCGGGGCGGGCCTGCTGGGCGTCGGACTCGCGGGCTGGGACCTCGGGGCGCGCGCCGCCGGGGGCGCGGTGGCGGCGGGGCTGCTCTACCTGCTGCTCTGGCGGGTCTCGGGCCGGGCCCTGGGCTTCGGCGACGTCCGGCTGGCGCCCGTGCTGGGGGCCGCGGCCGCCGCCGTGGGCTGGCCGACCCTGCTCGCGGCGCTGCTGCTCGGGAGCCTGGTGGGCGCCGGGGTCGGCGTGGTCCTGGCCCTGCGACGCCGTCGCGGAGCCTTCGCCTACGCCCCGTCGATGCTCGCCGGCGCCTTCCTCGCCGTGGGTCTGGTCGGCCTCAGCGGCTGAGCACGTCGGCCGTGCCGGTGCGCGCCCCGGCGGGCAGCGCGACGAGGAGGGCCTCGGCGTACGCGTCGCAGGCGTCGCCGCGGGGCTCGGTGTGGAAGGCCCCGTCGGGGCCGGTCCCGCTGACGACCCAGGCCCCGCCGACCCGGTCGAGGGAGAGGAAGGCGTCGCCGAGCAGCCCGCGCAGCTGCTCCTCGCGCGGCATCCACACGACGACGTCGGACTCCACCGAGTCGAGGGCCCACTCGACGGTGCCGTTGAAGTGGAACCGGGAGTCGCCGTTCTTGACGATCAGCTCGACCACCATGTCCGCGATGGTGAAGGTCGACTCCGAGATCTCCGGCCGCGGGATGTAGAACTGGTCGCCGTTCGCCGGCGTCCAGTCCAGCAGCGGGGCGAGCCGGGCGGCGAGGTCGCGGGAGATCACCGGTCCAGCGTACGGACCGCAGGGCAGGCCCGGGGTGCGCGCGGAGCGCCGCCGGCAGGAGCGCCGGCGGCCGGGAGCCGCGAGGGCCGGGCCGCCGTCAGGCGCGTGCCCGGCGGGCCTCCTGCGTGGCCTCGACCCACGTCTGGAGCGTGCGGCCGGCGGCCCCGCTGTCGACGGCCTCGCGGGCCGCGTCGAGCCCGGCGGCCAGATGCTCGTCGAGGCGGGCGGCGTCCGGCCCCTCGTACGCGGCCAGCGCCGCCGCCGCGTTGAGCAGGACGACGTCGCGCACCGGGCCCGGCCGGCCGGCGAGCAGGTCGCGGACGACGCCGGCGTTGTGCTCGGGCCCGCCCCCGACCAGGTCGTCGGGCGTCGCCCGCGCGATGCCGAGGTCGAGCGGGTCGAGGGTCGTCCGGACGACCTCGCCGTCGCGGTGGACCCAGACCGTCGAGGCGGTCGTCGTGGTCAGCTCGTCGAGCCCGTCGCCGCCGTGGACGACGAGGCCCTGGTGCCCGCGGCGGGCGAGCACGCCGGCCATCAGCTCGGCGACCCGGGCGTCGGCGACCCCGACCGCCTGCGCGCCCGGCTGCGCGGGGTTGGCCAGCGGGCCGAGGAAGTTGAAGACGGTCGCGACGCCCAGCTCGCGCCGCACGAGCGCGGCGTGCCGCAGCGCCGGGTGGTAGAGCGGCGCGAAGAGGAAGGCGATGCCGGCCGCGTCGACGACCCCCTGCTGCTGCTCGGGCGCCACGTCGAGCGCGACGCCGAGGGCCTCGAGGACGTCCGCGGCCCCGCACGCCGACGAGGCCGCCCGGTTGCCGTGCTTGACCACGGTCGCGCCGGCGCCGGCCGCCACGATCGCGGCCATCGTCGAGATGTTGACCGTGTTGGCCCGGTCGCCGCCCGAGCCGACCACGTCCACCGCCGCCGGGCCCACCTCGATCGGCGTCGCGAAGTCGAGCATGGTCTCGGCCAGGCCGGCGATCTCCTCGACCGTCTCGCCCTTGGCCCGCAGGGCGACGACGAAGCCGGCGATCTGCGCGGGCGTCGCGGCGCCCCCGAGCACCTCGCGCATCGCCCAGGCCGTCGTCTCCCGGTCGGCGTCGCGCCCGGCGATCAGCCCCGAGAGCACCGAGCCCCAGGTCCGCGTCCCGGCGGAGTCCCCCACGCCGGGCGCCTCAGGCCTGCTCGACCGAGGACGCCCGGGTGCCGCGGAGCAGCTGGGCGACCACGGCGGGCAGCCGGACCGGGTCGACCGGGTGGCCGACCACGCCGTCCGCGCGCGACCAGGTGGCCAGCCACGCGTCGTCGGGCCGGCCCGTGAGGACGAGCAGCGGCGGGCAGCGGCGGATCTCGTCCTTCAGCTGGCGGCACAGGCCCATGCCGCCGGGGACGGCCTCGCCGTCGAGGATCGCCAGGTCCACCCCGCCGCGGTCCATCGCGGTGAGCACCGCGGGCTGCGTCGCGACCTCCTCGACGCGCACGGGCGGCAGGTCGCGGGCCACGCGGCGTCCGAGCGCGAGCCGCACGTCCTCGCGGGTGCGCCGGTTGGAGGAGTAGAGCAGCACGGTCAGGGCGCCGGGCGCGTCTGGTCCGGGGTGGCTGCTCATGAGGGTTCTCCTGCTCGGCCTGGGGCGGCGTGTCGGTGGCGGCGCTTGTGTCGGTGCTGGGGGGAGGTGCTGGGCGGGCCGCACGGCGCGGCGAGCCGCGGAGCAGCCTAGTGCCCGTCCCCGGCGCGAGGCCCCGCCGGACACGCGCCGCGCCCGGAGCGGCCCGCCGTCTCCCCTGCTGTCTCCCCTGCTGTCTCCCCCGCCGTCGCACCGGCCGCCGACGCCCGCACCGGCACCCGCACAGTTGTGCCCGGGCTGTCTTCTGCCCAGCGACCAGCCGTGACCACTGGGGCATCTGTGGACATAATGACTCCGTGGCCATGCACACCCACAGCGTCACCGGCTCCATGACGAAGCCGGCCAGCTCGCTGCACCCGATCCCCCAGTCCCGCCTCTACGGCAGGGCCGGGCGACCAGACGCCGTCGCCGTGGGCACGATCATCTGGCTGGCCTCGGAGCTGATGTTCTTCGCGGCCCTGTTCGCCGCGTACTTCACGATCCGCAACGTGACCGCGGCCCAGGCGGCGGAGGCGAACGTCCCCTCGCTGTGGGCCGTCGAGACCGCGACGCTGAACATCCCGTTCGCCATCGCCAACACCGCGGTGCTGGTGTCGAGCTCGTTCACCTGCCAGATGGGCGTGTTCGCCGCCGAGCGCGGCCAGGTCGGGCGCACCGGGTCGGTCCTGAACTTCGCCCGGTGGGGCCTGCGTGAGTGGTACTACCTCACCTTCGGCCTCGGCGCCTTCTTCATCGCCGGACAGACCTTCGAGTACGCCACCCTGTTCCACGAGGGCCTGACGCTCGCGACGAACGCGTACGGCTCCGTCTTCTTCCTCGCGACCGGCTTCCACGGCCTGCACGTGACCGGCGGGCTCATCGCCTTCCTCTTCGTGCTGGGGCGTACGTTCCTCGCGCGCACGTTCACCCACGAGCAGGCCGTCACCGCCGTCGTCGTGTCCTACTACTGGCACTTCGTCGACATCGTCTGGATCGCGCTCTTCGGCGTGATCTACCTGCTGCGCTGAGCCTGCGACATTCCCCCGGCGCGGTGACTCGGGCGTCACACCTGGTGCTCGCATCCGCGTACGGACCCACAACTGAATCCATGACGTAACGACAGAGGGGTTCGATCACGTGGCATTCCTGGCAGCTCGACGGCGGCACCCGGCAGCACGGGTGCTGCTGCTGCTGATCGCCCTGTTCGTCATGGGAGCTCTGTCGACCCTGCTCGCCCCGAGCCAGCAGTCCTCGGCCGACACGGGCACCAGCCAGCAGGTCACCGAGGGCAAGGCCCTCTTCACGGTCCAGTGCTCCTCGTGCCACGGCCTGAACGGCGAGGGCCAGACCACCGCCGTCATCCAGGGCCCGCCGCTGGCCGGCGTCGGCGCCGCCTCGGTGGAGTTCCAGGTCGGCACCGGCCGCATGCCGATGTCGCAGCAGGGCGTCGCCCAGGCCCCGGTGCACCCGGTGCGCTTCAGCCCCGAGGAGATCGCGGCCCTCGCCGCGTACGTGGCGACGCTCGGCCCCGGCCCGGCGATCCCCTCCCCGGAGGAGTACGACACCTCCGGCGTCAGCGAGGAGGACATCGCCCGCGGCGGTGAGCTCTTCCGCACCAACTGCTCCGCCTGCCACAACTTCGAGGGCGCCGGCGGCGCGCTGCCGGGCGGTAAGTACGCCCCGTCGCTGCTGCAGACCTCGAACCTGCACATCTACGAGGCCATGGTCACCGGCCCGCAGCAGATGCCCGTCTTCAACGACGACGTCCTGCGTCCGGAGGACAAGAAGGCGATCATCGCCTACCTCAACGACCTGCACTCGCGCCCCAACCAGGGCGGCCTCAACCTCGGCGGGCTCGGCCCGGTGAGCGAGGGCCTGTGGGCGTGGATCATCGGCATCGGCGGTCTCATCATCTTCGCGATCTGGATCGCGGCCAAGGGAGTCAAGGCGAAGTGAGCGAGCTCGAGCGCAGCGCGTCGGCCGGCGACGGTCACGCCACCGGCACAGGCACCGAGGTGGACCTCCACCCGGAGCCGCAGTACCCGGTCAACGACCCGGGCCACCCGGAGCACCTGCCCCGGCTGACCGACGTCGACGAGAAGGCCGCCGACCGGGCCACCCGGCAGGTGGCGACGATGTTCGGCATCGTCCCGGTCCTGGCGATCGGCTTCGCGGTCACGTACTTCGCCGTCCCGGAGACCGCCTACATCGACTTCGGCTTCCTCCACGTCGGGCTGCAGCACACGCTGCTGGGCGTCACGGCGGGCCTCGCGCTGCTGCTCATCGGCATCGGAGCCGTGCAGTGGGCGCGCCAGCTGATGGACGACCACGAGATGGTCGACTACCGCCACAGCGCCGCCTCCGACCGCGACGACCGCGAGTACGTCGTCACGGAGCTCCAGAAGGGCACCGAGGAGTCCAAGATCACCCGGCGCAAGGTGCTGGGCCGCAGCCTGGCCGGCGCGCTCGTGGCCATGGGCATCCCGCTCGTCGTCAGCTTCGCCGACCTGGGGCCGTGGCCGACCAAGCGGCGTCGCGCCGCGACCATCGAGACGACCATCTGGGCCGAGGGCGTGCGCCTCGTCAACGACATCACCTACGTGCCGATCAAGGCCTCCGACCTGGAGATCGGCCAGCTCGTCAACGGCCAGCCGGAGAACCTCAAGGACCTCGAGGGGACCGAGCTCCTCCAGGCCAAGGCCAAGTCCTCGATCATCGTCGTCCGCATGAACCCCAACACCATCCAGATCCCGGCCTCGCGCCAGGACTGGCAGGTCGGCGGGATCCTCTGCTACTCCAAGATCTGCACCCACGTCGGCTGCCCCATCAGCCTGTGGGAGCAGCAGACGCACCACCTGCTGTGCCCCTGCCACCAGTCGACCTTCGACCTCGGCAACTCCGGGCTCGTCGTCTTCGGCCCGGCGGCGCGTGCGCTGCCGCAGCTGCCCATCACCGTGGACAACGAGGGTTACCTCGTCGCCCGCAGCGGATTCACCGTCCCGGTCGGCCCGAGCTACTTCGAGCGGGACTCGCGCAACGACTTCAAGGAAGGGGACAACTGATGGCTCGTCCCGCAGCCACAGTGACCGAGGCCACAGCAACGAGGGCCGAGACTCCCAAGCCGGAGCTCGGTCCGGTCTTCAAGCGCGCCGCCGCCCCGGCCGACTACCTGGACCAGCGTCTGGGTGTCGCCAAGCTCAGCCGGCCGTTCATCCGCAAGGTCTTCCCCGACCACTGGTCGTTCCTGCTCGGTGAGATCGCGCTCTACTCGTTCGTCGTCCTGCTGCTGACCGGTGTGTTCCTCACCATCTGGTACAAGCCGTCGATGGCCGAGGTCGAGTACGAGGGCACCTACCAGCTGCTCCACGGCCTGTCCATGTCGCAGAGCTACGAGTCGACGCTGCACCTGTCGTTCGACATCCGTGGCGGCCTGCTCGTGCGGCAGATCCACCACTGGGCGGCGATGCTCTTCCTCGCCGCGATGCTCGCCCACAGCCTCCGCGTCTTCTTCACGGGCGCGTTCCGCAAGCCCCGCGAGCTCAACTGGCTCCTCGGCGTGGCGCTCATCGCGACCGGCCTGATCGAGGGCTTCGCGGGCTACTCGCTCCCCGACGACCTGCTGTCGGGCACCGGCCTCCGCTTCGTCGACGGCCTGATCCGCTCGATCCCGCTGATCGGCACCTGGGCCGAGTTCTTCGTCTTCGGCGGCGAGTTCCCCGGCGACATCATCGTGGCCCGCCTCTACATGGTCCACATCCTGCTGCTGCCGGCGATCATCCTGGGCCTCATCGCGGCCCACCTGGCCCTGGTCGTCTACCTCAAGCACACCCAGTTCCCCGGCCCGGGCCGCAACGAGACGAACGTCGTCGGCTACCCGGTCTTCCCGGTGTACATGGCCAAGGCCGGTGGCTTCTTCTTCATCGTCTTCGGCGTCCTGGTCCTCATGGGCGGCCTGATGCAGATCAACCCGGTCTGGACCTACGGGCCGTACAACCCGGCGCAGGTCACGGCCGGCTCGCAGCCCGACTGGTACATGGGCTTCGTCGAGGGCGCGATCCGGATCATGCCCAACTGGGAGTCGCACATCGGCGGCACGACCTGGTCGTGGAACGTCGCGATCCCGGGCCTCGGCACCATGGGCCTGTTCTTCGGGGTGATGGCCCTCTACCCCTTCATCGAGGCGTGGGTCACCAAGGACAAGGCCGAGCACCACATCCTGGAGCGTCCCCGCAACAACCCGACGCGCACGGCATTCGGCATCGCCGCCATGACCTGGTACGGGATGCTGTGGATCGGCGGCGGCAACGACCTCGTGGCCACGCAGTTCCACGTGTCGCTGAACGCGGTGACCTACATCCTGCGGGTCGCGGTCTTCGCCGCCCCGGTGCTCGCCTTCATCATCACGAAGCGGATCTGCATCGGTCTCCAGCGCTCCGACGAGGAGCGGCTGCTGCACGGCGCGGAGACGGGCATCATCGAGCGCGACCCGTCCGGTGCGTACACCGAGCGGCACAACCCGATCAGCCAGGGCGAGGCCTACACCCTCACCCAGCACCGTGAGTACGCCGCGCTGATGCCGGCCGAGGCCGACGACGACCTCAGCGACGGGCAGCTGCGTCGGGAGAACCTGCGGCGTCGGGCCAGCCGGTTCTACTTCATCGACACGCTGCGCAAGCCGACGCGGGCCGAGCTCGAGGCCGCCGCCCACCACGGCGACGACCACGACTCCATCGGTGACGGGCACGACGGCAACGGGCACAACGGCCACAACGGGAACGGCAACGGGCACCACTCGATCGAGGCGGGCCGCGGAGCCGAAGGCGCCGGGGCGGTCCCGAGCCAGACCCAGTAGTACCTGCAGCACCTCGACGCCCCGTCTCCCCTCAGGGAGGCGGGGCGTCGTGTTGTCTGAGAAGGATCCGTCGACCGACTCCCGAGTGATCAGACGCTCCCGCCGGTACGTCGTGCGACCCGGACTTCGCCGGGTCCTGCGCCTCCGCCTGGACGAGTGCAGTGGGACGACACGCTCTTCGTCGCCCCGCTGCGGGAGGAAGGCGGAGGACCAGAGCAGGACCCGCGTCAGAGCGGAGCGAGGACAGAAGGCGCTGTGCGGTTCGTCACGGCGGGAAACAATCGTCGGAGCCGGGCCGTTGGCGGTCCTTGGACGAGGACACCGGCGACGTCGCGGGGTCCACCACGCCCGGACGAGACCGACGGAGACATGAGCACCGACCAGCGCGACCCCTCGAGCAAGCCCCCCGGCGAGACGCCA
>Ga0325401_1006226_pt1 | contig 11523 bp, 6 predicted proteins | sample PopdelMetagenome_FD_205666 | JGI IMG/M metagenome (GOLD analysis project Ga0325401, IMG submission 205666) | Populus deltoides microbial communities from Bellville, Georgia, United States - Xylem-PdKOR-R2 | ecosystem: Host-associated > Plants > Phyllosphere > Stem > Wood/Secondary xylem | place...
AGTGTCATGTGAAAATCATCAATTTAACTGTCACTCGATTTTGAAAATATATCAGCAAATAATAATAATAACACCCGTGACCATGCTGAAATTTTCCTTCATTAATTGCTCTCAATTTCATGTGAATAAAGCCGCTACTTCTAATCATTTTTGATTGGTTACTGCACAAGCAAAAGTACATTGTCACATCTTAATACATAATTTATATCCTCCTTGTATTAATATAATCATTTATATTTCAAATCTCCACATTAATTCAAAAAATTATTTTAAACGAGAGAAATTGAATATTATAATAAAGAGCTAAGTTGTTTCTATTCTATTACATACTACTCGTGACGGTACAATTTAAACCTAATGAGTTAGATTAGCTAAGAATAGTCCAAACCTCTTGAACCTCAAGCAATTTAAGAATAAGTCCTTCAGCTTTTAATATTTGAACTGGGCCTCCCTCCAACTATTTTTTATTTGAGATTGGATCCTTTTATTAGGTTTTTATAAATTCTAAAAATAATAAATACAGTTAACTTGTTATTGACTTTTCAACTTTCCCAATGGCTAGAAATATCCTCAAACTTGGGAGTATTTTTCTTTTCTCGACAAAACTTGTTTCTTTCCTTCTAAAATATATTTTTTTTTTATTTTGATTAACATGAATGTTCGGGCTAATTTACACACACCTTGACTAATTTTACGAGCCCTAAAGTTAACTAGCAATTAAAAAACATGTTATGACGAAAGGAACAAGTCTCGGAGGGGAAAAAAATTGCACTTGCATTGTTAGATGAAGAAAAAAATTAATAAAAATCTTACTTTTAAATGAAAAATAGTTTGAGGGAATTTTAATCTAAAATTAGAAATTGCTTTGATTGATTTAAATTTTATAAAAGATTTTGAGCGATTATCCATTTAAATTTAATAAAAATAACTATAAAAAGATTCCACAAATTTAAATTTAACTCAAATTCTACTTATTTGATAATCTCAATTAAATTAATACTAGAGCATACATAATCGCACCCGAAATAAAAAATATTTTTGAAATAAATAAATAAAATTTCAAATTATTTTTGTCAAACAAATTTGATCACAAGTTGATTATGAATCTCGCATGATATTCATTTATCAAATTGTTTATAATAACAAGGGAAAGATTGTTTTGGTGAAATAAAATTAATATATATAATTATTTTTTTGTCTAGACATATTTTTTATGGAAAAAATTGTAAAATTAGTAGAAATATCTTTTATATATATATATATATATATACACAAACAAAATCTATAGTAGATTCTCCTATTTAGTTTTTGGCAAGAAAAAACAAGGAAAGGATCAGAAAGCATTTGGTAAAAAGGAAAATGAATCATTTGACCTACTTTTCTTTTTGTCGGAAGAACATTCTCCCAATTTTCATTTTCCCTTTTTGGAAGTTTAATTTCATGTTTTAAACTTTAAATCACAAATTAAACTAATCAGAAAGATTAATTAAAGAGGTTGATGGCTGCCTAATAAGGGCGGGCAATTAAAACGGCAATGCTTTTGACTTTTTATGCCCCCTCGGCTTTTTTGATGGCAAAAGGAAATTAATTTATCAATAAAATAATTTAATTTATCCAAATTAAGATAAAATCTGGTAACCTTCTCTCTTTCCGTTAATTCAGGCAAAAAGAACCCACAACAACAGCAACAAGCAACAGTCAAAATTCAGTCAATATTTAGAAATGTTGTTTTTTAAAATATTTTTATTTTAAAAATTTATTAAAATAATATATATTTTTATTTTTTTAAATTCATTTTTATATAAGTACATTAAAAAGATTTAATAATAATAATAAAAATTTTTAAAATACGGTTGTACCTTAACAATAACAATAAACGGGCTCTAAACAACCTTCCAAAATTGTGACACGTGTACTTACTCTACTCGCTGGGACCACCACCACCTCCAAAGCAGAAAGATGATAGAAATTGTTGGGAAAACCTCAAATTAATCCCCTAACTATCAAGTTATTCTCAGTTTCGCTCTTAGAGTTATATTTTCTCAATTAGATCTTCCAATATTCACAAAGTAGTCGAGTTAATTGCAACAAACATAATTACAATTTTATTTTTATTTTTTTTCTAATATTTTATTTTTTATTTGTTTTTAATGTGATGAGAAAATGAAAATCTCAAATAAACTTATTTACTCATTTATTAATCAAGTAAATCTAAATAAGTCAAAACAAAAATTAAGCATGAATTTAATAAGATTTAAATTAGCTAAATTTAACCACATCAATTGTGTTTGGAATTGTGGTGTGATGTAATGTATGCTTTTTTCTTGAAAATATATTAAATAATATATTTTTATTTTTAACATCAAAACAATAAAAAAGTACTAAAAATATATTAATTTAAAACTTAAAAAAAAACATAATTCAAGAATTAATTTAGAGAAGTGTGGTGGAACCGCACTCTTGATATAGTTGGAGGGCTAATGTGAGGTTTGTCCAAACTTATTTATCTGTTAACATCACAAGACTTAAAAAAATCGAAACCATGCTTCACAAAAAGCACAACAAAACACACCGTCCTTGCTTCCTTTCTATCTAACCATATTACATTACAGTTACAGTTACAGACCCCTCCCTATCCTCTCTCTCTCTCTCTCTCTCTCTCTCTCCCCCCCTCTCCCTCTCCTCTAATCACCATAGACAGGCGGACTTCAGTTTCCTTTACGTTTCTTTATTTTTTCAAATTCCAAAATCCTTTGGAAGAAAACTCACTTCCAATTCAAATGCTTTAAGTAATTCATTTCCAATTCTGTTTTTTTTCCAACAATCTCTCTGTTTGGGGAGAGGCTTAACACAATGGGTATCTGCACCTCTAAACCCTCCCCAAACTCCACTCTCTCTTCTCCCATCGCTATCCAAGCTAAGGACAACTCTATTCCTACCAAGGACACACCTCGACCGGATCCCAGAACCCCAAATGTTAACGATCAGAACAACAGTACCGGCTTAGAATCCGTTAAAAAATCGCCCTTCAATTTTTTCAGCCCGAGTCCGGCTCACTACTTCTTTTCTAAGAAGTCTTCGCCAGCGAGATCTCCGGCGAGGAATGCGGCCAGTGCAAACTCGACGCCGAAGAGGCTTTTTAAAAGGCCGTTCCCGCCGCCGTCTCCGGCGAAGCATATACGGGCAGTGCTTGCGAGGCGGCATGGATCGGTGAAGCCGAACGAGGCGACGATACCGGAAGGAGGCGAGGCGGAGGCGGCAGGGTTAGTTAAGAGCTTTGGATTCTCTAAGCATTTTGGAAATAAATATGAGCTTGGAGATGAAGTAGGGCGAGGACATTTTGGGTATACTTGTCAAGCCAAGTTTAAAAAGGGTGAACTCAAAGGACAACAAGTCGCTGTTAAAGTAATCCCTAAAGCAAAGGTATTTTTATTATTTTAGTTAATTTGTTGGTGATTTTATGTAATTGAGTGATTTTATGTAATTGAGTGATTTTAGGGTTCTAGTTTAGTGTTTTTGGTGTGTTTGATCTGTGGGGATATGTGTGCTGTTACTTTCTTAATTTGTTTCTTTGATACATGTGGTGTTAGTTTTTTTTTTATTTAAAAAAGTTAATGATATATTTGAATTGTGCATTCGCGGTAGATCTTTAGCGCGTGCTGTAATCTTATTGTTGGTTTCTGATTTCTGTTTTTGTATTTAGCATTATGATGAAATGTAGTGTCTTGGGAAGCTAAATTGTTGGGGAGAAATTACTTTGATCAAGATAAACCTGTTGTTAAGTTTCAACTACATGGAGAATAGTCTGTCTCTGTGTTAATTTCTAGACCAGCTGGATCGGTCTTAGTTGGTTTATTTTATTTGCTGCTTGATGGTGTTAGATATTTGGCTCTTGCATTTCGCCAATTTGTTTCATTTGCTTATTTTGGTTTTTGTTTTTGTTGTTAGATGACTACAGCAATTGCCATTGAGGATGTGAGAAGGGAGGTTAACATACTGAGAGCATTGAACGGGCATAACAATTTAGTACAGTTTTATGATGCCTATGAAGATCATGATAATGTCTATATAGTAATGGAGTAAGTGCTGATTTTTCTGTGTTTTCTTTTTTCGTATGTTAGATCCTTATTATGGTTATGTTGTGAAATAGATTGTAATCTTTTGAGTTTCATTTTTGTTGATGGTATTCTGCATCTATTTTAATGGGTTGTTGTGATTATCATGCATTTTTCAGGTTATGTGAAGGAGGAGAACTCTTGGATAGAATTCTTGCAAGGTATAAAATAGTAGCTATACCAGTATTTAGTTCATTTTGATCTAATTGATGGACTAAAGAACTGGAATTTAATGGAGTTAGTTGGTCAGCTGCTCACAGCTAATCAAGTGATGCTCTTTTCTTGTAGAGGCGGAAAATATACAGAAGACGATGCAAAGGCTGTCATGATACAGATATTAAATGTTGTAGCATTTTGCCATCTTCAGGGTGTGGTGCACCGTGATCTTAAACCTGAGGTGAGATACAGTGTTACTAACATGCATAGCCAGTTGCATTCTGTCCTGCAGCTTTTGTTGAGAGTCATATTCTCAGAGTCTCATGCCTGGGCATTTTGAAAGATTATTCCTTTCCAATTCTTCAAATTGTTCATTCATTAGCTTTTAGTTAGGATCAATTGTGCTATTTGAGGCAGAGTATGAAACTGGAGCACCTGAATCTGCTTGCATAATAAAGACCAGTGCGACTTCTAAGGAGTCCTTGTTGTTTTCCCTTTTTGAGCTATGAGTGGAATATAAGTGTGTGCCCCTTGCGAGATATTTTTTTTGTAATTTTATAGGCATCAAAAAGTTCTTCCTGTTTGGTATCACGTGCATCAAGTTTTTTTTTACTTGAATGCAACTTGATGAAAATGATCAGGAAGAGGGAAGAACATGTGATTACTTGTACTCTCTTTTGCTAGGATTTTCGATTTTAGAGATTTTACTGGAATTAAAAGTGAAAAAACTGAGACAAAAAGAAGAAGAAGACAACAACGACCTAAGTTTGGCTGTCTTTTTTGCTAATTTATTGGTCATCAATTGTTGGTTGAAAACTGACTACTTATTTGCTTACTGCGTGCATAGTTGCATTTTGTTATTCATGCATTCTTATCTAAGTGTAGCTGATTGCTGGATCAGAATTTCTTGTTCACATCAAAGGATGAGGACTCCCAGTTGAAGGCCATAGATTTTGGTTTGTCAGATTTTGTAAAGCCAGGTTTGCACTTGCTCTTTATTCTGAGATGTAGTTGGCTGCTTTGTTTTCAATAGCTCCATGAATTCACTAGTGGTTTCTAAAATATATCTCTTTTTACAGATGAAAGGTTGAATGACATTGTTGGTAGTGCATACTATGTAGCACCTGAAGTTCTACATAGATCTTATGGTACAGAGGCTGATGTCTGGAGTATTGGTGTGATTGCATATATTTTGTTGTGTGGAAGCCGTCCATTTTGGGCCAGAACTGAATCTGGGATCTTTCGTGCTGTTCTAAAAGCCGATCCAAGTTTTGATGAGACCCCTTGGCCTTCACTTTCTCCAGAGGCAAAAGACTTTGTCAAGCGCCTATTGAATAAAGACCCGCGAAAAAGATTGACTGCTGCCCAGGCACTAAGTAAATGCCTTGACCACTGTTCAAACGCTACCTGCTGGCTTTCTTGAATCTGAATTGATATTTGCTATTATTTGTTGCAGGCCATCCTTGGATTAAAAGTTCTAATGAGGTTAAAGTGCCTCTGGATATACTCATACTCAAACTCATGAAGGCTTATATGCGCTCATCATCTCTTCGGAAAGCTGCTTTAAGGGTTTGTAATGCAATTTACCAATGAGATTGTTTTGTAATGTGATTTGATGCTGCCTACTTGAGTGTGAAGTGCAACTTTTCATTTAAAGCTCCTTTCAACTTGTGTCATTATTTTTCCTATGTTGCTTCCATGTGCTTATGTTGAGTGGTTGTGAAGGTGTCACTATGGGTTAATACAGACAATATCATCCTTACTGGATCATTCATGCATAGATGTTTAGATCATATTTTATTTTGAAAATGTATACATGGCTAGAGCCAGAAATGCTAGCCAGAACTTGTTTGGTACACCTCAATTTTGCTATTCTCTAGCTTTTAATGTTGATTGTAGTTTATGGATTACAAGTAACTGTATTTCCAAAGATATGCCCAGCTTAGCACTGGCTGATTAATGATTCTAATGGGCTCCAGAAATGCAGTTTATGGATTACAAGGTTGTCATTGAACAGCCATGTAATAATTCTTACAAGTGGTTATTATCAAGCAATTTGGGGCTATCATTAAGCAAATTACTTGGGAGTTTTTTGTGTAGCCTCGACCCTTGATGATTACGCTTTTACGATTTTGTACTGAACTTTTTGTTGGCATTTTGGCAGGCTCTATCTAAAACGTTGACTGTGGATGAGCTATTTTATCTGAAGGAGCAGTTTGTGCTCTTAGAACCAAACAAAAATGGCACTATAAGCTTAGAAAATATTAAAACGGTTGGTTGCTTTTTGATTGCTTTAATTTTTATTACTTGTTAGCTCATTTGTCGCTAGTTATGCTAATACTTTTTTTAATGGTCAGACCTTGATGAAAAATTCTACAGACGCCATGAAGGAGTCACGGATTCCTGATTTTCTAGCATCTGTAGGTGTTTCATTTGTGGTAGTTATTTAGATTGTCATTTGTGGTTTTGCAGTTTCTAATCTTCAATTCCAACTGGCGCTTGTTTTTGTTGGTTACAGCTTAATGCACTTCAATACAGAAGGATGGATTTTGAGGAATTTTCCGCAGCTGCATTAAGTGTCCATCAGCTAGAGGCCCTTGATAGATGGGAGCAACATGCCCGTTGTGCCTATGAACTGTTTGAGAAGGATGGGAACAGGGCCATTGTCATTGAGGAGCTGGCATCAGTATGTTTCTCTCTTATCTCCGACCCCACAAAGAATTCTTTGCACATAGGCTTCTTGTCAGTTATTTACTTTACCTGCACAAATTCTGCATCGTAGATGTGGTTTTAACTGTTCCAGTGGTCCATACATCTTAGAAACAACTTTTCAGTTCTTTAAATGAATTATTGGCAAACTGATTGTGGTTGACTTTTTGGTCTAATCATAATGCATGTTATGCCACTGTTTGTGTGTGTTAAACTTGTATTGCCGAAGCATTAAGGCATGAATATGGTAACTCAAACGGCAGAGACTAATCAATCTCATTTTTCAGGAACTCGGCCTTGGCCCTTCTGTTCCTGTCCATGCTGTTCTACATGATTGGATTCGGCACACTGATGGAAAGTTGAGTTTCCTTGGATTTGTCAAATTGTTGCATGGTGCATCTAGCAGGACTCTCGCGAAACCTCAATAGAAGTTTTGAAGCTGATTTTAGACGCTCCAAGATGTGGCTGCTGCCAATAAAAGAAAATGGGTGAGAGGCACCGAAATCCCAACCCCAGGTCTGATACACAGGTATATTTGCCTCCAATTTATGGGAGAAGAAAGAAGTTTAGACCAATTTAATTTTTGTGGCGCAACCCTGTATAATACTTTTACAATTGTGATGCTTGTGATACTTTAGGCAAACGTAGCATGGGCATTCACAGTTTCCACTGTAAAGCTGTAGTTAAGTAAGTGTTTAGTTGCAGGTGAGAGTATTTATTAAACTGGTTAGGAGAAATTGATTTTCTGACATGTTGGACTGGTCTTTGGGTCCATGATTGAAATGTATCATTTCTACGTTTATGCGTTCTAGTCAAAAGTTAATTCTGCAAAGCATTGCTTTGCCAACATCAATGTTTAATGGAAAGTTTCTGTTCTGTTCTGTTTTTTGGTTCTCTCTCCTGAGATAGAATGGTAAATGTGTTAAGAATCTGCTAATCACATTATAGTTCAACTAACACTAATCCATAAAAATTGTATTAAGAATCCATTGCGACTCCATTCTTCTCAAATGTCTACATGTCATTCCTTTCTTCTTCTCCTTGTTTTTTTGTTAGTAAGATTTGTTAATTCATGTCATGGGTGTAACATTCAGTATCATTAAACTTGCCCAGCAGGTTAACCCAATGATAATGATTTGTTTGTTAACTCGGGATCTCATTTGAGCCTAGTTTCATGTTAAACTTGGTAGAAGTTGACTGGTTGATTTCACAAGTTAATTCTTTATGACTTGATTGATTTAATTAAAATTTGTGAAACATATTATCTGACTCTTTTTTTTCTTCAAAAGGTATCATTTTAACTTACTTTTTAAATAAAAAATCTCGAATTGATGTTATTTTGGATCAATTTTCATAACCCCAGAAATATTATGAGTTTCATAACTCTTCTGCATATTTCCATTTGTCTTGTACAAATGTTTTCTTCGTTTTTAATCATTTTATTGTGACCCGTTTAATTACTCGTATGAATAATTAATTTCTTATCTCCCATTCCTTTATAAAAAAAAACCTTCCTGTATAAGAAAGTTTATAATGATTTTCGGTACGTAAAATTTTCATATATAATTCAAAGTACAGTTATCCATAGTACTTTGAATTAATAAAAAATAAACACAAAGAAAAAGGAAATTAATAAAAAATATTTTAAAAAAGAGTGAAAAATCCGATGTAAAACACAAGGCTTTGAATCAATCTATAAGCGATGATATCACAGTACTGTCGTAAATTTTTATTTATGTTTTTTTTTAAATGAAAATAAAAACAAGAAAAAGAAATCACCGATGATATCTTATAGGAGAAGAAAAAAAAATCAGCGTGCTCGCCTGCTCGGCCGGCCGTTCATTGGAGCAACGTGTTGTTTAATTATGTAACTGTCATTCTTTTCAAAAAAAGCTATAACTCCCACAATTCAAACGTATTGCAGCGAGGAATCTTTCTTAGACATGGCGCCTGGAAGCGACAGGAGCGCAAATGCCATGTGATTTGCCACTCTCCATCAGAAGACAGTAGCGACGATAATGAAGTTGAAGAAACTAGGCCTTATTTCCACAATAAATTAGCATCTATAAATATTTAGCTTCATTTTTAATTTATTTGTTTTTCTGTGTCTCTTATCAACAACAGTGGAGACGAAAGCAATCATAGCGATGAATAAGACTCGAGGAGTAGGAGGATGGCAGCAGCGATGGAGGTAGTGAAAACACAGGGACATGTATTCCTGTTCTTACTATTTTAAGAGGATAGAAATTCATTCTAAATGTTGGTGTATTTTATTATTTTCAGGTTTAGGGATGGAAAATGGAGAAGAAGTTTGTCCAAGTTCATCGTTTATTATAAATTGTAGAGGCATATATATTGTTTCTTTGATTGATCGATTGTGTTTGTGCTTGTAGCTGCCATGGAGGGTAATTTGAAGTCTTGATAATTGAATCAGGTGATGTTAATGCAGAAAGGTTATTCAAAGTACCCTTTTGTCTCAGTTCTGGTTGTGCTATATTATCTTCCTTTATGATCTTTAAGTTTGGATTGTGATTTTTCTATTGCTTTGTTGATCAGGTTTTGGTATTAATTAGATCTAAGAAAGGGACAAGGCACTGGAAGATTCTCGGGAGGAGAGCTGTAGCTGGAAGGCTAGTTAAGGAAAGCTATGGTTCTGCCAAACAGCAACATACATTTATAGTAGTAAGACTCTGTTTTCAGGTGAAAATCTTAAGTTGATTTGGGTTCTGAATGACCTCTATCTGGGTGCCCTAGGGTTCTATATCTCCAGTAATAATCAAATATTTTTTTAACTGAAGAGATTATCAAATATCGGTCTACCTTTATGGGCACATGATAGTATCCTTCTCGGCTATATTTATTGGTTTTCATTGTGAAGTTCAGCTTAGTTTATGGTGATTTACCTTTTTTGATTGGTTATTGTGTACTAGGTTGAAGTACTGTGGAGCAAGGGGGTTAAGAAATTGCCTCCGCTTCCTCCTCTGCCTGTGAAAGGCCGGAATCTCTCTAAAGGAGAACTATCAGACAAGTCGGGGGGCATATGATAAAACAAGAAGTTTCTCTAGTATTGACTTTCTAATGTGTTGTTTTCTTATCTATTTCTTGTCCACTTCATGCATAGTGTTGGAATGGTGTAGCAGAGAGACATAAAGTGCTTGCTGAAAAGCACAAACGAGGTGCAGCAACAAGACGTCCGAGAACAAAGAAGAAATCTAAGATGACATGGTCTAAAAATGGAGGTATGCGTAGGGTTTGTGTTTGGGGTTTTCTTTTTCTAAAGCATTAACCTACCGTGTCACATTTCATCCACGATGTTGACATATGCATAGTGTCTTAATCCTTCCCATCAACTGTGATGCCTGCACAATATCAGGGGCTTATTCAAAACAGTGGAACCAATTATGGCCATGCAAATCCTAGCTACAACTTCGAAGGGAGTAATTCGAGCCACATACCAGAAATGATTAACATTGACAGACCATTACACCGAATTCCTCAAAGAATGGAGACATAGGGACCGTCATCGTTGAGATGTCACATCTGGGATATGAAAGATGGGTTATTTCCTGTCATCCAAACGATGCTGATAAAGAGTAGCAAGATGCCTTGCAATCAATTGATGCGCTAATTTGGTTGTAAGTAATCCAGTTATTACTCCAGTTGGTGATTTTCTCTCTTGGTTGATCCACCTTAATCATTTATGAGATGCTTCAATCATATTCATCTGTCGAAGGCTCACCGGGTTAGGAGAAGGACATGATAGCAGTAGCCTCTCAAATTGGATTTTATTGATCATGTATCAATGATATATGCAATGATTGCGATGCGACATTGATGGTGAGAAGCAAACAGCCACAATTGTATTGATAGTTTGACCAATTCTCATGCAAAAACAAATAGCATAGTCCTTTCCCGCAAATTGCAAGACCTATCTACAAGATTGCTTCCATCTTGCGTTCATTTTCTCTCTGAATTCCAAGTCTGGAAATTGGTGCCAGCAATGCTTGTTAACCATGGCCCTTCTGCATAAACATTTTGTTCTCATGTTGGTAACATCATCTTGTTAAATGAACACATTTCCTTTCTATATGCTTTATTATTGAAGACATTAACCGCATTTACAAGAATTACTAGATAATAAATTCCATTTCATCTTAATGGGACTGGGCATTCTAGAGCTTCCAAATCTTTTTGGTTGGACTTGGAAGTTGTGGACTAGTAAATGTTTGGTCAACCTGTTTAGCCCAAGAATTCGCCAAGGAAATTCTTACATTTTAAGCTTTATCGAATGTTTATTCATCTAGACTCATGGTTATCCTCGCTGGCTGGAATTGATGCACTATAGTGTGCTTGATAGAGATTATTGAGAGAATTCAACCAGTTTATCTAGATCTTCATTCTTGGTTTTGCAATTGCTGTTGACGGACATTATGGTTGTGAACGTTTTATACAGGACAAGAAAAAGACTCGTTTAAGAATTAAACTAGGTCCGGGTAGCGATACGCTGCCGGTAGGATCCAAACCCATTTACCGCATAAAAAAA
>Ga0325401_1006230_pt1 | contig 11520 bp, 5 predicted proteins | sample PopdelMetagenome_FD_205666 | JGI IMG/M metagenome (GOLD analysis project Ga0325401, IMG submission 205666) | Populus deltoides microbial communities from Bellville, Georgia, United States - Xylem-PdKOR-R2 | ecosystem: Host-associated > Plants > Phyllosphere > Stem > Wood/Secondary xylem | place...
ATATAATTAATTTTAAATTTGAATTAAATAAGGATTTAATGGGTTGGTTTTAAAATTAATTTGTTAATTCGAGTTAAATAAAAATATTAAATAGTATTTTATGATTTAAATATTTTTTATAGTTTTTTTTTCTTTAATTCCACTATGAGCGGGGGCAGTCAACTATTTCCGTGCTAATAAATCAGTATGTCCTGGGGGTAAGTTCGAACTTGTAATGCTCACAATTTCGTCTTTTATCGAACCCAAAAAAAAGGGATTTTGTTTTGGTCTGCTGCTGGAAGAAAAAAAGGAAAAAAAAAAGAGATCCAACTCCAAGTCTCGAATAGGTGGAACGGGGGGGGGGTGGGCATCTGATCCAAGCAGGCAGGCAATAATATTGAGAACTTTTAGCTTATGCTTGGACTTTGGACTCCTCTTGGTGTCCTTGACTACTCAATTTTGTCCTTTTTCCGACTCGAAAGCTTTTAATCTTCTTCTCCTGTCCTTTCTAACGTTTGCCGTGTCCCTGCCATCTCTTGCCCTTTTCCCCTCTCCCTGCCTTGAGAAAAACAAACTAAAAATTCAAGCCAACAACGTGGCACTCTTGCAAAATAGATCAATCATTGTGACGCGTTGCTTCCATTTGCACATATTTGAGTGTACATTTTGGATGTTCTGCGCAACACCATCATGATAATAGCCCTTGGTCGGGAGGACATTAGAGCAGGCTTATGGTAACCTGCCATTGGAGATGGCAATCCCAAAGGTCCGTCAAGAATTAATGCAGGATATGATAACCAGTTGTTCCATAATTATGCCATTTATAATTATTCTGTCGTAATGTCAATTAGGGATACAAAGTACTTGTAACCTTATCGCGTCCATTTATAAAATCTGGAAGTAGTCTCATTTTGGTAAGTTTTATGCTATTAAGGAAATTGCATTACTGTTTTTTTTTTTAATCTACGAGAATATTCAGCCTAGTTTGTGTATACCTCGACTAATTTCATGGATCTTAAAATTAACAACCATGTAAGTTTTCAATGACCCTAATATTTGTGGGACTCAAACTGGTGACGTTTAGGGAACAAAACCAGAACTTGACCAGTTGAGCTACACCCCTCAAGATTTGTATTACTACATGTTTTTTTTATTAACGTGAGTGTCCGGGTTAACTTGCGTGCACCTCGGCTAATCTCACGGGCCCTAAAGTTAACAACCATGTAAGTCTTCAGTGGCTCTGAAGTTTTGTGGATTTCAAACTGGTGACTTTTAGAAAGCAAATTCAAGGACTGACCAGTTGAGTTACACCCTATTAAATGTTTTATTAGGTATGTTGTGGTAATGCAGTGAAAAAAATACAATATTTCATTCCATTCCTTTTTTTTAATATAATACAGTAAAATTATTCTTCTAACTTGCTAAACATTTGATCATAACAGTTAAATCTAATTTAAAGATTAATATGAAAAAAAGCTTAGGTCTCTGAATCATTAAATCAATCTACAAATCATTTTTTTTTTAATTACACCCGTATATAATATTTAAAATCTAAGTCCATCTTATAGATTACATCCATATACATAATAAGACATGTAATATAATGTTTAAAATCTTAGTAATATCCTAACTCAACTCTTAAACCTATTCGGAAAAAAAAAAACTCTTATACCTAATATCTAGCAAAACCGCCCAGCAAGGTTTCTTCTCCTTCGTTTTCTTTACTATCCACTATTGCAAATTTAAGATTATATGAAATTAATTAAAAAAAAACAGTTTATAAAAAAAAACGTTTTGAAACAGAAATCAAGGTGTTGATAAAAAAAAATACATCATTGATAACAATGGATAATTTTTTTTTCCTTTGAAAATTAAGGGGCAGAAAAAATATTAGATAAAAAAAAAACAAATAACCTAGATGATGCGAAATAACCTGTTAAACTTGTGATTTAACTCGTGAACTCAATTAAATTTAATAATTTTATTTTATTTTTTTAACCCGAATATAAAATAACAAAAAAAAAACACCCAAAATGAGCCCAAGCACTTATAGCTTATGCATTTGAATAAAACAACCTAGACACCTGGGTGTATTTTTTTTAATATTTTATAGGGTAGCAGACAATGGGTGTCTATGGTCACCATAAAAACAAGGCTTTCTTGTTTTTTTGGCTTAATAACCCATTAATGTGACTTTTTTTTCAAAAGCACCTAGAAAATACTTCAATATCTTGATAAACTTATTTATGACCCTAAAAAACCAAGAAACAACTCAAAAAATCAAAATCAATCCAAACCCAAAAACAATTATGTGGTCAGATCTACCCCCTTAAAAGAAGAGAAGGAAAAAAAATACCTAGGTAAAACTTTCCTCATTAGATAAAACTCATTAACATCAATTTCAACCTTTTTAATAACCGAAATCATCGACAACAAACATTTATTTTTTATTTGCTAAAATTAGCGGTCTTTTCTCTCTCTCTTCTTTAACTAAAAAATAATAAAAAATAAGAAAAAAAAACTTTGATATCAAAATTGAATTTTGTGAAAACTAAAGGGATTGACAAAACAAGAAACTAAAAAATACAGGGGATCAATTTAAACTTTTTATATAAAATCAAAAACGTCATCTATTGTTCTCCGTTTTTTTATTTGATCATTTGACTTTCAATTCAATCCTCTAAAAAAAAACATACAGTTGGATGTTAATTCAAGTTTAAAAGAGCTCAATTGTACAAAGAAAAGATGTGAAAATCAAATTGATTTTTTTAAAAAAAATCACTAATTTAACACTCCATTTTTTATGAGATAATAAACAATAATTTCAGTTATAATATTTTCCTCACACAAGGTTTAATTTTTGTTAATTAAACTTGAACTTACCTTTTCATATCACAACCATCACCACATATTGTACCTATTTTATAATGCAATAAAGAGCTTTGGAAGATATGACAGCGAAAAAAGCAAAAGAAACCAACCCACCTTAAATAATAACATATCAACCAAAAGAACCATTACACTTTAAAAGATGGTTCATTTTATATTATTTTTTGATAAAATTTAATCATTTTCTCTGAATCCATGTTATATATTTACAATAAATAGTTTTAAATCTAACAATTTATATAAATACCAACCTCAATAGAGTAATTGTATTATTAATTTATAAATCTCTCTTGACATTTGATTAACAAATATTTTACACCGGATCTAACCGTGACACTTAAGGAACGCCTACAACAGTTTGCTTTGCCACAACCACGATCCAAACAGACAAAGAAGCAACCCCCCCAGATGAAGCCCTATAGTTCAACCAACATGGCAAAAGAAATAAAATAAATGCAAACATTACAATCAAAGCACCTGGTTTGCAACTAGTCTCGTGCACATAACAGCTTGTAAAACCAAATAAAATAGGCTAAAAAGAACTAGAAACATGGACAGGCCATAGATTTAATGGGATTCAGATAACCTAATTCTCTTAATTACGAGAGTTGATGTTTCATGTTTTTTAGTTTAAACTTTTCACAATCCTTTCAAATGATGGTAACATTCATAGCCACGCTTATATGTTGCCAGAAAAACGCAATGTATATCAGCACACTTGCACAATAGAATCACCAACAGACTCAAAACATCAGGATCAAAACTCAGCTATCCAGTCATGTTCTTGATTCTAAGCATAGCCAGTCATCCCAACAGAACTTGTACGATTTGTTTTGAGAGCTGCCTTGGTGGCAGTAGCCTTGGAGAAATACATGTAGTAGTATACATTCAGAATCATTGTTGCCACCACAAACACTGCTCCAGCAATAAAAACACCTTTCCGCAATGTTTCACAGGCAAAGTTTTGAGCATAGATCATCCCAACATACTTGGTATGATAGGCATTTTTCTGTGCACCTGCAATTAAACATGCTTCTGCCACCAGAAAAGTCGCCCTGCAGATGCATAAGATGAAAAAAAAAGTCTTAAAGTGCAAGCATGTCTCAGATTGAACCATAAAAATGCTAGAACTGGAGAAAGAAAATGATCCTCGATGAAATGATAGATGTAGTTTAATCACAGTTATCCTCAAAACAGAGTACTAATATATGAAACCACGTTGGCATAGGCCATCCTCTGCCTCAATGTAGCAAATTGTAATTTACAACATTATGTCAATTCACTAATCACTGATGTGTAATTTCCAACAACATGTCACTTCACCAGCTACGAATGCATGGGATCCTGGCAAAAGAGATGCACAGGCATGAAAAGAAAGAATGAAAACCATAATGCAATACGAATGGTTTGTGTGTGTGTGTGTGTGTGTATGTTCCCGTGCCTGTCTCAGTGATTCACTTGAAAGAAGAAATGATAATTTAACAAAGAGAGACTAACTGTGTGTTTTGACAGATAACAATGTATTGCATGAAGTTTCCCTGTCAAGAATTGATAAAGAACATTATCCTGAGCATCAAAATTCTCACCATGATGAAACAAAATATATGATGGACCAAGCTCGATCTCCACCAGGGGCTAGTGATCTCCCAAAACACATGCATCTTGTGACACCCATCAATAGTGATTCACTTGAAAGAAGAAATAAGAAAGCGCCCACTCCATAACCAGTTGCAACATCAGAGTTGTAGACACAGTATGTAGCGTTTGTTGCATCTTTTTCAATATGGCCCTGTTTGCAGAAAAACAATGTCTTCAAGAAAAACAGACACCATGGATTGCTGATATTACAATTTTGGACTAAATTCTTTATTATTGTCATGTAAAACAGCAATATGCCTACAGTGCTATTCATTGTCAACTGGAAGGGGACCAATGCAACCCCTGTCTGACCAATACAGGCTTTCACCCCAAGTTAAGCCTGCCTGCACACTGCCATATCAAACAAGATCACTGTTTTCTTATGCGGATTTGCTGTTGCTGAAAAAGCACTAATTGTTGAGACTAAATCCTGTTTTCTAGAACTTCTTGAAAGCAAGTAAAGTGAACTGCAAGCTTTTACTTCCATCTTCCAGTTCACTGAAGACAAATCAACAAAGTGGTGACAAGAAATTCTATATTTGCATATTCAAATTGTTACAGTTCCCTTCTGGTAGTGTAGTGTTTGTTTACCAGGAGCAAGAGCCTAAGGTATCCATCAGGAAATTCATGACACAGGAACACAATTTCAAGTGACTCTTAGTAGTCCATCAATGATTCATGCTAGAGTTCAACCATTTTCAGGATTAAGATAATATAAATGCTAAATCAAGAAACTAAAAGGTTATGCCTCAAATTTAGAGTTCCAATTGCACACACATATCTTAATATAGTGGGATCAATTTCAGAGCAGATAAATATCCACTATAAAACCAAATCAAACTTGATTACATGGTGTATGATGTCACCAAAGCATTTGGCCTTGTTACGATCACTAAAATAATTTTGGGAATCACAACAAGGCCACCCAACTCATTTACCGCCACCATCTAGTTCTGATGCAGAAAGCCTAGTGAGTAGTGACCACATTGATTAAGGAAAGGGAAAAACGAGTTACAGCTTAAAGTAAAAACAATTTGATAACTTCAACGGTTGATCTTCCTATCAGTGATACTTAATGTGATGCTGTTTGTAGGACGAAAGCTCAAGAAGATAATAAAAGACCATGGCAGAGCAACAACATAGTTTCCCAAAGACAAATTGTTCATGTTACATCGGTTACTAACAAGTCGACAAAACTAAAACTATTTTCAACCACTTATTTTAGAATAATCCTTCACATTATCAGCCATCACAACTTCACTCGTTGTCAAAACCCAATGTCTTCATACCAACTTCAGTTCAAGTCACAGCATTTCATACCAACACAAATATACAGGTTTCTCGCCGTTTGCTAATTTCAAGTAACTCATTTTAGTCAAATTTAACCAATTAGCTAGGAAGCAGCCCAGCTGCCAGGTCACAACTTCGAGACTCTTCTCTACCCCTCGTCAAAAAGGTTGTAGCCAAATTCTCTACCTTTGTACATCACAGCAACTGCAAAATTAAACAAAACCCAATAATTCTCACACTAAGTCTTAAAACACACAGATCTCCTGTTTATCTTCACAAGACGTCACAGACTCTAATAACACTAGAACCAGGGCCCAAAAAATTAGTAACAAAACAGAGATCAATCAATCAAACCACAAACAATGAGAAATATAAACAAAAACCCTAACACCCTAGCTTATAGCTAAAAACATACTAAAAAGGGTAAAGAAAACGAATGGAAAGAAAAGAAAAGGGGTGCGTACAGTGCTTCTGCGTCTTTCAGCAGCAATGGCGAACCCAAAGGCAACCAGACACAGAACCACCACTAGAAGATGAACCAGAGTCGACCCTTTTCCCTCTCCCATCTGAAAATTACGAATCTTCTTTTGCTATCTTTCTTTGAGAAAGAAATCGATCTCCTGCGGCAACTGAAGTGAGGACTTGTTTTGCACGCAGGAGGAGTGGAAATAAGCGAAAGGTTGTCGGGGAAAATTTAACTTTTATTAGACCTTTTCAAGACCCACTCGATATTAATGAGTGTGGTAACATGCTATGGCTTGAAGACTTATGTGTTGAGTTGACGTTCGGTTGTGTTTTGCACGCGCCATGGCACTCAGTTTCAAAGCAGTAGAGTTTGAGATAATCTAGTGTATGAGGTGAATTTTAACATGCAAAATATTTTTTTATAAACAAAGAATAAATTGTTTCAGTTTTTATATAACTAGGATTTAAAAAAGTAATTGTACGTGGAGTAGTGTAAAAAATAAAAATTATTTAACTAACATGCTTTTTTTTTTTAATCCGATAAAATAGCAGAAGCTCTTCGGTTATCTTTGATTAACTAGGAATAATGTACTTTTGTTGTCTTTTTGACTATGAACACGACTCGATAAGCATTCGGATAAAAAAAAAAGTTATTCTGGTAAATTTTAATTATTTAATTTTTTTCACATTCCTCCATCGAAGTATTTTCTTCATTCTTTGAGTTATATTTTACTCGGATTATATTTTACATGATTCGCATAATCCTAGTTATGTACCTATTTTCCTGTTAATTTTTCAATTCATTTTTTTTATTTCAATAAGATTATGTTCAAGAAAAAAAGTCACCACCTTCCTTATGGGATATGGAGAAGTGATTGAAGTTGATGGGACGGGCTAAAAAAAAAATTGATGGTGTTGGTTAATGAAATCCCAAGGCTTTTACAATTAGGTTCTAGAAGGTTTTTTTTTTCTAATTTTGTTATCCAGTGTTAGCTTTAATAGGTAATGAATTTTATGGTTTATTTTAATTTAATTTCAATAGATTTATCTCAATTTTATTATTCGAATTTGACAGATGAATCCAAATTAACTAGAGTAATTTTTTTTCTCAACTCATCATCTAAACTCACTACCTCCATAATTTTTTATTTTTTGTTTTATATGGGACTATCATGGTCTTGTGACCTGAATCATAAATTTTGTGAATTAGTCAGGTTGGTTCAAGTTTTGTGGTCATTTTATAATTTTTTTTTCCAGTTTTACCGTTCAAAATTAGGTTGGCTAGGAACTTGATTTCATGCTTTTTTTTCTTTTCATTAATTTATCTTGATCTCATGATCTTGGTTTGACAAGTTAACCTAGATTGACCTGGATTTTTATTTGTTTTTTAATTGAATTTTTTCTCAATTTAATCTTTCAACATTGAGTTGATTGAGAATTGTGTTTCGTATATTTTTTTATTTTTTTATAGGTTATCATGGTCTCATAACCTGAAATGTTGGTTAGCCTAATTTGCCTCAAGTTTTATTTATTTATTTTATTTTATTTTTCAATATTGAGTTGATTGATAATTAGGTCTCGTGATTTATTTTGATTTACTTTTTATAAAGTCATTCTGGTCTCACAACTTAAGTTACAGGTTTAGTCGGTCAATTTAGTTTAGCTTGTGTGGTTTTTTAGTGTTCTTCTTTTAAAAGAGTTGGTTTTTTTCTCTTTAGCTTTATCTTTTAACATTGGGTTGATTGAGAATTGAGATTGATAGTTTATTTCAATTTTATTTCTATACGGTTGCCCGGTCTCATGGCTAAGGTTTGGTAAATTAACTCGGGTTGACTCGACTCCTTAATTTTTTCTAATTGAATTTTGTTTTCATTATCACCATTTAATAATAGGTTAATTGAAAATTAAACTTAACAATTTTTTTTATACAATGTTATCAGGGTCTTGTGACATGAGTTGGAAATTCAATTGGTTGATTCAGGTAAATTCAAATCAATCCAAGTAAATCCAGTATGTTATCTATATATTTTAAAAAGATATATTCTTGATTTTTCAAGTTAAATCATACTTTTACTTGTTATTTGAGTTGTTTTTAAATATGCAAAGTTTACTGTATCACATCGAGTCAACCTATATATATAAAATATGGCAGCCATACTTTTTTTTTTTTTTTTTTTGCATTCAACAAATATTTGTTCTGATGGGTTTTTTTTCCTTCTTAATACCTGCCCGGCAAGATTTTTAACAAATTTGCTCTGTCTTTTCAACATTATCCAAAATAAATAAATTGCTAGCTCAATTTATCCTTGTATTTTCGGTCCTCTCTTACATATTTTTAAAAGTCTAATTGCTCCTAACATGTCTTTATATTTTTTATTATTCCCCAAACTATATTTTTAGTAGATATTTATATAAGAATTGATGAAAATATTTGAGAAACTCAAACCCCCATGTAATCTATTAAAAGATGAATTTCATATAGTATTTTCTTAATAAATCAGGTTAGGCTGGAGTTACAGGTACTCTCGCATGCGGGATGCCAGATGGGCCTGCTCAATCTAATGCTTTTTACTTGACTTGGATTTTAAATTCAGATCTGCTAGACCAGGCTAGGCCTCACGGAGGGCCTTGACAGGCTCTAGCTGTAAAGAGTCAGTTGAACCCAAAACTTTGTCCCGGGTATAAGTTTATTTTCTAATTTCTAATTAGGACCAAAATGGAACGCTAGAGCTGCTTCTATGATATTTAGATAATGATTGTCTTTAAAATATTTTTATTTAGGTATGATATTTACATAATCAACTTTGCATATTTAAAATTTAATTAATATATTATTTTTTATTTTTTAAAATTTATTTTTTATATCATTATTATATAAAAATAATAAAAAAAACATTAATTTTTTTTTTTAAAAAAATCTTAGAAACACGCACTACTAGCCACTGGCCACGTTTCCAAATAAGCGCTTATACTGCCTATATTGAGCCCACATTCACTTTTTATTTTTATTTATTTTAATTGTTTTTTTATTAAAAACCTAGTCAGATTTCAAATTGCGTTCCGAACAAGCTCCTAGTCTATTGCCTATATTGAGCACAGATTCATTTTTCATATTTTTTTTTCTATCAAAAACCTGGTCAGATTTCAGATTCTAATCTTCCCGTCCAGATAGAGGTTTTGATACCAGCTTCAATCCATTAGCTGCAATATCGTACATCACCGGGTAAATTATTGGAGAATGGTAATTAAAGTGTCACTGCCTTACTGGGTTAAACAACCTAAACAATATAAAATACATTTGTAACTGACCTTCCTATCTTGCTTAAACGAACATGGAGATTTATTCAGAGACTGATCAGATTGCATGGTGCTGGTCACCATGCAAAACAGGCCTCAGCCAGAATGGAAGAAACAGCAAAATTATAAGGCAACAACCTCGGGCTTTAACCAGTAGTACTCTTCTGTAAAATTTGAACGAACAGTGTAGAGATTATAATCAATCCTCTCTCTTTCTATTCATCTGGTATCTTGTCAATACCCTTCAAGTTCCAAATATCATCATCCCAGACAACATCACTGAACATTTCTCGACAAGCCTCGCCCGTATAGTCCACATCCCAAAATGGCAACCAAATGGACCCCCATGACATTTGCTCATCCACAATACCCGTAAACCATGGCCATTGATCCTCCCAACATTGTAAATTCTCCATCACTATCTGAGTCGATTCACCACCTGTATTCTCCCTCTCCTCTTCCACCTTCGGAACCGCAGTGCTCTTGCCCTTCTTTTTCGCCTTTGTACTCATCCCTGCTGTCGTTATAATTGCAGTTGTTTTACCTTCAGCCTTAGTTGGTCTCGTATTGTTACCATGATTCTTCATTTTCTTGCAGCAATAATATTGCTTTTTCAAAAGAATGGAGCTATAATTGATGGGATCGCTAAGGAAGAACGAAGAAGAATTTTATGGTATTTATAGGGGAAGGGAGAACTTGGCTACTAGAAAAGGTTGGTTTATATTTGGTGTTGAGGTCGCAGGCTGTGGATTCTTGTGATCATATATTCACATGCCACTTTCTTGTCCTTTGCACAAGACATGTTAACAAGTGCTTTTCTTGAGGTTGAAGGGTGAATTGTTTACACGAAAGTAGTTTTGTCAATTTGGAACTGTACGCTGTATACGGCTCTGTTCAATGAATTTTCAGTGATCAAGGGACAGCTTGGTTAAAATAAGATCTTGAATGACCCATGGAGATATTGCCAAGTTTTGTGGGCAGAATGGGCTTTTTATATAGCGATGTTTGGGATGCAAGACTGCGGCGGTGGGAAGAATAAGATAAGACTTAGGGCTAATGTCACGATGTTTCACAGTTATTGACAATTTCAATGTCTCTTGTGTCTACCATATCGTCGCCAAATGCTGCAGAACTTTAGCGCCGCTTGTTTTTCCCAAGGGTTGGACGACTGCAGAGGTAGCTGAATGGACGGAGGTGCGTGTAAAGCAGTAGGCCACATTTGATGACTCGACATGCATGCTATCTCTGTATTGGCCTCAAATCCAGCTCAGGTCAGGACACACTTACCTAACACTGCCTCTTCGACCATGATGTGTATATCCGATACCACCTTTTTAGGCGAGCCTTCCTTTTTATTCATTGATTACCTTGTTTCAAGGGAAGCTGTAAAATAACCCAGAAAAAAAAAAGAAAAAAAAAACAAACAAACAATGAATATATTGAATGCCTCATGCCATGCCTCCTGCCTTTTCTTGCCAGTGTTTTGCTGACGTGGTGAAGGATATTTTTTAAAAATAACTTTGCTTGAAAATATATTTAAAAAGAATGATTTTTTTAAATTTTTAACATTATCATATTAAAATTATTAAAAAACACTAAAAAATATTATTTTAATATATTTCTAAATAAAACATATTTTTTAAATACATTTAAAAATAAAAGCTACCCAATCCAATTGACATGCCATTGGCCTTGAAAAGGTTTAGAACAGGAAGGAGGGATTAAAAAAATCCTCTAGACGCAGAGCTTGTAAAGCTTTGAACTCAAATACATTAAAATAAACAACCTTCTTCAAGAAGGTCCAAGCGATAAGCTACATAAATAATATATCGATTTTTTTCAGCAATGAACTCGATATCACAGCGTTTATAATGATCAAGATCGGTAAGCCCATTGTTTCATACAGTTATCCATGTACGGGCAGAAGATTCAACAGCTATCACGACACCTACTTCCTTGAGT
>Ga0325401_1006235_pt1 | contig 11517 bp, 9 predicted proteins | sample PopdelMetagenome_FD_205666 | JGI IMG/M metagenome (GOLD analysis project Ga0325401, IMG submission 205666) | Populus deltoides microbial communities from Bellville, Georgia, United States - Xylem-PdKOR-R2 | ecosystem: Host-associated > Plants > Phyllosphere > Stem > Wood/Secondary xylem | place...
TCGCGGAGTCCGTCGGCGAAGGCCTCGAGGAAGGCGACCTCGGTGCTCTCGGGCGCCGCGAGCGCGACGACGAGCGCGGTCGGCGACGCGCCCATCGCGGCGACGTCGGCGAGGTTCGTCGCGGCGGCCTTCCAGCCGAGGTCGGCGGCGCTCGACCAGGCGAGCCGGAAGTCGGGGCCGTGGATCATCGTGTCGGTCGTCACGACGACGCGGCCGTCGGCGGCGGCGACCACCGCGGCGTCGTCGCCGGGTCCGAGCAGGGTCCGCTCCCCCGCGGGCAGCCGGGGCAGGATGCGGGCGAGCGCGCCGCTCTCGCCGAGGTCGCCGAGCGTCCGCGTCACAGCTCGACGGTAGCCTGTGGCGGATGCGCGCGAGGGCGACCGGGACGACGGCGGCGGTCGTGCTGCTCGTCGCGGCCGCGCTCACGGGCTGCGCACCCGCCGTGCACCTCGACCCCGCCGACGACGCGATCGACCCGGGCTGCGCGAGCGTCGTCGTCGCACTGCCCGACGAGCTCGCGGGCCTCGACCGGCGCGACACCGACGCGCAGGGCACCGGCGCATGGGGGGAACCGGCGGCGGTGCTGCTGCGGTGCGGGGTGCCCGTGCCCGATCCGACGGCCGAGCAGCCGTGCCTCGACGTCTCGGGCGTGGACTGGCTGAGCGACGAGTCCGACCCCGACGCCGCCGTCTTCGTCCTCTACGGGCGCGAGCCGGCGGTGCAGGTCGTCGTCGACTCGGGCGCCGACGCCTTCTCGGTGCTCGCCGGCCTCACCGACGCGGTGTCGGGGCTCGAGCAGGTCCGCGAGTGCGTGGGCCCGGACGACGTCGGCTGACGGCCGAGGTCCCGGCTCAGCGCACCGTCTCGAGGCCGAGCGCGATGAGCTCGTCGATGAGCTCCGGGTAGTCGACGCCGCTCGCGATCCAGCATTTCGGGAACATCGAGATCGGCGTGAACCCGGGCATCGTGTTGATCTCGTTGACGACGAAGCCGTCGTCGGTGAGGAAGAAGTCGACCCGCGCGAGGCCCGAGGCCCCGATCGCGTCGAAGACGGTGGCGGCGATGAGCTGCATCTCCTCGAGACGCCCGGGCGGCAGCTCGGTCGGGCAGACCACCTGCGCCGCGTCGGGGTCGAGGTACTTCGCGTCGAAGTCGTAGAAGGCCCCCGGCGCGGTCACGATCTCGCCGGCGACCGACACCCGCGGCGGTCCGCCCGCGCGCCCCGACAGCACGCCGCACTCCACCTCGCGGCCGCCGATCGCCTGCTCGACGAGCACCTTGCCGTCCTCGGCGAAGGCGATCTCGATGGCGCGGGCGAGCGAGTCGCGGTCGGTGACGCGCGACACCCCGACGCTCGACCCGGCGCGGGCGGGCTTGACGAACAGCGGCCACCCGAGGTGCCCGACGGAGCCGAGCACCGCATCCGCGTCGCGCTCCCACTCCCCGGGCAGCACCGTCCGCCACGGCGCGACCGGCACACCGGCCTGCGCGAGCACGGTCTTCGTGAAGTGCTTGTCCATGCCGACGGCCGAGGCGAGCACGCCGTCGCCGACGTAGGGAAGCCCGACGAGCTCGAGCAGCCCCTGCACCGTGCCGTCCTCGCCGAACCGGCCGTGCAGGATCGGGAAGACGACGTCGACGTCGCCGAGCGACGAGCGCCGCCCCTCGGCGTCGGTGACGTGCAGCTCGCGACTCGCCGCCGACTCGGGCCAGTGCACGCGCGTGCCGTTGTCGACGACCTCGGGCAGCTCGCTCCGCAGCCGGAACCGGTCGGGGTCGTCGGCTTCGAGCACGAAGGCGCCGTCGCGCGTGATGCCGACGGGGATCACCTCGTAGCGGTCGCGGTCGATGGCGCCGAGCACGCCGGCGGCGGTGGCGCAGCTGATCGAGTGCTCGCTCGATCGGCCGCCGAAGAGCAGGACGACGCGGGTCATGCGGATGCGGGACCTTCCGATGCGGGACGGGATGCGTGACGGGGTGCGAGCGCAGGTGTCGACGGAGACGGGGCGGCGCGCGGCGGCGTGCTCACTCGTCGACGGGGGCGGGGTCGTCGGTGGCGAGATGCGGCGCGATGTCGCGCGGGTGCAGGGTGCCGGCGAGCACCTGCCCGACCTGGCGGGTGATCGGCATGGCCACGCCGCGCGCCTCGGCGAGCTCGAGCACGGGGCCGACCGAGGCGATACCCTCGGCCGTCTGGTTCATGCGCCGGACGACGTCGGCGAGACTGTAGCCCTGCCCGAGCAGCCGGCCCGCGGTGTTGTTGCGCGACAGCGGCGACTCGCAGGTCGCGATGAGGTCGCCGAGTCCGGCGAGCCCCGCGAGGGTCTCGGGCCGGGCGCCGTGAGCGACGGCGAAGTCGGTCATCTCGACGAGCCCGCGGGTGATGATCGACGCCTTCGTGTTCTCGCCGTATCCGACGCCGTCGACGATGCCGACGGCGACCGCGATGAGGTTCTTGAGCACCCCGCCGAACTCGGTGCCGATCACGTCGGTGTTCACGAAGGCGCGGAGGTACGGGGTGGTGGCGCTGAGGGCGACGGCGGCGGCGGTCGCCGGGTCGGAGCTCGACACGACCGAGGCGGTCGGCTGCTCGCGGGCGATCTCGAGCGCGAGATTCGGGCCCGAGACGACGGCGATGCGCGACGGGTCGACGTCGAGCTCCTGCTCGATCACCTCGCTCATGCGGAACCGGGTGCCGTTCTCGACGCCCTTCATGAGCGACACGATCACCGCGTCGGCGGGGATGAGGTCGCGCACCTGCCGCAGGTTGTCGCGGAGCGTCTGGCTCGGCACCGACACGTACACCTGCTGCGCACCGGCGAGCACGGCGTCGAGGCGCGAGCTCGCGAGCAGCTCGCCGGGCAGGTTCACGCCCGGCAGGTAGTCGCTGTTGCGCCCGGTCTCGCGGATCTCGCGGGCGAGCTCGGGCCGCCGCGCCCACACGACGACATCGCCGCCGGCGTCGGCGAGCACCTTGGCGAAGGTGGTGCCCCAGCTGCCCGCGCCGAGCACCGCGATGCGGGTGCGGCCGTCGCGGCCGCGCATGGGCAGCGTGATCGGCTCGGTCATCGTGGCGCGGGAGTCGGAGGCCCGGGCGTCGGGGGCGGGGACGGTCACGGGAGCCCGTACTCGCTCTGGCCGTGCTCGGCCGGATCCCAGCGCTCGGCCGGCGCCCGTTCGCCGCGGAGCTGCTCGAGCTCGGCGGTGATCGCCGCCATCACGATGCCGGTCGCCTCGGCGAGCTCGTGCGCGTCGAGACGACGCCCGCGGTAGGCGTCGAGGTCGACGGCGGGGCCGAAGCGGAACCGCACGGTGCGCCGCGGCAGGATGCGCAGGCCGCCGCCGTAGGGCGGCAGCACGTGCTGCGCGCCCCAGTGGGCGAGCGGGATCACGGGCACTCCGGCCTCGAGCGCGACCCGCACGGCGCCGGTCTTGCCGCGCATCGGCCAGAGGTCGGGGTCGCGGGTGAGGGTGCCCTCCGGGTAGACGATGACGCCGCCGCCCCCGCCGATGAGCCGCGCCGCCGCGCCGAGCGGGTCGGAGCCGCGGGTGCGGCCGCTCCGGTCGACGGGGATCTGCCCGAGCCCGCGGAGCATCCACCCTACGACGGGGATGCGGAACAGCGAGTCCTTGGCGAGGAACCGCGGCACGCGCCCCTCGCGCCAGAGCGCGTACCCGACCATCACGGGGTCGATGTTCGTGTAGTGGTTGGGGGCGAGCACGAACGCGCCCGGGGGCAGGTGCTCGGCGCCGCTCGACCGGTAGCGGGCGAGCAGCCGGATCGGGGGCACGAGGGCGACCTGGGCCACCCGCCAGCGCAGCGTGATCTCCCGCGGCGCCGGCGGCGGGGCGCTGCGCGCGGGCGCCGTCGTCACCGGCTCAGTCCTCGAGGACGAAGTCGGCCCCCAGCGCCTGCAGCTTGTCGAGGAACCGCTCGTAGCCGCGGCTGATGATCCCGACGCCGCTGATGGTCGACGTGCCGTCGGCCGCGAGCGCGGCGATGAGGTGGCTGAATCCGCCCCGGAGGTCGGGCACGTGCACGTCGGCGCCGTGCAGGTCGGTCGGGCCGGTGACGACCGCGGCCTGTTCGAGCGGGCGGCGCGGCACGCGGCGGGTGACGGACTCGATGCCCTCCTTGTGCACGACGATGTCGGCGCCCATCTGGTTGAGCGCGTCGGTGAAGCCGAGCCGGTTCTCGTACACGGTCTCGTGCACGACCGAGACGCCCTCGGCCTGCGTGAGCGCGACGATGAGCGGCTGCTGCCAGTCCGTCATGAAGCCGGGGTGCACATCCGTCTCGACGACGACGGGCTTCAGCGGCGTGCCGGGGTGGAAGAAGCGGATGCCGTCGTCGTCGACGTCGAACATGCCGCCGACCTTGCGGAACACGTTGAGGAACGTCATCAGCTCCTGCTGCTGAGCGCCGATCACCTTGATGTCGCCGTGCGTCGCGAGCGCGGCGGAGGCCCAGCTCGCGGCCTCGTTGCGGTCGGGGATCGCCCGGTGCGTGTAGCCGTGCAGCGTCTCGACGCCCTCGATGAAGATGACGCGGTTCGGCTCGACCTGGATGATCGCGCCCATCTTCTGCAGCACCGCGATGAGATCCATGATCTCGGGCTCGATGGCGGCGTTCTTCAGCTCGGTGACGCCCGTCGCGCGGACGGCCGAGAGCAGCACCTGCTCGGTGGCGCCGACGCTCGGGTACGGCAGCTCGATCATCGCGCCGTGCAGGCCGTCGGGGGCGGTGAGGTGGATGCCCTCGTAGCTCTTGTCGACGACGGCGCCCATCGCGCGGAGCGCGTCGAGGTGGAAGTCGATCGGCCGGTCGCCGATGCGGCACCCGCCGAGGTCGGGGATGAACGCCTCGCCGAGCCGGTGCAGCAGCGGGCCGCAGAACAGGATCGGGATGCGGCTGGCGCCGGCGAACGCGTCGATCTCGGCGAAGTGGGCGCTCTCGACGTTGCGCGGGTCGAGGAGCAGCTCGCCGGGCTCCGGCTCGGTGACGACGACGCCGTGCACCTCGAGCAGGTTGCGGACGACGTTCACGTCGCTGATCTCGGGCACGCCGCGCAGCAGCGACTCGGTCTCACCGAGGAGCGAGGCGACCATCGCCTTCGTGACGAGGTTCTTCGCCCCGCGCACGGTGATGGTGCCCTTCAGCGGCTTGCCGCCGTGGATCGTCAGGCGGTCGCCGGCGAGTCCCACGCGCGCTCCCGCCTTGCGGGCGTCCTGGACCAGCGAGTTCATGCAGTCTCCTCAGCTCGGCTCCTGACGGGGAGCGTAACCGGCCGCCAGCTCTCGCGACGGGATTCGAACTCGGTGATCCTCGCCTCGTCGCGGAGGGTCAGGGCGATGTCGTCGAGTCCCTCGACGAGGCGCCACTTCGTGTAGGGGTCGATGTCGAAGCCGGTCGTGAAGCCGCCGGCCGTGACGGTCTGCGCGGGCAGGTCGACGGTGAGCTCGAGACCCGGCTCCGCGTCCATGAGCGCCCACAACCGCTCGATCTCGGGCTCGGGCACCTGCCCGGTGAGGAGTCCCTGCTTGCCGGAGTTGCCACGGAAGATGTCGCCGAAGCGGGGGCTGAGCACGACCCGGAACCCGTAGTCGCGGAGCGCCCAGACGGCGTGCTCGCGGCTCGAGCCGGTGCCGAAGTCGGGACCGGCGACGAGGATGGAGGCCCCCGCGTACTGCGGCCGGTTGAGCACGAAGTCCGGCTCCTGCCGCCAGCCGGCGAACAGGGCGTCCTCGAAGCCGGTCTTCGTGACCCGCTTCAGGTAGACGGCCGGGATGATCTGGTCGGTGTCGACGTTGCTGCGCGTCAGCGGCGCGGCGATGCCGGTGACGGTGGTGATCGCGTCCATCAGGCGACCTCCTCCACCGGCCGGACCGGCCGCGCGGCGGTCGCGTCGCGGCCGCCGTCGGGGTCCTGCTCGAGGTCCCACGGCGACGAGAGCGTGCCGCGGATCGCGGTCGCGGCGGCGACGAGCGGCGACACGAGGTGCGTGCGCCCGCCCTTGCCCTGCCGGCCCTCGAAGTTGCGGTTCGACGTCGACGCGCAGCGCTCGCCGGGGGCGAGCTGGTCGGGGTTCATGCCGAGGCACATCGAGCAGCCGGCGAAGCGCCACTCGGCGCCGAACTCCTCGAAGACCCGGTCGAGCCCCTCCGCCTCGGCCTCGAGCCGCACCCGCATCGACCCCGGCACGACCATCACCCGCACGCCGTCGGCCTTGCGGCGACCGCGGACGACGGAGGCGAAGGCCCGCAGGTCCTCGATGCGGCTGTTGGTGCACGAGCCCATGAAGACCGCGTCGACGGGGATCGCCTTCATCGGCGTGCCGGCGGCGAGGTCCATGTACTGCAGCGCGCGCTCGGCGGCGGCCCGGTCGTTCGGGTCGATGATCGTGGCGGGGTCGGGCACCGTCTCGGACAGCGAGACGCCCTGGCCGGGGTTCGTGCCCCAGGTGACGAACGGCTCGAGCTCGTCGGCGTCGAGGTACACCTCCGCGTCGAAGACGGCGTCGTCGTCGGTCGCGAGCGTCCGCCAATGCGCGAGCGCCGCGTCCCAGTCCGCACCCTCGGGGGCGTGCGCCCGCCCCTTCAGGTAGGCGAAGGTCGTCTCGTCGGGGGCGACCATGCCGGCCCGGGCGCCCGCCTCGATCGACATGTTGCAGATGGTCATCCGCCCCTCCATCGAGAGGGCGCGGATCGCGCTGCCGCGGTACTCGAGCACGTAGCCCTGACCGCCGCCGGTGCCGATCTTCGCGATCACGGCGAGGATGATGTCCTTCGCCGTCACGCCGGGGCGCAGCTCGCCCTCGACGGTGATCGCCATCGTCTTGAACGGCTTCAGCGGCAGGGTCTGCGTGGCGAGCACGTGCTCGACCTCGCTCGTGCCGATACCGAACGCCATCGCGCCGAACGCGCCGTGCGTGGAGGTGTGCGAGTCGCCGCAGACGACGGTGATGCCGGGCATCGTGAGGCCCAGCTGCGGTCCGATGATGTGCACGATGCCCTGCTCGGCGTCGCCGAGGGAGTGCAGGCGGACCCCGAACTCGGCGGCGTTCCGGCGGAGCGTCTCGATCTGGGTGCGGCTCGTCCGATCGACGATCGGCAGGTGGATGCCCTGCGTGGGGGTGTTGTGGTCCTCGGTGGCGATGGTGAGGTCGGGCCGGCGCACGGGCCGGCCCTCGGCGCGCAGGCCGTCGAAGGCCTGCGGGCTCGTCACCTCGTGCACGAGGTGCAGGTCGATGTAGACGAGGTCGGGTGCGCCGTCCTCACCGCGGACGACGACGTGGTCGTCCCACACCTTCTCGGCCAGTGTCCTACCCATGGATGCGCTCACATCTCGTCTCGCACGTGCCCCGATCGATCGGGTTCCGGCCCCTGAAGTCCTCGTCGGGATCGCACCGCGACGGGGACGGCCGGTCGTTCAGGCCCCGTCGCGGCGGAGAAGGAGACTCCGGGAGGGCTGCATCCGACGAGCGTAACACCCGGCCCGCGACGCGCCACGGGGCGTCCGGCGTCAGCGGCGCGAGAGCCGGATGAGGTACTCGCCGAGGGCGATCGTCGCGCCGTCGCGGGCGGGTCGGGGGCTCGCGGGGTCGACGAGGTGCTGCCCGGTGCCGTCGACCACGGCGACCCCGTTGGTCGAGCCGAGGTCGTGCACGAGGACCTCGTCGCCGTGCGGCTCGAGACGCGCGTGGGTCTTCGACACGGTCTTCGCGGGGTCGTCGACGCGGACCGCGGCGGCGTCCGGCGCGCCGGTGACGGAGGAGACGGCGGGGTCGCGGCCGAGCACGGTGTCGCCGTCGAGGCGCAGCTCGGTGCCGTCGGGTAGCACGAGCGACCAGGCGACCGGACGGCCGGGCACGGCCGGGAAGAAGGCGGGCATCGGGGTGGGCGTGGTGGCCGCGGCCGGCTCCGCAGCGGCCGGCGCGGCGACGGCCGGCGCGGCGACGGCCGGCGCGGCGGCGGGCGGCGCGGCCGGCGCGGACACGAGGTCGGCCGGGGGCGCGACCGGCGCCGCGGCGGTCGGGTCCGTCGGGGTCGCTGCCGGCAGGTCGGCCGGGAGCGCGATCCGCGGCGCCCGCTCGATGCGGTGCGTCGCGGAGTGGTGCGCGGCGGAGTGGTCGTCGGAGTCGTCGGTCCCGCCGGGCGCGTCGTCCGCATCCGCCCCTCCGCCGTCGCCCGCGGGCGTCGGCTCGGGCAGCAGGCCGGGAGGCGGGGTGATGAGGTAGCGGGGCTCGTCGTCGGTCACGGCTTCCTCCCTCCCGGTCGGGGCCGCGCGGCGGCGGCCGCTGCGGCGGCGCGGCCGAGGCGTGCGGTGACGCGGCGCACGGCGCTGATCCGGTAGCGGGCGAGCAGCCGGCGCATCCGCGTCGAGGCGCGGCGTGCGAGCTCGACGCTCGCCATCGCCTCGGTCCACACCGCGTCGACCTCGTCGGGCGCGATCTCGCGGCCCGAGAAGACGGCGTCGTCGGCGCGGCCGGCGAGCACCGCCACCGACCCCTGCGCGGCCTCGGGCAGCTGCGGTTCGAGGCCGCCCGCGATGCGGCGGCGGGTGAGGCCGCCGGGCACGTCGAAGCCGAGCTCGGAGTAGCGGTCGAGCAGCTCGTCCCACGCGCCCGCCGCCTGCCGGTCGCCGCTCCCCCGCCGGCGCCGGCGCCGCCGGAGCGCCTTGATCGCGGCGACGACCGCCATCGGCAGGAACACGATCGCGAGCAGCACGAGGATGCTCACGATGAGCACGAACACCCACGCGGGGAGCCCCAGGATCCGGTCGTCGTCGTTGTCGCCGTCGTCGATGTCGACGGCGGTGATGAGGTCGTCGCGGTCGTTCTCGGTCGGCGGCGGCTGGCGCACCTGCGGCAGCGGCTCGGACTGCGGCTTCGGCACCTCGTCCTGCGGCACGTCGGTGCGGTCGGGGGTCGGGAAGAACGGCACCCACCCGTAGCCCTCGAACGGCACCTCGACCCAGGCGCGCACGTCGTCGCCGGTGACGGTGGTCGCGCCCGGCTGCGCCTCGGGCGCGAAGCCCATGACGACACGGGCGGGGTAGCCGAGGCTCCGCGCCATGAGGGCGAACAGCGACGCGTACTGCTCCTCGTCGCCGACCATGTACGACCGCTCGAGCATCTCGACCATCCGGTCGGCGCCGTGCCCGGCGCGCGAGGGCGCCGACCCGGATCCGGTGCCGTGGCTGAAGTAGCCGGTGCTCCTCAGCGTGAGCTCGATCTGCCGGAGCTGCGCGTACGGCTCGTCGGTGCCCTCGACGTACTCGGCGGCGGCCGCGGCGACGACGTCGGGCAGCACCGCGACGTTCGGCAGCTCGACGTTCGCGACGGGCACGCCGTCGAGCGCGGACTCGCCGGGCACGTCCTGCAGCTGCGCGTCGATCCGGTAGGCGTCGCCCGAGTGCACGCCGGAGGTGACGACGGTCACGCCGCCGGAGGCGTTGTAGCGGACGTCGTCGGTGCGGTCGACGAGGTCGCCGCCGGTGAACGTCATACCGTCCGGGTAGCCGGCGCTCGGCAGCCACACGTCGTCGTAGGCGCCGATCTCGATGCCGACGCTCGTGCGGGCGCCCGAGGTGATGAGCTCGGGCTCGGGGATGTCGCGGCCGACGAGCCGGAACGCGCCGGATGCGTTCTCGACCCCGCCGACGTCGGCGACGTTCCAGAGGGTGCCGTCGTAGGAGTCCATCGTCGCGAGCCGGATCACCTCGCCGGTCTCGAGGCCCTGCACGGTGAACAGCCCCGTCTCGACGAGGTCCTTCGTGTACTTGCGGTAGCCGGCGAGCGGCGACGGGATGGTGGTCGGGTCGAAGGGCGGCTGGATCTCCTGCCGCAGCACGTAGCGGTCGTCGGCGGCGGGGGCGAACGCCGCGCCGGCTCCCGCGCCGAGCAGGATCGCCGCGACGACGAGCACCGCCGTGCCGGTGAGCTTGCGGCGGAGCACCTGCGGCGAGCGCACCGAGCGCTCCCGGTCGACGCGCCGCCATCCGATCCAGACGAGCGAGATCGCGGCGAACGCGATGCCGCGGAGGCCGGGCTGGAACGGCTCCTCGGTGCCGAGCAGCACGCTCGCGAGGTAGATGAGCGCCGGCCCCACGAGCAGCACGGCCGAGCGCCACGGGGTGCGCCGGCGCGGCAGCCAGCGGAGCGCGAGGGAGGAGCCGACGAGAGCGACGAGCCAGGTCGCGACGAGCGGCACCGCGGCGATGTACTCGGGCAGGCTCGCGGGTGCGCGCAGGGTGACGAGGTCGCGCCAGCCGAGCACGGCGCCGATGGCGAGGCTCGCGAGCGACTCGAGGGTGGGGATCACGGCGGCGATGCCCTGCTGCGGCACGGCGAAGGGCGTGCCGAGCGCGAGGTAGGCCAGGACGCCGAGGAGCGCGGTGGTCAGCGCGCCGAGCCGCAGCCGGTAGGCGGCGACGGCCGCGCCGGTGCCGAGGAGCAGGCCGCCCGCGCCGGCGAGCAGGTAGAGGGGGTCGTCGAAGGCGGTGGCGAAGCCCGACACGCCGATCGCGGTGAGCACGGTGAGCACGGCGACGTCGACCCACGTGCGGGAGCGCACCTCGCGGAGCAGCCCGCCGGGGAGGCCCGCGGCGCGGCGGCCGCGTCCCGGCGTCGCGTTCTCGGCCGCGGCGCTCATCGGGCCCGCTTCACGAGCGCGGGGAGGTCGGACAGCGCGCCGACGGTGACGAGCACGAAGCCGGATCCGCGGCTGAGCGACGGCGCGGCGCCCCGCTGCACACGGAAGCCGATGGTCGTCGCGTCGAGCCCGAAGAGCCGTTGCACCGCCCGCAGGTCGGCGAGCTGCGCGCCCGAGCCGGCGACGACGAGGGCGACGCTCGGCGGGGGCAGCAGCGCGGTGAGCCGGCGCGCGATGTCGCGGAGCGTCGCCTCGCGCGAGGTCGTCTGCTCGAGCCGGCAGGAGTCGTCGAGGAGCGCGGTCGGGGTGTGGCTGCGCAACGCGATGTCGTCCGAGACGACGTGGATGCCGTTCTTCTCGCGGATCACCTGGACCGCGAGCGACGCCATGACCGAGACGCCGAGCTCGAACTCGTCGTCGTCGGCCCAGAAGCGGCGGTCCGTCGCGTGCACGAGCGTCAGCTCGCTGCGCCGGGTCTCCTCGAACTGCCGCACCATGAGCTGGCCGGTGCGGGCGGAGGTGCGCCAGTGCACGTGCCGCACGTCGTCGCCGGGCTCGTAGGCGCGGAGGGCGTGGAAGGAGATGTCGGACGAGGTGACGGTCTTCGTGGTCTCGCCCTCGAGGTCGCGCACGAGCCCGGCCGCCGACGGCTGCAGGTGCACGGTGACGGGATGCACGAAGAGGTCGGTCGGGTCGGACCAGGTGAGGGTGCGGCGCACGAGTCCGAGCTGGTCGCCCTTCACCGACACGGCGGGCCCCGCGACGATGACCGCCCGGCGGTGCGTCGGCACGGCGAAGAGCTCCTCGTGCTCGGCGCCGGGGGCGATCGACGGCAGCGTGAACTCGGCGGTCGCGCGGCCGACG
>Ga0325401_1006237_pt1 | contig 11515 bp, 6 predicted proteins | sample PopdelMetagenome_FD_205666 | JGI IMG/M metagenome (GOLD analysis project Ga0325401, IMG submission 205666) | Populus deltoides microbial communities from Bellville, Georgia, United States - Xylem-PdKOR-R2 | ecosystem: Host-associated > Plants > Phyllosphere > Stem > Wood/Secondary xylem | place...
TTCCTACATAAAAATTAATTGTTAATTTCATAGATAATCCGATGGTCCATTACATGTTAATTTATTAATCAATCATTTATTTCTTAATCAATAAGCTATATGTTCTTAATTTGTTTTTTTCTTCCAATAAGAAAAAACTATAAATAAAAATGAAAACAAGAAAATACCTTGTAAATCAAATGAAATAAACATTCTTAACTTTACTTTACCAAATTAAAAGGAATAGAAAAGTAATGCTAAAGATTGAACTACATAAAAAATTAAAGAAATATAAAAGAAAATAAAGGGTTGAATTTTTTTTTTTAATATATTGCAATAAGACAGATAAATTGCAGCAAAATAATGAAATTATGTGTGGAGCTAGTCATCATTCCAAGACACTGAATGATCAATTTATATTATTAGAGTGGTAGAATTTTATACAAACTACAATTCCTAGTTCTATACAAATTGTATAAAACACAAAGTTTATAATACAATCTATATTATATCGTAATTAATCTATAGTATTTGCTAATTTAATATGGTTAGAACTTTTATTCTAAATAGTACTTGGTCTCCCTAGTTTATAATACAATCTATATTTCTATAAGCACATTTTTTTTTTATAGTCATATAAATCCTAATTAATTTATATTATTTACTAGTTTAATGTGCTAAGAACTTTTATTCTGAATAGAATATGGTCTTTTAGTAGATCATGTGAACTCTTATATATGTTATTAATCATTTTATAACCTCCCTAATTGATTGGGCTTTTTTAACTAATGATCTATCATAGCCTTTCTTTGACTATTTAGTGGAAAATATAAAGTGAACAATTATTATTTTACATGGTTCACAAGCCAATAATTTAATTTTTATATAAACAAATGAACTTAATTCTAATAATTTTAAATTTTAGATTAAAAAATAATTTTTAGTCCTTATATATATATATGTGTGTGTGTGTGTGAATCTAATACGAACATGTACATCTCGATCCTCGAAGACTAACTAATATTAATGAATATTTTTTTATAATATTATTCTTGATTTTTAATTTATGTTTCAAATCTCCTTTGCTTTCATCATGCCGAAGTGGAATTTTTTAGGTGGAATTATTATCAAAGGGGAAGTACACTTAATTACAACTTCGAATTTTCTTGAACGAATCTTGTAAGATTCATGAAAGTGAAAAATGGAGGAACAGTTTTTCGTTGTTGTGAATTGAATCTTGGAAGGTAGCGAGACTAGGAAGTTTGCAAAAGGTGACCTGCAAGAATAAGGAAGCAAACTTTCATTAATTAATAAGAGAATAATTGCCTTGAAGAAGAAATGGAAAAAAGCAACTAAAAATAAATAAACAAGCAAGCAAACAAAGGGGGGCATGCTAGCAGCAGCTACAAGAGGGTAAAAGGAGAGAGGGCAAAAAGCAAACTTAAGCTTTGCCCATACTCTCATCTCACATTCTCCCATCTCCTTTTCGACTGATGTGAACCTTTGTGGGGCTGAACAACAACATTATTCTAGGCCTTCTTTAATGGATTGACAGCTTAATCATACTTAATCTATGAATATTAATTAATTGATCTCTCTCTACAAACAAATTAACAAAAGCATTAGAGAGAGAGAGAGAGAGCGGGATATATATATATATATATATATATATATATATATATATAAATTTTTCTTTAGCTTTACCATGGTGATCAGAATTCAATCTCTGAGTATGAATGAGTGATTCTCTGGCAATGGTACTATACACCCAATATAATTAGGAGTTCTATATATATATATATATAGTGTATCTAGTAATAAAAAACTAAATTATATATATAAAGTATGTATATTGAGATAAATAAATTAAATATTATATTGAATTATATATAGATCGTGTTAGGTTTGGGTTAGTTTTCAAATGAAAATTTATAATATTTATATTTTATCAATTACTTATCTATAAAATAACTATTTAAACAACCAATTTATTCAAGTTGGGTCAATATTCATTAAATATTTCAGATTAATTACCATCCAATCACATAGAAGTTAAAAATTTCTTATAACATGCACTTTCCCATTATCTGGACGCTCCAGAGTTCCATCGGTAATTAGAGTTTTAGATTTTTAATATAAGGTTTAATTTGGTCTCAATTAATTATCTTTAAAACAGTATTATATATGGTATACACCACTATTATGTAGCTTGGAAAGATCGATCGATCGAGCAGGAAAAAAACCATACATGTTCATCCTACGTACAAATAAGCATACGTACGTGTGTGTGTATGTATTTCTGTATAAATACTAGTAGGTAAGCAGCAACAAAATATGTAAGAGCCGAATGTATAAAACTTGAAACAGAATAAAAGAGATGTACATACATACAGGTGGACATCACAATATTTGTATAATAAAGGACTACAAGGCTAGGGTTGGCTTCTTTTTGTTTGCCACTAGGGGATATGATTGAAATTAGATTATAATTGATCGTTCTTCCAAAGCATCATGATGAGCTTTTGGAGGATAAATTTACAGTGTTCATATATATATATATATATATATAAAACAACCAAACCATATTTGTCCTTGGTTTTTTTTAAAATTTATTTATTTATTTATTATAAGAAAATCTATATTTGGCTACAACATGGATGAATGGAGGCCTCTGATAAGTCCCGATCACTCCCTCCTTTATTCCCAACAGACAACGCCAATGAAAGCTGAACAAGCGAGGAGAGCCGTATGTGCTTTAGCCCTTCGACGCTCCAATATCAGAGATCGAAGATATATATATAATCTTTTCCCTTAATATTTTTTAGTAGCTTTCTGTTATGGGGTGGTGCTAATACCACAGGGCTAGCTAATTAATTAACATGTATATATTGAGATTATATATTTTTGTTAAGTATATTTTTGTTCCCAAGCAAGAAAATACACGGAATGGTTTACAAGATCTTCATTAATTAGGAAGTACTCATATCATGATGAGAGGATACTCGATTATTATTGCAAGTTACTTGAAATATCCGAATGAGCAAGCCATGTACTACTAGCTAGTCAAAGACGTTTGTGGCCTTCATCGACTGCTTGTCGATGAAATCAATTGCCCTAATAATTAAGCTATTGCATGGGGTTCCAAATTACAAATTAAGGTTGCTCAAGCATACATAAATTTAATATTACCAATAAGAAAGCATGTTTTTCCATTATATATGGAGTGGTTTTAAAACTCTAATCATTCAATTGCTTGATTAATCAAGTCATTAAACTGTTTTCACGTAACCATGTGATAAAAAAAAATTCCAAGTTTCGTTCATCTCTATATATTTAAGTAATTACCCCCTTGAATTAATGCATGGGCGAGGTATATATATATTATATATTTTACTTTTACCCCTTCCCAATAGAATTTGAATCCATGACTTTCATTTAAAGTCACATCATAAAAACATACTGTACGAGCATAAAACCTTTAATTGCTTAAGCATGTCGTTGGGTGTTTGCTTAATGAAATGTATGTATATATATGAGCACACTTAGACATGTGGCGATGAGTGTCTTGTGTGTAAGCGTTTGTGTGCGTGTGAAAAAGAGAGAGGGCATGGTTGTTATCATTTCTCTCCTCAGACCTTTGTTGAAAGCCTTGGGATCGAAGGCAGGATCGTAATCATAACGTAGGGGAAGTATAATCATCTCCCTGTAATTCAGAGTGCACAAAGAGTGGGGGGGGAGATTAGTCTTATACTATATATTGAGAAGCTGCAGGGAAAGAAAAGAAAAGGAATGAAAAATAATAATTAAAGCCAGAGAGAGGTATGGAGATGGGTTATTCGTGCTCTCTTACTTTTCTTTCAAGGCTACTTTAGATGGAACTTGAAAGAGTAAAGACCAAACTGAGAAAAGTGTCTCTCCAAAAGCAAGAAGGTGTGTGGGTGTCACCTGAACTGTTTCTTCGAATAGAGTGAGAGATTCCTGGAGCTAGCGAGCCATAGATAGTTAAATTTTAATTACTCATCTTGGGATTTTCAAGCCTTTTAAAAAATATACTGTCATTATTATGGAGTCTGCAAATCTCCATCACCAGCATCAGCTTCAAGACCAGTTTGTTGGGTCTTCTTCTTTAACTACTGCTACCCCATCTAGCTATGCAGAAGCTGGAAGCGCCCGTGCTTGGACCCAAACCATCACTTTGTGAGTGCTTATTCTCAGCTCTATCTCTCTCTCTTTTCTCTCTCCCTAAACTACAAGCTTTCCACAATGGATGTTTAGTATATTTTACAGTGCCAGCATAGATTAACTTTAGATTTTGGAATCTCCTTTTTCTATTTTAGCTTTCTTTCTTTCTTTCTTTCTTTTCTTTACTCGTGATTTGATGTACATCAATCAAACTGCCTAGAAATGAAAACCAGCAGTATGTTGGGTTAAGTTTGTTTTCTCCTTTTCATTTGTAGAGAGTAATATCATGGTTTCACGCTACTAATTTTCTTGTTTGGAATGGTGATTTTTAGGGCTTGTTGGGTTTTCTTTGATATATTAATATTTATTTCTATATCTTACTCTTTATGCAGGAATTCTGACAACTCAAATCCAAGCTATAATGGAGTAATCTTCAACCAAAGACAGAAAAATGAGAGTCCAATCTCTTCTCTCAATAGCACCATGTTTCAGGACCTAGGCTTTCATTACTGGAATAACAATGCTGGCAACTTCAGTAGCCATTCAGCTTATGACCTACAACTTTCAAAAATCAAAGAAGGGCTCTCATCATCAGATTCATTTCCCAAATTTACCGAGATGTTAAATAGCCCTTCAAGTACTATTGAAGATCCACATGTATCTTCATCGAGTTACATTAAAGATGAGCTAAAGGATCTGAGTCTTAGTGAAAAGCTCCTCCTCGAGACTATTTCATCCGGCTTTCCAATCAATGGCCACGATCAGTTTTCACCCCGGCAGATTTCCTCTAGTCATCACAACTGTTCCAGCTTCGGAAGTGCTATACCCAGCAGAGGGAGCTTTAGTCAGATATATCCTAGTATAAATATTTCAAACTTGAATCAGCCATCTTCACCACTGATCTCAGGTTCCTTCGACATGAACTTACAGGCCTTGGATCTCTTAACCTCTACTAGATTTAGTGGAAGTTTTCCCCAACCAGCTTCTCTTGATCCTCTAGACATATTCAAAGACAGTCTTTCTTTTGGTCTCGATAGTATTCAGCAATCAAATCAGAGGCCATCATGTAGCCCTAGTAAAGTAAGGTTTCTTCTTCCCTCAATATCCTTTTCTTTCTTCATCTTCGTATCAGCAGCAAGCAGTTTCTGTAACCATGGCATGGCTGAATGGTTATGATTGCATACTAGATTGTAGCATTTTTTGCGATTATTTAGTATTGTACGTGCACTATGTATATCTGCAGCTATACGTCCTTGAATTTGCTAGTTCATTAAATGGATTGGCAAATTCAAATTTATCAGGCAAAATAATCATGTACCAATTGAACTTGTACTAGTACTGCAGCAGCTAGGCTAGCTAGGCTAGCTTATTATGCTCATCAAGAAACCCTAATTGTGTATTATCAAAAATAGTAAATCTTATGAGTTAACTAGCAAGATTAAAAGATAAAACAAATTTCAGTTATGCTTTCTCCCCAAGTTAATAGTAAAATTGAAAAGTTAAAACCCTTTATTATATATTTGTTTTTCGGCTTTAGCAAGCCATGGCACCAAAAGATTAGCCATTTAGCTAGATAAGTACCCTTCTCTTTTTGCTACATGAAGGATACTTACTTTCAGCTTTAAACATTGTGTGAATCTCTTTATCAGGAGAATCGCTCTTTACTATCTTCTTTTCTTAAAATGACTTTTGAGCGATCATTGAACTGATTTTTATTAGTAACGTGCTCTTTGTATTTCAAAGATATCCTCCACCAATGAAATAACAGAGGCTAAAAGGCCCAACAACAGCATGATGGAGCCGAAGGCAACCCAAGCAGCTGCACCCAAGAAATCGAGACTTGAGTCACGCTCTCCCTGCCCTCCTTTTAAGGTTCGAAAACTAAACTGTTTGAATCGCATTTTGTAGAGCACAAGGGCGCCTATGGTTTTTTCTTTTTACTATTTTTTTTTTCCTGGTGTATTTTGGCTCGGATTTTTTACCTTTGGCATTTTATCAGGTTAGAAAAGAGAAATTAGGAGATAGAATTGCAGCTTTGCAGCAGTTAGTTGCACCCTTTGGCAAGGTAATCTAAATTCTCTGTGCCTCTAATCTAGAGGATGATTAAATTTAATGGTTGTTGAGCACTTGAATGGGATGATTAAAAATTAAGTTACAAATTCTAACTTAATTTGAAATCAAACTCTTTGATTTAATTAAAAGAAAAAACTTTATACTTAGCGGGCTCATCAAGATATGCTCGTCTAATTTAAAAAAATAAAATAATAATTTTGTTGCTGTTTTGCGAGAGGGAAATTAGTAACGTGTAATTTTGCATGTGGGTTGGGTTTGGGAGAATATTGCAGACAGACACAGCATCTGTGCTGATGGAGGCTATCGGATACATCAAGTTCCTTCAAAACCAGGTCGAGGTATTTTCCACTTTCCCGACATTCTTCTTAGAGTTTGTCATATACTAAATTATCTTCTCTGACACCCATATTTTTTCTTAAAATATGCCCTAGGATGTTTCAGTGTGTTAGCTAGAGTGCAACTTGGTCAAAAATAGGGCAAAGACTAAAGAACCCACATCCCTCTAGAAGAAATTAAAGTCGTCTACGAGTATATATATATGCTTAGCCCAAATGGCTAGCTAGGGTTTCCATTATGGTTTCATTTTTCTTCCGTTCCTTTTGCTCTGGCATCTTCCTAATTATATATGATATTCAAAGGTACAAGAGAGATCAACACCTGGTGATTACCTGATCAGTTTGATGATAAAATAGTAATGTGTTTTTTTTAATTACTTGAGTAAGATTACAGATTGGTAAAATCTTTTCCTTGGTGCGTGTGTCTATATATTTATATATAGCTCGAAAGAATCAAAACCCATTAAACCTCTTTTGTTTTTTCTTTTTATTCTTGTAATGAAAACCCATTAACACTCTTTTATATAGAAGTGCTTGTAAGATCACATATATATGTGCTATTTTTGCAGACATTGAGTGTTCCATATATGAAGTCATCCCGCATCAAGACCAGTAGAAGCATTCAAGCGGTATGAAAGTGGTTTTCTAACACCTGGCAATACAAAAGAATGCGAATGCACTTGATGTCCCTTCTTATAGTTTGATTGGAAGTTTAAACAGAGGCATCAAGATGCTGTTTCATTGACTTTCCTAGAACAAGAACAAAATAAGATATAGTGGAAGTCGAAGGAGAACCCATCTTTTGCTTAATTTTGAAGTCAGCACTGGACCCTTGTTATAAGCATGACTTCATTAAATACGCATGGACATACTTAGTTTTTATACCATGCATGATAGCTACCTAGTGCTTGGATCTTGCCTATGCCGAAATACTATTGTCATAAATCACGAGCATGTTGATTTTTTCCAATTTACTATTACATTATCGATCCTGTTCGTCAAAAACGATGACAGAAGGAAAGGAATTGTTTTCTGGGCCGTTATTAGAGTGATTAATTAGGTGATCATCTGTTAGGCATATGTATTGAGTAATTAGTTAATGAAGCACAATAAATTTCTAAATTTTTTTGTATATTTGAATTGTTTTAGGCATCAAATTCGGGGGGTGATCAAGAATCAAAGAGGGACCTAAGAAGCCGAGGACTCTGCCTGGTGCCACTATCTTGCATGTCTTACGTAACGACTGATGGTGGGGGTGGAGGCATCTGGCCACCACCTAATTTTGGTGGAGGGACATAACCATATGGATTTTAAGCAGTTATGTTTAACAGTACTTTTGAGCAAAGATTAATTCTGATTTAGCACATCTTTCTCCAGTTTGTTTAGTGGAGCAAATTTGGTCACCCTGCCAAAAGTAAGGATCTGGGGCGGACCAAATTTGATCCATTAACAATTGATCAGGTAACAAATTCATATGTAATGTTTAAGGAACTGTTGCTTTTTATGAAAAATCCGAGCACCTTGGCCTCGTTTTATTCAACCATGATCAATATCATATATTAACACAAATCAACACCAAGCTTGTTCTGTTAGTCAGTAATCTGTTCATGTTTTTTCCGTTTTTCTTCTCCGGCAGCTTATTCATCCTTGCTTTTGGTTCGTAGAATTTTATGGCAAGTGCTTGAAGCACCATAAGTCCTTAAAGATCCCACAATAACTAGTCAGTCCGATCAATTATTGAGGACAAAAGTCGGGCTGGTTTGAAGTTGCCGGTGCTTAGCAAATCAAAGCATTTTGAAAGAGGACTTGCCTCTCTTTTGTACTGACTGAATTAAAGCCACAAATCTATAAACATTGTGGGGCTTGGGCGAGTTTTTGAAATTTCACGTCAAATTAAGCAAAAACGTTTTGCAGGTCATGTTGATAGCTAGCTGAAAGTGAATATTTACAAATATCTCCTGAAAACGACCTAATTAATGAGCTATCAATTCTTGTCTGTATTAAAAATATCTAAACACTTGTGTTTGATTTTTTTCATGAACTTCATTGTATTGCCTGCTTTACAAGCAATGGACTTTGCCGAAACTTGACAAGATCGATTGCATCCCAATAAATAATGGCTTGAAAATTATCTTATATATATAGAAATGAAATGAAAATTACATCCAATTATCCTTTTTTTCTACGAGCTAGCAGCAAACCTCAATGGGTTTAGTCTTCTTTTCCTTTTAAGTTTGATGGGAGGCTTAACAGAACCTTGGATCAAATATTAGGATGAATCCTATATTCTTAAATTCCATCTCAGACCAGGTAAATTAATTTGAAAACACATGATTCAAAGTCTAACTCGCATGCATCCAGTTTTTAAATGAATTGGATAAGATATTAAAATGCGTTACATTCAAAAAAGCATTGTTATTTTGATTTTAAAAAAAAAATAATCTAGGTTTATACAATTACTTTTCTAAAAAAATTTTAAATCTAATTTAGATTAATTTAAAAACATATTATCTAGAATCTAATTCAGGCTGGATTTTTAGATGAATTGAATAAAACATTAACCAGAGAAGTTATTAAATTCATATGGGTTTTAAGTGATATAAATTTTTTATAAAAAAAAACCTTTGTTATTTTGATTCAAAAGATTAATATAAGTATTTTTCTAAGATAGCTTTTAGAAACGCAGATTTAATCGTATTTCTTAAAAGAAATGAATTTTTTTAAAAAAAATAGTTTTTTTATGTTTTTTAAATTGTTTTAGTATGCTAATATTAAAAATAAAAATATATATTATTTAAATATACTTTCAAGTAAAAAATTAAAAATAATTACCATCGCAATTTAAATCTTTTATAGCTGCCGGGGTTTTTCCCATGGTTAAGAGTAGAAGTGGTAGTAAAATGAAAGGGACTGGAATTAGATAGGACGCCCATGTGATTGCAGGAGAACCGGCAGGTCTATGCTGTGTGGGCCAGGTCTGATAAAGGATTCTCTGGAGAGATAACCCTCTTGCCCTTTCGGAATGGTTGGGCTTTGTTCTACTTACCTTTCGCTTGGAAGACGATGGGTTGGATTTTGACGTGCAGCTCACTGAGCTATCATGCATCGATCCTGCCTTTTAACTCCTATGGTCCCATGGGAAAAATATTGAAAAATCACTCCTTTCTTTTGATGAAAAATATCTTGATAATTGAATTCCTAGCAATTCAGATGATTGAAAGCTTTATTTCGAATTTCACAGGGGAAATCATGATATTGACCTCCATAAATATCAAAATTTAAAATATAATTATACTAGTCCTTTATTTTAAAAGTAAAATTCATTTAGTTCACTAATGACTAAACAATGTTTTTCTTGGTTGAGCAAAAAACAAAAGCAACTATCTAGGTGGTGGCCCAGTAGTAAAAGCTTGGGACCAAGAGATTTGCTCTCTCTGTGGTCTCAGGTTCGAATCCTGTGGTTGCTCATATGATGGCCACTGGAGGCTTACATGGTCGTTAACTTCAGGACCCGTAAGATTAGTCGAGGTACGCACAAACTAGTCTGGACACCTATATTAAACTAAAAACAAAAAACAAAAGCGACAGCGACACCAAACTTTCTCTAAAATATAACTATTTTGAAGTTTCAAAAAGTATTTAATATGCAATTTGTTATTATTCTGTAATGTGTTGTATTGGTTATTTAAATTAAAGTAATTGTGTAGATAAAGACAATATAAAGTGAAGCAATGCCCCTTCCTCTTCCTGTCTTATTTGCCACCTCCTCCTTTAAATTTGAAAAGTCTTGTAATCTTCTACTCAAACAATTATAAATTAATAATAAAACAGTGCTTTCTCTTGTGATATTAAAAATATAATTATTATTGTTTTTTAAAATATTTTTCATTTAAAAAATATTTTTTTATTTTTAAAAAATTATTTTTAATATTAGTATATTAAAATATCTAAAAACATTAAAAAATATTAATTTAAAATAAAAAAATTAAATAATTTTAAAAACGCTTTTAAAACTCAAAAAATAACAACAAGAAAAGTTTTTAAATAAAAAAAAAGAGAGCTGTAATTTTATAATGGTTATTCTGTGATTTTAATGTTAGCGTGTTTGTAATGGGGATCACATTTAAAAAATATATAGAATTTTTAAGTTTCAAGTTAATTATTATTATTATTATTATTATTATTATTATTATTATTTTGTATGTTTTAGGTTATTTTAATAAAACTTGGAATGGACGTTATGAATAAATATATATTCAATTTATTTTATTCTAAAATATAATATTAATTTATAAGAACGATGCCTTAGTTCCGAATCTTCCCTCGCAGTAATATTATTAATTAATAATACCACAAGGTAAAGCCCTTAGTTCCGAACGATGTCTGACAATGACACGGCAGCTATGTGATAAAATTTTCAATATACGGCATGGCTATTGCGTTTACGGTTACTTGGCCTCTATTTTTAAACAATATTTTTAAAAAATTATTTAAAATTAATTTTTTTATATTTTTAGATTATTTTAACATTCTAATATCAATAATATTTTTTAAATATATATATTATTTTAATGTATTTTTAAACAAAAAATATTTCAAACTATAACCGCTATTATACTCTTAAATATCCTCGTAATTGCTATAATTGGTTAATTTATTTGGATAAAATAAAATAAAATTATGTTATTAATAAAAAAAATTAAAAAACCAACAAATTTTATCTAAATTAATCATTAATCTTTCTAAACATGTTATTCGCAAGGAAGCGGATCCCAAATTAATTTTTCAAGGCAAATGGGGTTTAATAATAATAATTTATGACACTTTGGTGAATTGGCTTCTACCCTGATTTAGTGTTATTTATATTATATTGGGTATGATTTTTATAAATTAATTTTAAGCTAAAGTTATTTTAATTTGTTTTTATCATAAATTTTTATAAAAAA
>Ga0325401_1006238_pt1 | contig 11514 bp, 8 predicted proteins | sample PopdelMetagenome_FD_205666 | JGI IMG/M metagenome (GOLD analysis project Ga0325401, IMG submission 205666) | Populus deltoides microbial communities from Bellville, Georgia, United States - Xylem-PdKOR-R2 | ecosystem: Host-associated > Plants > Phyllosphere > Stem > Wood/Secondary xylem | place...
CTCTCCCCCCTCCCTCTCTCTCTTGGATAATCGGGCGCTTAATTATGAAAGATGTAAGAAGAAATCGTCCTCACATATGTCATCAGTAAACATATCCTGAAGAACTGATATATATTAAAAAAAAAAACAGCCATATGTTAGAGGAAATATATAGAAATCCCAGAAGGAACAGTGACACGGAGAGAAAAAAAAAATAAAACCCTAAATTAAGCCCAGATGAATCCAGAAAATTTTAGTTTTTATTAGTGTTTCAAATTGCACTAACGAAAGTCATTAACATGATCAGCAGCAGGTACTCTAATTATTTTCTCCAGGAAAAAAAAAAAAAGGTACAAGGGCATGTCTCCATAAAGCTTGAAGCTAAAAAAATGTTTCTTTATTTATTAGTTATCTCTCTCTCTCTCTCACACATACACATATGCATACATACATGACATTCTGATTAGTAATATTATTTTTTAAAGTTTTTTTTTTTTTAAATAACACAAACACAAATAAAAAATTTTTTGGCAAACTATCACATCTAAAAAATATTTAGAGAAAAAAAAACTCAATTTATGAGTTACACCGTTTAAAAACAACGCAATCAATTACTCTTTTTTTGTTTCGGAAAATTACCCTTAATACCTTGTAATTTAGCTCATATTGTGATTATCTGCAATAGTTTAAAAAATTATTATTTACATCATGAACTTTATACTCATGCTAACATTTAACATTATCATAAAAAACCTTTTAATTAGTTATAGGATCGTAATTATTTTTTATTTCATGACTAAAGAATCTTTATATTAAATATTAAAAAAAAATTTTCATTGAATAAAAAAAACCCTAGCTATCTTTTCCCACCCAACTTCTTCCTATCAAAAATTATAGCTAATATTCTATCCATTTTTTTTCCCTAAACACCAAACTTAATCATGACCTTCTCTATAACGACCAAACAAAAAAATTAAGATCAATCATAGAGTTCATTGAAAAATCAAGGGAACTTCTTTTTTTTCTAATCCTTAGCAATAATCTTATAAGTCTTTTAGATCATTTTTATTTCTATTGAAATTTTAGCAGAATTTTTTCTTAAAAAGATTTAGTCCTAAATTTTCAATACCTGTAAGTTTCATCATCTAATTAACAAACAATCTTGATCAATCATCATAGATCATTTCTCCACACAATATCATATATCTTCACGACATTCATCATTAATCAATTACAACGCATCTCTCAACACAAATCAAAGCATAACAAACATTAAAAATGACATACATTATCAATTTAGAACATTTAAACCTATTCAATAATTAATCACCTAAGTTAAGAATTGCATGCACAATGAAATTATGTTATTTGGATTACATGCCATGGCAAACAAATTAATTGTTTACAATTCAAAAGGGCTTAAAAAGTCATAATTACATACAAAAGTAGTACCTAATGCTAGTAAGGTAATATGGCAATATTTATTGCTTATGACGAGTCTAAGATGGACTTGAAAATTAAACAAGTAATTAACCTTATGAATAACTAATTATTATCACAAGCATTAAAAGAAAATGGATAGCCTATCATTATGAAATTCATCAATCTATCACTTTTACTTTTTCAAGAATAATCTCTTAATTCAATCTTTTTTTCACAACTTCCCATTCTACTCAAACATCTTCTATATCATCAACCCATTTTCATCTATTCCTTACAGATATTAATAAATCCAATAATTTCCATTATGAAACACCAATGATTCCAACTTTCTTTTTGGTTATCAAACAATCTGGTCATTCCCTTACATAATGCCAATAACGTTGGCTCCTTTTCTAGTCACAAATCAATCCAACAATTTCTTTATAGAACGCTAATAACTTTGGCTTCCCTTTTAATCGCCAATCAATTCGGGAATTTCCTTACAGAATGCTAATAATTTCATCTCCCTTTTTCGTTCACCAGTCAATCCATCCAATAATTAATGTCATTCTTTTGTTAATCGTTTCCACGTTATTTTTATTATTCAAACTCAAATCATACACTTCAAGGAATAACAAATATGAAATATTAAAACTTAAATACATGGTAAGATGTCAAGCACCTACTTGGAGCCTATGAACGTGTTATACAAGCTTATTGTCGTTATCCTGTGACCTTCCTTGCATTAATAGGGTCAAATTATCAAACTTAGAAATTCATCGTAAGAACTATATTTCATTTTTAATCCTATTTTCAAATCAATAATGAAGAAATACGTGCAATCAATACACACTTCAATAATAAATTTATATATTCATGCATATAAATTCAATTAAGTATTATTTCTCCTTTTCTTTCTTTTTTAAAATTCATCCTACATGATCAAAATATCATATAAAATCATCTCTTGACACAAGTTTTGATACAATTTAATCCCCCACCCTAAATCCCCAATTGACAAACCGAAACTATCAAGGAATACTTCCTTAGGTTTCCATTTAATTTCTTGTAGTTTTTTTTCTTAATTTTGACACTTCAACACTCATATAGACATAATTCATCATAATTATCATAACAATTAGGTTAAAAAAACTCAAATTTTCATTTTCTTCACCTAAGCTAAAATCTAACCTACAAAGGGAAGCATGGTTTTGTTCCAAAATTTTCACAATTCTCACATTACACAATAGTTTTTCATGCCCAAGAACACAATTCTAAGCTAAAAACATCATTCTAATTAACACAACACCTTAAACCCAACATTCCATAATGTAAATATAACATAACAATTAATATCTAAAACATATCAAAACTTCAATCAACTCTCAACTAAGGTTCCTTACCTTTTAATGATAACTAATCAATGTGAAAATAGAAAAGAAATTCCAAGTTTCTTCTCCTCCCTTCACTTCCTCTTATATCCTTCAAAACTCTAACTATAAAGCTTAAAGGAACCCTTAAATCTTAGGATTTCTTCTTTTAATCCACTAAAAAGTCACTTAGTCTCCTTAATCTAGATCATTCAGTGTTCTCTTCTTTAAATTTGGTGGCACAAAATCAAAATCCTCTCCCTCTCTCTTGTGGAAAAACCATCGACCATGCTCTCCTAAAAGGCCACACACACACACACACACACACAAAACCTTTATGTCTTTTTCAACCCCATTTAATCGAAATCCCTTATCGTCTTATTTTAAAATATCATACCTAAGTTTATTAATCATAAAATTTCTTTCCAATTATTACCATTCTTCCAATTTTAAATGTTAAATTTTCTTTTCTTAACCGAGTTTAATTTTTTATAATAATTTTACCAACAATATAAAATTTTACATGGGGGTTTACATTCTCTTTCGTTTGATTCAATGAAGAGTTAATTTTGGACATTTTGTATTTAATATATATGTGAGTAATTTGTTCTTTTCATCATATTTAAAAACTTTTGTTGAACGAGGATGTAAATGATAATTTTTCAAACTATAACAAGTAATTGCAATATAGACTAAACTACAATATATTTTCTTCTTTTTTATCCAAAATATAAATGAATAACGTAACCACTTAAAATATATAGGTTACGTTGTTTTCAACCATGTAATCTCAAAAATAAAAAATAAAATACCCAACACTTTATGTTGTTTAAAACAATGTAACCTAAAAAACATTTGTGAAACTTGCACTATGAATAACAAAATATTATTGTGAAGGTTGTGTTATTCTTAATAGCATAGCCTTCACAAAATTATTTTTATATTTTTGACAGGTTACATCGTTAAACATAACGTGACCTCAAAAGCTAAAAGTGGTTATGTTTGTTGTGAATAGTAAAATCTACAATGAAATCTATTAATTGGCTTGATCCCTAAATATTTTTTATATTATACTAATTTATAGGGGTGTTCATAAATAAAGTTGGGTCAGGTTTAGATCATTATTGTATCCAATCCAAGGTATATTTTAAACTTGACCCATTTATTTTATTTTTTAAGCGAGCAAGTTTGATATATTAAGTTAGGCTAATTTTGTTTTTTTTTTGGATATTACAAATATACACGAGTAAGATTTATATTGCTAATTTTTATAAGTTGAACTTAATTATAATTAAGATTTAGGCTTAATAAATTAGCCCAAAACATGTTAAATATTGTAACAGACAATTTAGGCTTAATCCATCAATTGACTAAAATAAAAGAGTCATTTGAATAATAATAATAAAAAAAAACAGAGCTTATAACAAATTAAATTTGTTGACCTAATTAGGTATATAAGTTGGATCGGTTTAACCAGATTCCAAAAATCTTAACTCGTCCCTTGACTTGTAATATTTATTAAATAGAGTTTTTTTTATTAATATGGATATCCGGGTCAGCTTGCGCGCACCTCGACTAATCCCGAGCCTTGAAGTTAACGATCATGTAAGTCTTTAGTGGCTCTGAGATTTGTAAGACTCAAACTTGTGACTTTTAAGGAGCAAATTTAGAGTCTGACTAGTTGAGTTATATCCATAAGAATTTATTAGAGTTTTTCCATATCTATATATACTATACTCATTTTATGACTTTAATGAGTTGAGTATAGTAAAACAAATATCACATATAGATGACTGAATATTACTCTCTTTTTTTACACTCTTATTAATTTGTATATTTAGACGTGTTATTAAATAGAAAAACTATTAGTTTTATGGTTGACGCGTGATAGATGACTGAATTTCCTTATTTTCTTCGACTGACAAATTCTTTTCAGTCCATTCTCTCTCTGTCTCTCTCTCATACATTCATGTATGGTTTTAACGTAGCAGTACAAAGCTTTCACCAGTAAACACGTCCATTCCTTCTGTTTTTCACTTCACTTTTGTCAGTCTCCATCTCTCTCTCTCTCTCTCACAACCTGATGGGTTCTATATGCTCACTTTTGCTGTTACAAGCACGGATAAACACTGTAACACTCATAATAATCAGGAAAAAGGAAAAGAAAAATAAGTTTCATTGTGTGAAGGAGGAATTGAGTCACCTCTTCTGTCCTCCAATTCATCGCCTCCACAGCCACCTTTCTCGAGATCACCAAAACCTTACCTCTATCTTCCTTGGAATTTTTGGTGAACAAAATCTAATCTCTGACCCCTCCCGATTTCTTCACCATAATTATTCATCAAAGAATACCAAGTAAATAATACGGAATGTACATACAAAGACAAAAGTTAGTAATAAAAGGGGTGTGAAATGTGAATTGTGATGTTTGTACTGTAGGATCAGAAGGGAAGTCAGGAAGGAAGGAAAGTAAGGCTTTTCCTGCCTCAATTTGGGTTTTTAATATGCGAAAAGAAAAATGCAGCATATTGTGACTCAGAATCCATCAAACCCATCATCAATCCAGCTTTCTCTGAGACATGTGCAGGGGAAACAAAAACTTCGAAGACGTGAGAAAGAAGCAAATAGCTGGTGAAACATGGCAGGTTTTAGATAGGACAACCTAACCTAACAGGCAGGGGGCCGGGGTCCTTTCTTGGGTGTGCGTGTGTCTGTATTAATTTCCCCCTCATTATAGGGTTTTGGAAGAAACCAACTCCGGTCGTTGCACGTTGGATGTCCTTCATTTTTTATCACTTTCCCATACATAACACACTCCACCGTTATAAATTTAATTATTTCGTCCGTTAGTTTCATGGAACTCAAAATAAAATATTAATATTGTACTCGAATTATAGTTAGAGAGGTTTTTTTTTTGGATTCTTTTTAAATTGCTTTTCAAATTATTTTTATGTATTAAAAAACATTAAATTAATTTTTTTATTTTTTTATTATTTTAATGTGCTGATTATATATATATATATATATATATATATATATATATATATATTCTCATTTAAAAAGCATTTTTAAAATCACTATATTCAGCTTTACCGAGCAAACTTAGATTGATTTATTTAAAAAAGGGTATTAACTAACTGTTGCTATTTTCACAAGTTTTTTTTTTTAAAAAAAATTATATTAATATTGAGTTTTGAACTTAAAGAAGTCAAAAAAGAAAATATACTTCTTTCATTACTACAAAATTGATTTACACAGATGAAATATTCTATCAATGTAAAAACTGTATTTTCATTGATATAAAAATCATCAATGAATTTATCGATGAAAACATGTCATTGAGGATTTCAAATTGACTTAAATGTAGATGGATAAACTGACAAAATATTCGCATCGGTGATAAAAATAGATGCTGACCATTTTCAGTCGGCTTGTCCATCGGTAAATATTACATATCATTTGTTTAATTCAAACTTATTCAATCAACCAATTATCATTTGTACAAAAATTCAATGTTACGTCAAAATATGAACTGCATAAATCAAATTAATGACATGTAATTGGTACATAACTAATTATCCATCATTTGTTAAATTCATCCTTATTCAATTTAAATTCATACCATTTAATTGTTATCAATTCCATAAAAAAATGAATTTCCCTAAAATTTCAAACTCAACAATAAAATTAATAAAATATGATTGATACTGATTAAATAACTCATTATTTCTTCTGGTATAACACACATAAGTTACAAAATCAAACTTGATTTCATCAAATTAAAAAAAAATCAATTTTTCCCAAATCCCAAACAAACCATAACATAAAAATTATACTTAAATATAACAAAATTATCTATATAAAGGTTGTAAAACACATAAATATACAAGTAAACTATAAATACCATTGAAAATATCAATAAATTAATCTAAAATTTAAATGGATAGGCTTGCTTATTTGGTGTAAAAAATATTTAGAAAATTTTCAACCAAGACAATGATAAGTGTTGGGGTGACTGAATTTGAGACCTATATTTACGGCAAAACAAAGGAAGAAAGGGGAAATGAGGTTGTTGTTAATTATAATACACTTCTATATTTACCTATGAATGTTTTTATGGAAATAGGCGACAGAGAAATTCTCTAAGTAATTACATTGGTAAATAATGTTGTGTTATTTTACTGATGGAATCACCTTTAAATATTTTTTTTATTTTTATTTTATCGGCAATTCTATCATTAATTATCAAAGTGAAAATTTTCATCAGTAATTTCATTGAAATTTGCCCACAAATATTTTCCATCACTATTATCATTAAAAATACTTGACAAAATAATTTTCTTCACAAATTTTGTTGCTATTTGATAATTGTTTTGTAGTTTTTAACCATGACGTCAATCTCTTAAAGTTAAATAGTCTATAGAATATTGTGCTAACTATTTTTCCAAGTTATTGCCTTATTGCATAGTATTAATTTCTTAATTACTTGCTAATTACGGTCTCTATATCATGCTTGACATAATTAATTTTGGATTCATTAGGCATACACATGTAGAGAGAGATAAGTTTGAACCTTTAAAAAATATTTAGTTAATCAATATAAACTACAATTCTACTTGAATCTTACCACAAAGTTTCTCTTAAAATTTTAATTAAAAAAAATTATAATTTTTAATTTTTTTAAAATCTATTTTTTTCAAACAACAATCACAAAATTAAACACATATATTGAACTTAGTTAACAATAACCTATCGGCCAAGCCGATTGGTTAAACATCAGGATCAAAATCAATAATCATTATTGAAGAAGAAGGTTGGCTTTATACAGCCTTACATAATCTCAGTAGAGAAGATATTCACGTAGAAAATCATGCAAAATATTAACTAACAATCCTATAGACTATGACTTATTAAACTGAATGCAAATCCTAACTACTTCCTTAACAGAAGCCTAAACTTTCTCTTCAATCCCTCCCTTAAACTAGTTCCCAGCTGTTACTAGTTTATTCAGGAATTTGACAGACTCCCAACTGATTTCTAAACTTCTGGAATGCAACTAATGGGAGAGGTTTTTTCATTACATCTGCTAGTTGTTCTTGTGTTCCACATTAGACTAATTCAACTGCTCCTTCTTGTGTAAGATCACGAAGAAAATGGAATCGCACATCAATGTGCTTGCTGCGACCATGTAACACAGGGTTTTTTGACAACTTAATTGTGGAACTGTTATCACAGAAAATTGTAGTGCCATTGCTTTCCTTCAAATTTAGTTTCTCAAGTATTCGTTGCATCCAAACAGCTTGAGAAGCACAAGCAGCTGCAGCCACAAACTCTGCTTCAGTGGTTGAAAGTGTGACTATAGGCTGTTTTCTGGAAGACCAGGCAACAGCTCCAGATCCCATCATGAAGGCATACCCAGATGTGTTTTTCCTATCTTCAAGATCACCTGCATAGTCACTATCAGTGTATCCAATTAATCCTTCACGCCCTCCCTTCTTGTAGAAGATCCCAAGTTCAGTAGTTCCTCTTAAGTAGTGCAGAATTCTCTTGGTAGCCAATAAGTGTAACTTAGTCGGTTTAGCCATGTATCTGCTAATTAAACAAACTATAAACATTAAATTTGGTCTTGTAGCTGTTAAATACATAAGATAGCCTACCATTTGTTTAAATAAAGTTTCATCAACGCAAGCTCCATTCTCATCATTATAAAGTTTACATCCTGGGGAAATAGGATTATGGATTGAGTTGCTGTTTTCCATCTTAAATCTCTTTAATACCTCTGAAGCATATCTTCGTTGGCAAATATAAATGCCTTCAGGTCTCTGTAGAACTTCGATGCCAAGAAAGAAACGTATTCTTTCTAGATCAGTGATGTCAAACTCCCTCAACATGGATGTCTTAAACTCAGCAAACATCAATTCATTATTGCCAGTAAATATTAAATCATCTACATATAAACTGACAATAAGAATATTACCTTCCCAGTCAGTTTTAATGAACAAAGTATGCTCACTATAACACTTCTTAAACCCTTCATTTATAAAATATGCTTCAATATGGCTGAACCAAGCTCGTGGATCTTGTTTCAGTCCATAAAAAGCTTTTTTTAGTTTGTATACCTGCTGTGGATTCTGCTTTTTTTCATATCCTTTTGGTTGTTCTCGCAGACTTCTTCATTAAGTTCTCCATGCAGAAAAGCAAACTTGACATCAAGCTGATATAATATCCATCCTTTGTGAGCTGCTAGGGCCACAATCATTCTCACCGTATCCATTCTTGCAACCAGCGCAAATACTTCTGTATAGTTTATCCCTTGATGCTTCACATACCCTTTGGCCACCAATCGTGCCTTGAACTTGTCTACTTCGCCATCCTCTTTTAGTTTGGTCTTATAAACCCATTTTACTCCAATTTTCTTTGCACCGGCTGGCAGATCAGTAAGTTCCTAGGTGTTGTTCCTTTCTATGGCCTTGATTTCAATATCCATTGTTGTCCTCCAATGTGCATATTTTACTGCGTCTTCAAACTGTACTGGATCTGTTGAAGTAAATAAGATCAAGTTAACATTTGCATCTTCTTCCTCTGAAAGTTCCCCAGTTACATAATCTTTTATCCACCTTGGAGGTCTTCTAACTTTTTCTTTCATGAAAAACAGATGATTCTCCCCTGTTCTCACTATGTTGAGAACTGCCACCATAATAACCTGGTGATGCCCTGCTATTCTCACCAGGTTGAGGACTAGGTTGAGGACTGCCAAGAAGATTTTCATGAAAACTTGATGATTCTCCCCGATTCTTACCAGGCTGAAGACTGGCAGTTAAGTTTTCATTTGTATCTGCTCCATTTTCCAGTTCTTCAGGAATACCTTCCTTTTTCATGGATGTTCCAGTATCACCTTCATCTCCATATTCTAGATCAACCACCAATTGTTCATTATAGCTTTGGTCCCAGTCCCAAGATTTTTCTTCATCAAATACTACATCCCTACTGATTATAATCTTCTTCTCAACTGGATCATAGAGTCTCTAAGCCTTAGATTCTTCACTGAGTCCCAGTAGCACGCAAGGAATGTTTTTGGCATTGAGCTTTGTCCTTCGTACATTAGGAATATGTACATGAGCCATGCATCCAAAGATCCTGAAGTGTTCTACTGAAGGTTTGATGGCATTCCAAGCTTCTTCAGGTGTTTGATTTTAAACTGCCAAAGTAGGACTTCGATTGAGAACATATATTGTCCAATTTACTGCCTCTGGCAAGAGATTCTTGGGAATTCTCCTTTCAGTTAGCATGCAGCGAACCATTTTCATTGTTGTTTTGTCTTTTCTTTTAGCTCCTCCATTCTGCTGTGGAGTATATGCTGCTATCAAATGCCGCTTGATACCATGCTCAATGCAATACTCATTGAATTCAAAGGATGTGAATTCCCTTCCTCGATCTGTTCTTAAACATTTTATATATCCCCCTATTTCTTTTTCAACGTAATTCTTACAACGTTTGAATATATGTAATGCTTCAGATTTCTCTCCTAAGAAATAAGTCCATGCTTTTCTAGTAAAGTCATCAATAAAGCATATAATATACCTCCTTTTGCTGTTAGAAATAGGAGATATCGGTCCGCAGAGATCTGCATGGATGAGCTGAAGCTTGTTTGTGGTTCTCCAATTGTTGTGCTTTGGAATGGGATCTCTGTGCTGCTTCCCAATCATGCAGGTAGCGCATACTGTTGATGGAATCTGGAACTGAGGTATCCCATGCACTATGTTTTTTGTTTGAAGAGTCCTCAATCCATTGTAGCTCAAATGTCCATATCGACAGTGCCACAAATATGCTAAATCTGGTGTTGAGTTATAGAGGCAGGCTGGTTTTTGATGTAGTGAATTTGTTAACAGCAAAAACATCCTATTTGTTGTCATTTCAGTATGTATAATAAGCTCTTTCTCCGGATGATAGATGTTCATATATCCATATTGAATGAGGATTGTCAACCCTTTATCTTGAAGTTGACCAATTCTGAGAAGATTAGTCTTCAAATCAGGGACAAAGAATACGACACTAACAACATGTGTAAGACCATTCACTTTCAATTTCACGTTGCCTTTTCCCAACACATCTATTCTTGTGTTATTTCCCAGCTCCACCTTCTGTCTGAAGTTCTTATTTATCACATGGAATAGGCTCTTGTCACCACACATGTGGTGACTGCACCTAGAGTCTAAAAATCAGACATCTTTCCTTAGAACATGATTCATATCCACATATGACATGAGTAGTATTTCTTCTTCTCCTAGTTCAGCGTAGTTAGCTTCTTTATCCCAGCTTGGACACTCATATTGAAAGTGTCCAAGCTTATGGCACTTAAAACACTCCTTTGTTGCTTTGTTGTTGTATAACTGACTACTTCTCCCTCTGCCTCTATCTCTGTATGCACCTCGCCCTCGTCTTTTGGCATTGAATCTATCTTCAGAATTGGTGATCTTGAGTGCTTGTTCTTCTCCTATGTGACGCTGGAAATTCTGCTCATGGACAATCAAGGAACTCTAGAGTTCATCAATTGAGAGTTGATCAATATCTTTGGATTCTTCAATTGAAGAGACAATATAATTAAACTTCTTACTTAATGATCTGAGAATTTTCTACACCACTATAACATCAGTCATTCGCTCTCTATATGTTCTTATTTTGTTAGCAACTGTCAGTACTCTTGAGAAATACTCAGAGACTCCTTCACCAGCTTTCATCTCTA
>Ga0325401_1006239_pt1 | contig 11512 bp, 10 predicted proteins | sample PopdelMetagenome_FD_205666 | JGI IMG/M metagenome (GOLD analysis project Ga0325401, IMG submission 205666) | Populus deltoides microbial communities from Bellville, Georgia, United States - Xylem-PdKOR-R2 | ecosystem: Host-associated > Plants > Phyllosphere > Stem > Wood/Secondary xylem | place...
AAGTTTTTTTTTTGTATTATCAGTAGTTTTTTTTAAGCATATTATTAAATTAACTAAAATTATTAAACTCATCAAATCAATAACCCTTGTCATTAATTTTTTTAATTATATTATTAATTTAACTAAAATTATTAATTCATCGAATGAATAACCCGAGTCCCAAACTCTTTTTACTTATTTAAAAATATCATCACCATCTCCGTATCATTTTATTATATTAAAAAATTAAAATGATTCAAAAAGTTAAAGTGATATATTCATAGTCTAGCATTGACCACCAATCTAAGTATATCGTATAGGACTGCATCATTGAAGTGATAACAAATGTACAGTGTAAGCATCAAAAAGTTACACGGTAGATATTTAAGGTGACTTTTTTTTTATTGTTTTAGGTTATTTTTTAAATTATTTTTTATTTATAAATATATTAAAATAATATATATTTTTTAAAATTTATTTTTTAAATAAATACTTCAAAACAATTCAAAAATACTAAAGTAATTTTTTTAAATAAATCATATTTAAATTTTAATAAAAAATAAGTTGCATGGCAACACGGGTACTAGCAAATAAGGGAATCTCTTAATTCTGATGTCTTAATCGTCACTAAAAACATTGTTAACGAAACTGTTGCTAAAAAGTCGCATGAAAAAAACGATGTTGTGTAAACAACAGTTTAAAAGTAGCACGGTGTATGTGTGCTGTTTGTTTACAGCTTTTATTTATTTTTCATTAAACTAACAAACTACACAAATCGCTGCCGACTACTTCTCAACTTCCAACAGTTTTTCTTTCTCTCCTTGTTTTGTTTTTTTTTCCCTCTTTCAAAATACTAATTTCCAATTTTCTTTTAATTTAATCATTCCTCTAACCATGGTTACTAATTTGATAGAGCTAACCATGGTCTACTTATGCAGTTAAGGAGTAAGAGAGCGAAACACCAAACTGCAAAGCAAAACCCATTCCTCTCCCCGCTCTCTCTCTCTCTCGCTCTCTCTCCCCCTCTCCCCCTCTCATTGTCTGCACTTCGGCTCTAAAGAGAAAAAAGCCTTCCTCTTTCCCATTCCATATTGTTTCTGAAATATTTAACCAATTTTCTGTCTGCTTTCTGGGAATTTTTTTTCTAAATCTGTCACTTTCCCTGGAAAATTTACAGCACCTGAGAATAAATATCATTCTGCTACTTACCTCAATTGTTCTCTCATTATCCCAATCTGGTTGGCTCAACCGGTTTGTTTTCTTTCAAATTGTTTCTTATTTGCAATAATTTAAGTTTACTTTTTCTGTGTTTTCTCTGTAACATAGATTTTTTTTTCAAATTTATTGAGTTCTTGAGATCTGGATTTATTAATTCAGTGTTGTAGAAGAGAGACCATGTGTGCTTGTTTTATTTTGCTAAATGTATTAGATTTTAGTCTCTAGCTGTAATAGAAACTGGGGGTTTCAGTACTAAGATTTGATTTCGGGCAATAAGGTTTGAAGCTTTTTTGTTTAGGAGGTAGTTTAAAGTTTCAATATTGGGGTTTTAGAAATGAAGATTGAGGTGGGTATGGGAGGTGGGGCATGGAATGATGAAGATAAGACTATGGTTGCTGCTGTTTTAGGCTCAAAAGCTTTTAATTACTTGCTATCAAATTCAGTAGCTAATCAAAATTTATTAATGGTTATGTGTGGCGATGAGAATTTGCAAAATAAGCTCTCTGATCTTGTGGACTGCCCCAACTCCTCGAATTTTAGCTGGAACTATGCCATATTTTGGCAGATTTCATGTTCCAAGTCTGGTGATTGGGTTCTTGGTTGGGGAGATGGGTCTTGTAGGGAGCCTAAAGAAGGTGAAGAATCTGAATTCACTAGAATTCTTAAGATACGCCTTGAGGATGAGACTCAACAGAGGATGAGAAAGAGAGTTATTCAGAAGCTGCAGACTTTGTTTGGCGAATCAGATGAGGATAATTATGCCTTGGGATTGGACCGGGTCACTGATACTGAGATGTTCTTTTTGGCATCTATGTATTTCTCCTTTCCTCGGGGAGAAGGTGGTCCGGGAAATTGTTATGCCTCTGGGAAGCATGTCTGGATCTCTGATGCATTGAAATCAGGGCCTGATTATTGTGTGAGATCATTTCTTGCAAGGTCTGCAGGATTTCAGACAATTGTGTTGGTGGCTACTGATGTTGGTGTTGTTGAATTAGGTTCTGTGAGATCTGTTCCTGAAAGTATCGAGATGGTTCAATCAATAAGGTCATGGTTTTCCACTCGGAGTTCAAGTATCAGAACCAAGCCAATGGATGCTGCAGTTGCAGCGGTAGCCATGCCTGTGGTCAGTGAAAAGAAAGATGAGAATTCCCCGTTTTCAAATTTTGGGATTGTGGAGAGAGTTGAAGGAGCTCCGAAGATTTTTGGTCAGGATTTGAACAGCTCAAATCATGGTCATGGTTTTAGGGAGAAACTTGCCATCAGAAAGATGGAAGAGAGACCTTCATGGAATGCTTACCAGAATGGTAGTAGGCTTGCATTTCCTGGTACTCGAAATCGCCTGCATGGTTCTAGCTGGGCACAAAGTTTTGGTTTGAAACAAGGGACACCAGGTGAGGTTTATGGCTCACAAGCCACAGCAAATAATCTAAAAGAGCTGGTTAATGGGGTTAGGGAGGAGTTTAGGCATAATCACTACCAAGGTCAAAAGCAGGTGCAAGTGCAAATTGATTTTTCAGGAGCCACTTCAGGGCCTTCTGGGATTGGCAGACCACTTGGTGCAGAATCTGAGCATTCAGATGTTGAAGCTTCGTGCAAGGAAGAAAGGCCAGGTGCAGCAGATGACAGAAGGCCTCGTAAACGGGGCAGGAAGCCAGCGAATGGAAGAGAAGAACCCCTTAATCATGTTGAGGCAGAGAGGCAGCGGCGAGAGAAGCTCAACCAGCGATTCTATGCACTACGAGCTGTTGTGCCCAATATTTCCAAGATGGACAAGGCTTCATTGCTAGGAGATGCTATTTCTTACATCAATGAGCTTCAAGCAAAGCTCAAGAAAATGGAAGCTGAAAGGGGAAAATTGGAGGGTGTCGTGAGAGATTCATCGACATTGGATGTTAACACAAATGGAGAAAGTCATAAACAAGCTCGAGACGTTGATATCCAAGCTTCCCATGATGAGGTGATGGTAAGAGTGAGTTGTCCGTTGGATTCGCATCCTGCATCAAGAGTGATTCAAGCATTGAAAGAAGCACAGGTCACTGTCATTGAGTCGAAACTTTCCACTGCAAATGACACTGTGTTCCATACATTTGTGATAAAGTCTGGAGGATCCGAGCAGCTAACGAAGGAAAAGCTGATGGCGGCAATTTCCTGCGAATCCAGCTCATTACAGTCATTATCATCAACTGGGTAGTTTGAGAATTGAGTCTGACGAATAGTCCATAGGCGTATATGTAGTGAAGAACCCTTTTAAAAGCTTCTTCAGAGGTTTTGATATACTGCAAGGGATCTTAAAAGGAGCTGGCTAGAAGTAGAAAAATGACTACCTATTGACCTAGTAGGGCAGCAAATTTTCTGTGATTGTTGATAGTATACATGTTTTGTCATAAGGAAGTATTCTTTCCAGATGAATTACATTTGTAAGTTTTAACAAGTGTATCATTGTTGGTTATTTAGCTCTGATATATTTGGTTGTTTTTTCTTAAAAAAAATTATTTTGTTTAATTAATTTCTCTCTCCTTTTCATTTCCCATGTTATGAGCGCTTTCATGGCTTATGTATGGTTTTGTTACCGCCTGACCGGTGCTTCTTTCTGATGAACTCAAACGAGCTATTGCACTTAAGACTTGCAATAGGAGATGCTAAAGGTTCTGCTGCTTTCAAGCTATGTCTTCTTCATTTATGCTGCTTTCAAGCTATGTCTTCTTCATTTACTTGCCCTCACTCTCGATCAACTTTTCTTTCACGTGGGAGGTGAGGTTTGGTGGTAGGTTTGTGATGTGGTCGTGTCGTGGAAAGGTCCGCTGGTTGTCATCAACAATTCCCGACTGAAAAGTTGGAGATTTTCACATGTTCCGCGTGAGATTACTGTTTCGAGCAGCTCTCTCTTATCAAATATTTTTTTATTCATAATAACCTATTTTTTTATAATATTGTTTTTATTTCAGTCGAGAGTAAAAATAATATTGTTAACCAGACAAGAGAATCTTTATACTAAAAATTTCAACTTACGACACTAAATAAATATGAAAAAATATATAAAATAATCTTAATAGAGCCTTTAAAATGCGTTTTTCAAGCTCGGCGATGAAAAAATATCGCATTTTAACAATAAATTTCAATTTTTCTTTTTTTATATAAAAAAGGAAATATTACTGTATATTTTTAACAGCTTTAAAGAGATTCCTAGGCGAATTTTCTTTTCTCTCGTCTTTATTTTCTTAGAAATCAAGTGAAGCTTCTTTAGATGCGCATGAAAAGAGACGAATCCTGCTCTCAAATTCTAGGAGACCTCTCCCCTTCCGTGGAGTCTTTGAGGCGGACATTGACACGAAAAAATAGTGTTCATCGCCAGTGTAACACCACCAAGATTCGAATAAAGCGGTGCCCATGAACCAAAAGCGGCATTGCCATCCCATTTCTGAGCAATACAGAACAAGATTTATGATACAATGGCAGCCGGGTTGTACTCTTGCCACCCGTGAGTATGTTCATCCAAGAGAGGAGTGACGACAAAAATCATGTGGTGTTTGTGTGCCCTAAAAGAAAAGGTAAAAGCTACGACTTCGATATAATGTAGGCAGAAAAAGTATGACAATAACATGGTAGATACTCTACTACACCAAGAACCCGTGTCAAATTCGTGTGAACATTCGAGTGATTCGAGTCTTTGCGTGTGGATTGAAAAATAGTAAAAAAAAAAACCATTTTATTATAAATAAATTGGAAGAGCATGGATGTTCGTGAGAGTGGTAAATATAATTTTTTAAAGTGTTTTTTTTAATATTTATATTTCACATCAATATATTAAAATTATAAAAAAATCAATTTAAAACAAAAACAATTTAAAGATTTTTGAAAAACATGATTCTCCGCAGCGCTCAAGAAATTTCCGTGACGCTTCTTCACTGGGTCCTCTTCCTCACATTTATTGTTTTAAAAATGTTTCCTTTGCCTTGGAGAGGCGTTGAAAGACCCGGCATGAGGTTTTCTGATACGCAAAGAGGGAAAAAAAAACACACGCCATGTGATGGTCAAGTTCGAAGAGCTTTCAGTACAATCGCCAAGACTACTACATTGAAACAATGATTTTAATATATTGTGGACCCATTATTCTCCGAGAAAAATAAAATGTGGACTTATCAAGCAATTTGGGGTCTTCCAAACTCCATCAGATGGGGTTGCCGATGGTTGACCGATTGGAAAAAGGAGAGGAAATGCGTAGGAAGGGTGTGTGAATAATTTGGTAGCAAGAGTCAGTGCTAGTTATCTCGGTTTGTCGTGGTGTTCGATAGATTAAGCCACCGTCTAGATGGGAACCAGACTCACTGTATTTGGGTTCGGTGACCATTTCCATCTTCTTATTATTTTACACTATCCTCCACGCGCTTTTCACTAGAGCGCCACCATTTCTGGTCGACTTCATTCTAGCTTTCTCGGAGGACTGGACTGAACGGGCTTGGAACGATCGGTTTATCCCCTACCTACAACAACGCACCTAAAAAAAAGAAAAAGAAATTATCAGTTTATGACAGCTTTCACAGCCCTGTGACATTAACAATACGATCCAACTTGGGATCAGCTCATTATTAGCCGAATAACACACCTTTTCTTCTTTTAGTTAATTTACAATACTTTGTTTTTAGTAATGGGATAATTTTTGTGGTTGTGATTTAAAAAAATAAATTTTAAAAAAGTATTTTTAATTATAATTTTTAAAAAATAATATATATATATATTTGATTAAAACTAACGTGAGATGTATTTTTGTATATAAAATAAATAAAAAATAAATCTTTGTGAATTAAAATCATTTTATTTTAAATTCTATAAAACTAAAGTTTAAAACAACAGCAAAAGAAATAGATGCTATTTATTAATCAAATTCTCGTAAATAAGTTAAAAGCATAAGTATTTCTTTGGAGTCGGTTCGGGACCCTCAAAGTTTTTTTTTAAAATTTATTTAAATTTATTTTTTATATTTTAGATCATTTGGATATTTTAATATAAAAAATAATTTTAAAAATAACTAAAAATAACATTATTTTAATATATTTCTAAATATATAACTATTTTAAATTATAATTACTTCCACATTTTCAAGTAAATCCGTACATCTTCATTTCTCTTAATCAATAAGAAGACAGAGAAACTATGGTTTAGATGAATTATTTTATTATTTTTCTTAGATTGAGAAAATTAAAGAAGGCAGTGAACATGATCTAATGGTCACAATTCAAAAGTGATATATACTTATTATTTTAAGAAATACAGTGTCCTTCAGAGTATTGCACGGTAGGTTTTGGGAGGCCTGAGAATCATCAACCGGACTAATAAGGGCTTTACTTTCTACATTAATACGGATTTACTCGCTATACCCTTGCCAAGAATACCTTAGAGATTCGCCCTTCTCTTTGTGGGAGGAGGGGATTTTCTGTTCAAGTCCAAAAGAGCGTACGGACAGGGTGTGGGTCCATGGAAAAAGAAGGAGAAAAAGAAAGAAAAGGCTGAAAACTGATGCCAAATGAAGATTCAGAGGCTGTTTGGAGCGTGAACGCCGATGAGATTATTTTTTAAAATATTTTTTATTTAAAAATATATTAAAATAATACTTTTTTTTATTTTAAATATTAATATATAAAAATGATATAAAAATATACAATAAATATATTTTAAAGTAAATAAAAAAACCTTGTATTTTTTTAAAATTATTTTTGATACACAAAAACAAGCAAGGCTTTATCGGAGACCCTTAAAAAGCTTTTAAAAGTGGTTTAAGATTGTGTTTTAAATAGTATTTTTTAAAAATTTATTAATTTTTTATGTTTTTAAATCCTTTTAAAATTCATCAAAAATAAATTTTTAAAATTAAAAAAAAATAATTTTGATATATTTATAAAGTCATTTTTGCTGATGCATGAGGTGAACTCTTATTTACTATTCCAATTTTTTTTAATTTATAAATATCTTAGAGGGAGCAATCTAATAATTTTGGATTTTTGAAGACATGTTTGAAAGACTTGTGTAATTACAAGGACCGAGTAAAAAAATGTAATCTGTGGGACCCACTATGCATGGCTGTTAAAATTACCTGATTACCATTGTCTTTTGAAGTACCAATTTGTCGGGCTTAAGTTCTGGTGTTTGATAAAAGATCGATTTTTAGGGGAAAATTCATTGCAGAGAGCGATTGAGAGAGACGCAGCACTGCCCTCTCCAGCATGCTTCAATCCAACTCCGAGGTTATGTTCTTACCTCTCTGTTTTGTTATTTGCAACATTTGCCATTGCTTACTACTAGGGTTGCAATTGGCCAATTTTTAAGCTTGACTAAACTCGAGAGTTGTAAAATTCAAACACCATATTTGCTTAAGAGGATGAAGCATTGAGGCTTCCCACATTGTCATCATGGTTTTGTGGCTGTGTCGTGTTCTTTCCATTAAAAAAAAAGGAGCCATACGGGGTCCCTCTTGTGTTCTTGTTGATAGCTCCGGACTTTTGTTGTAGCCTAGTCTGTGCTAGTAAGGCTCGCAACGATGGAGGAGTCTTTCGGATGTCCCACGCTGGGGAGTTCAGGTTATGATATTGAACAAAACAGATTGGATTCGAATTTTCATGGCTCAAAATTTGAAAAGTTTCCGTTACATTCTGTTGAATAGTAAATCAAATATAAGTGGACTCCGGAGAATCTCTTTTCTTTTTATGTGGCAAATACTGAAATCCCCTACCAGGTATTAGGAGAGATTCCCAGATTTATATTGACTAATAAGATGAGCACTTATTTCATCCCTCTGAAGCCATCCACGTTTCCTAATTTCCACCCTGATAAACAAGGCACAAAAGTTAAATAAATGTTAGTAATTTTAACCAAATTTTATGATCATTCAGGAAATTGTTTATATTAATTTCTGAAGTACTTATTACCAAAGCATACATTTTGTTTTCAAGCTTGTTTTTTGAAAAACCGGACCTAGTTTGTTGGTTAGTGAATGAGTTTGAACTAGCAAGTCAAGGTGTTGAGTCCACTTTAGTTCAACTTGGTTTGCTTTTGATTCTATTGTTGATACCTTGTTATACACATTTATTTATTGGAGGAAGTTGTTGCGTGAAACTTTAGGTTTGTATGGTTTTAAGAAAATTCTTTAGGATGAAACAAACGTGTTTCATTTCATAACAAGAAGGGATTACCTGGAATTCCTTGAGAAAGAAGTCATCCGATAGAATTTGTTTTGCCTCCCTCTACTTGCCTTTTCTTACCAAAATCAGTGCCTTTTTTGTGTCAAATATACTATTTACTTTGTCCTGTAACAGACATTGAACATCATTGTTGAATTGAGCATTTAAGAGAGACACTGTTTTGTAATCTGCATCATGGGTCACCAGATGGACTCTCTTAGAAGGTTAACGGTTCCATGTCTACTAATGCAGAGCCTTTTTCATTTTTCTTTAATCTGCTCTAACCTTATCAAGCATATGCCATTGTACTCTGTTTGAATGGGTCGAGCAGTAGTCACTTGCCGTCCAAGCCTTATCATTTTTTTTTGTTTTAATGATCTTCAGGGTAATTTTGAGAGCCCGATAAAAGATATCAAAAGGCATGAAGACAACCTAAGATTTTTGAAGTTGCAAGCAAATCATTTAGATGAATCTATACTTGATCTGCAAGGTATCCTTTTTTCTTTTGTATCATATGAATGGCAACCAAACTCGATCAAGGAGATTTGCTAAATTCAGCTTTTATGATACACCTGGCTTTTGTATTTGAACGTTTTTATTCAGCCAAATTTGTGTATTACATACTGAATAAGTTGGCATCCAATGAAATCTTGTACTATAGTGATAACTCATGTAACAGGAATTTCTTCATTTTGAATGTATTTCATTGATGAAACTGCTGATCCTTTCCTTCACTATAATAACTTTTCAGTGAGGCTTGGAAAGTATCATTCCAAAGATGCAGCAAATGAAAACAGTGGCCTTCACCCTGAGGAAGAATCAACACAACAGATATTACACCAAGAGCAATCTGCAGCTGGTATATTGTGCAAGGTAGAATCTTATCATGCAATTCGCGCATCGAATTTGTCATTGATCAAGGATGTGCTAGGTATTGTGGCTACTCTTGCCAGAGTTGATAATGATACTCTTAGTAGGTGAGTACCTTTCCACACTCACCCATTTTCCTTTTGGCATAGAAATAGAATGACTAGAGATGCACCCTTCTTTTTGTCTATTTTATAAAATGTCTCAAGCCCATTACTCACATTGATATGCTCCTTATGATGCTTAGGATCATTGTAGAACTTTGTTGTGTCTTCATTTCTGCTGATTATATGATGAAATACCACAATTATAACTCTCAGACTGCCAAACTCATTCTTTGCAACCTTAATTACATCCTGAATCTGATGAAAATGGGGTTTCTGCTGATGTATGAGCTAAAATGCAACCATTTTGGTGGTTTCTCTTTCTCGTAATAAATGAATATTCCAATTCCAGTTGTATTGCTAACTAATGTAGTGGTTTATAAAAATTACCGTGAGTTGAAAACTTCTTTTTCCTGAAATTTCTCCTCATGTGCCCTTAAACCAGGCTTCTCTCAGAGTACTTGGGATTGGAGACTATGCTGGGAATAGTCTGCAAAACATTCGATGGCATTAAGGCTTTAGAGAAGTATGACGGAGATGGCAAAATAAAAGACATAGCCGGTCTGCATGGTCTTGGATCTTCAATTGGGAGGAAAATTGATGGTCGATTTACTGCATTTTGCCTTGAAGATTTGAGGCACAAACCCACTTGTTGTCTTTGTTTCTAAAGAATTTACTTATATTTCTTTATCGGTAATGTTTCTGTTGCTTATGGAAATGTTTACTGTAACTTATTAACAGGCCATTTGCGGGTGGTTTTATAGCCAATGATCCACAAAAGAAACTTGCTCTCTTAAAACCAAAGTTACCAAATGGGAAGTGTCCTTCTGGATTTCTTGACTTCGTGGTGAACATGGTCGATCTGGATGATCGGAACTTGTTTTGTGTTACTGCTGGTGGACATGGTCTTAGAGAGACATTATTCTATAACCTATTTTCTTACCTGCAAGTATACAAGACTAGAGCTGACATGCTTTCTGCTCTCCCATGCATAACTCACGGAGCCCTGTCTTTAGATGGTGGGATGATCACGAAAAATGGTCTCTTTTTACTTGGCAGCAGGTAAGTATGGATTACCTATCAAGCCATTTGTGAATGAGATATATATATATATATATATATATATTATTTCATGTGTGTGTGTGTGTGTGTTTGAGATTCAGCTTATTATGATAGTTGACGCACTTGAGGAGTTGTTAATTCGTAATGGTCCTTTCAGTATTACTTTTTTATCATGTTTACCCTATTGTAAAATCCATTTGTTTCCAGGGAAAATTTTGAGGTGAAATTCCCATTGATCACTGGGAGATCTGGTTTGTCTTTGAATTATAGTCAAATTGAAACTAGGATCAGGAAGTTGAGATGGGAACAGCATAATATTGAGCAGGATATGCTAAGAGAACAGCAGTTGTTGGATAAAGCTAGGGCTGCTTCTTCAGGCAAGCCACAAGTATGAGGCATGCTCCAACAGAAAGCCAAACTCTTAAAATTCAGGTATGGTCTCGTAGGTATTTTAGCATGCCTTAACCACTGATATTCATGATGGAAAGGACACCAATACTACGTTGTTATTATTCATACTGGATTATTGCTTGTATTTTATATCTAAATGCCAAAAACAAGGTAAAATTTGTGTTTGTCCTCGAGCTTGTCACAGACTTGCTGTTATCGTTCCTTCACTTTCATTTTGTCACAATATCTGTTTGAAGAAGGCTGCTGCTTGATACATTTTTTTCATTTGTCCAGTATGCAATTCTGTTCGAGTTCTGAATGTGCCAATCAGATGCATCATTTTGAAACTGCTTATCTTAATGAATACTTAATTACCTCTCAAATTGGCTTTCCGATGTATGCAGGACAAATTGAGAACACAAGCAGATGAATTTTCTTCTGATGCTTAAGAGAATGTTCAAGTTAGAGGGACTGCGGAAGGTGTTACTTCAACTTGTGCTTTTGTCAGCAGGAAATTGTAAATTGTTGTTTTGTGGTTAGTTGAAGAAACACTTTTGGGAGATTTTCACAGGCAGGGTTTGACCAAGGGAAGAACAGCTAAACGCAGATTTTTTTAAAACGATTATAGTATTTTAAAACGATATGGAAGAGAATGAATGACAGCCCTCTACTGCAGAGGGGACCGATATGAATGCATCTCTCTGAAGCTTGAAGCGCCTA
>Ga0325401_1006241_pt1 | contig 11511 bp, 12 predicted proteins | sample PopdelMetagenome_FD_205666 | JGI IMG/M metagenome (GOLD analysis project Ga0325401, IMG submission 205666) | Populus deltoides microbial communities from Bellville, Georgia, United States - Xylem-PdKOR-R2 | ecosystem: Host-associated > Plants > Phyllosphere > Stem > Wood/Secondary xylem | place...
CCCCTGGCGCTCCCCGCGGTTGATCGCCCCCTGGGTCGGCTTCAGCGCCACGTTGCCGCAGTAGCTGGCAGGGCGGATGATCGAGCCGCCCACCTGCGTCCCGATCGCCGCCGGCACCATCCGCGCGCCGACCGCCGCCGCCGAGCCGGAGGAGGAGCCGCCCGGGGTGCGCCGGGGGTCGAACGGGTTCGTCGTCGGGCCGGGATGCGACTGCCCCATCTCCGTCGTCACGGTCTTGCCGAGCACCACGGCGCCGGCGTCGCGCAGCGCCCGGATCATCGCGCTGTCGCGCCTGGGGAAGTTCCCGCGATACGCCTCGCAGCCCATCTGGGTGGGCATGTCGCGCGTCTCGATCAGGTCCTTGATGCCGATCGGCATGCCGTCGACCGGCGAGAGGGGCTTGCCGGCCTTCCAGCGGGCGGCGCTGGCGTCCGCCGCCTCCCGCGCCCCGGCCTCGTTCGTCACGACCCAGGCGCGCACCTCCGGCTCGCGCGCCGCGATCGTCTCCAGGCAGCGCTCTAGGAGGTCGCGCGGGCTGTCGGCCCCCTTGGCGAAGCGGCCCGTCAGGTCGTGGAAGGTGAGCTGGCGGAAGCCGTCGGGCCGATAGGGGGCCTGCGTCGTGCCGTCCATGTCCTGTCTCCCCGGATGCCGGACCGCGATCCGGCCCCGGGGAGGAACGATGCCACGTCCGTGGCGGAAGATCAGCCCTTCAGGCTGTCCGGCACGCGCCCGCCGTTCTCCGCGAGCTTCTGCATCACCTGCTTGTGCAACCAGACGTTCATCGCGGCCGAGTCGTCGGTGCTGCCGGTGTAGCCGAGCTCCCCCGCCAGCTCCTTGCGGGCGCCGAGGCCGCTGTCGAGGTCGAGCAGCTTCATCAGGTCGACGATCGAGGTCTGCCAGTTGAGCTTCTGCGCGTTCTTCGCCGCCAGGTCGGTCAGCACCGCCTCCACGTCCACGTTCGCCGCGGGCGCACCCGCGGGCGCCTGCCCGGCGGCCGGGGTGGACGGCGTCGCGGCCGGCGCGGCGGCCCCGCCGAGGCTGCCGATGCCGCCCGCGGACGCGCCGGACTCCGGCGTGCCGGCGGCGGCCGGATGGCCGAAAATCTTGCCCATGATGCTGCGGAAGATGCTCATGCGGGGTGTTCTCCTCGGCCATGACGGCCCGCGCATGGAACGGCCCGGGGGGGCGGGGGTTGACCCCCCCCGGGGTGGCTCGCTGTTCCTGCGCGTTCGGGACCGAAGAGGGCTCTGCCCTCTCCGGACCTCACCCGCCAGGAGCCTTGAGGCCCCTGGACCCCCAGGAGGCTGCCGCGGATCGGCGGGACAGGGTGTCTCTCGACACCATCGGCGACCGTCCTGCCCTCTCCGGGCGCCTCGGGTCCACGACCCGAGGCGTGGGCCAGATCAGCAAGCGCCTGAACTAAACAGAAAAGATGATGGCGGGGGTTCCAGGGGGAGGACGAATTCCTTCTTCCTCCCCCTGGCCACGGAGGGCCCGCGAAGAACCCGAACGAGCCCCGGCTAAAGGTCCCGTCCCGCCCGATCCCGGAAGGCGCTCGATCCCAGCGGGTAGGCGGTCGTGTATTTCAGCTGCTCCATCGCGAAGCGGGAGGTGACGTTGCGCATCGGCACCGCCTCGATGAGGCGTTTGTAGAAGCCGTCGAACTCCGCCATGCCCGAGACGGCGACGCGGAGCATGTAGTCCACCTCGCCCGCCATGCGGTGCGCCTCCATCACCTCCGGCATGGCGGCGATGGCGGCCGAGAAGGTGCGGAGCCAGTCCGGTGTGTGGTCGCCGGCCTCGATCGCGACGTAGACGATGAGGTCGACGCCGACCTTCCGGGGATCGACCAGCGCCACGCGCCGGGTGACGACGCCGTTCGCCTCGAGCTTCTGCACGCGCTTCCAGCACGGCGTCGGCGAGAGGCCGACGCGGTCGGCGAGCTGGGCCACGGAGAGGGTGGCGTCGCCCTGGAGCAGGCCGACGATCTTGCGGTCGATCTCGTCCATTGTCGCCCTGGCATCGTCCTTCGGGGCGGGGCCGCGGCCCCGCCCGGTCCCCGTCAGGGGCTCATCGGCTTCCTGGTCGGCAGCGTCGCGGAGGAGACGTTCACCCACTCCGGGCTCTCGGCGAACTCGATGTCGGGCAGGTTCACCACGATCTCCTCCGTGCCGGAGCGCACGAGGGCGCAGTGGAGCGTCTCGGTCGAGGAGGCGTTGATCTCCTGGTGCGGGACGAACGGCGGCACCTGGAAGAAGTCGCCGGCCTTGGCCTCGGTGATGAACTCCAGCCGGTCGCCCCAGCGCATGTGGGCGGTGCCGGAGATGATGTAGATGATGCTCTCCAGGGGGCCGTGGTGGTGCGGGCCGGTGCGGGAGTTCGGCTCGATCCGGTTGGTGCCGGCCCAGAGGTGGGTGGAGCCGGTGCGGCTGCCGGAGATGGCGACCTCGCGGTTCATCCCCTGCGTCTCGGGCGTGTCGCAGCTCTTGTCGGCGGAGGCGACGTGGCGGATGCCCTTGGTCTTCCAGTCGTAACCGGCCTCGGGCTGCTTGGCGATGATGCCGTCGGGCATGGTGGGATCCTCCTCGGCTCTGTCCGGGCGGCGAAGATGGCCCCATCGGGGGCCGAAATCAAAGGCGGGCGCCCGTTCCAGGAACCGGGCTCAGGCGCCGCGGTTCCCGGCCTCGACGGCCCCGTTGAAGGAGGGATCGAGCAGGTCGCGCGCCTCGATCCGCCGGCGGACGAGGCCGGCGCGGGTGTAGAGGTCGATGTTCTGCTGCTGCCCGCCGACGACGAAGTCGTCGATCGGCGCCACGCGGGTGCCGGCGCGGCGGAACCAGTGCTCGGCCACCGGGGCGGGCACGTTCATCAGGCCGGACCAGGTGCGGGCGTAGCCCTCGACGTTGGTGTTCGCCCAAGCCCGCGCCGCGGCGAGGCGGCGGACGAACTCGGACAGGTCGTCGCGCCGCGCGGCGATGGCGTCGGTGCGCGCGGCCACGAAGGAGAGGCCGGGCGTGATCCCCTCCCCGTTGGCGACGCGGCGGGCGCCGTTCAGCACCTCCTCCTGCGACACGTAGGGCTCCCAGGTCGCCCAGGCCTCCACCGAGCCGCGGGTCCAGGCGGCCTTGGCGTCGGCCGGCAGCAGGAAGACGAGGGTCACGGCGTCGAGCGGCAGGCCCTCCTTCTCCAGCGCGGCGAGCACGACCTGATGGCCGATGGAGCCGCGCCCGGTGGCGATGCGCTTGCCGCGCAGGTCGCGGATGGACTGGTAGGGGCTGTCCTTCGCCACGAGGATGGCGAGACCCTCCCGGTTCTCCCGCGTGGCGGCGATCGCCCGGATCGGCGCGCCGGCGGCGGCGCCGAAGGTGAAGGGCGCGTCGCCGACAAGGCCGGCGTCGATGGCGCCGGCGTTCAGCGCCTCCACCAGCGGCGCGGCGGCGGGGAACTCGCTCCAGGCGATACGGTCGCCGAAGGACCCGGCGGCGAGGACGCCGGAGGCCTCCAGCACCGCGCGGGCGTTGCCGCGCTGGTCGCCGACGCGGAGCGGGGCCCCGCCGGCCCCCTGGGCCCGGAGGAGGCGGGGGGCCGCCAGCGCGGCGGCGCCTCCGAGGACGAGGCGGCGAGCGATCATTCGGCGGCGACCTTGTGGGCGAGGCGGCGGGCGAGGAGGCGCTTGGTGGCGGGCAGCAGCGACCGCCCGTACTCCGCGGCGTCCTCCAGCGGGTCGAAGCCGCGGATGAGGAAGGTGGTCACGCCGAGGTCGTGGTACTCGAGGAAGGCCTCCGCCACCTGCTCCGGCGTGCCGACGAGGGCCGTGGTGTTCCCCCGCGCGCCCGTCTCCCGCGCGATGGCGGTGTAGAGGCGCCCCTCCGGTCGGTCGCCGAGGGCGGCGGCGGCGAGCAGCCGCTTCGAGCCGTCGTTCGCCGGCTCGCCGCTGGCGGCGCCGAGCGCGGCCCTGCCGCGGACCTCGCGGATGCGTGCCAGGATGCCCTCGGCCCTGGCCCAGGCCGCCGCCTCCGTCTCCGCCAGGATCGGGCGGAAGGAGAGGGAGAAGCGGAGCTGATCCGCCCGGCCGTGCCTCGCGGCCTCGGCCCGGACGCGGGCGACGATCTCGCGCACCTGGGCGTGGGTCTCGCCCCAGAGCGCGTAGACGTCGGCGTGCTTGCCGGCGACGCGCAGCGCCGCCTCCGACGTGCCGCCGAAGTAGAGCGGGATGCGGGGCTGCTGGACGCTGCGGACCTCGGGGGAGGCGCCCTTGATGCGGTAGTGGGCGCCCTCGTGGTCCACCGGGCCCTTCGCCCCCCAGACCGCCTTCAGCACCGACAGGTACTCGTCCGTGCGGGCGTAGCGGTCGTCCTTGCCGAGCCAGTCGCCGTCCCGCGCCTGATCCGTGTCGTCGCCGCCCGAGATGGCGTGCAGCGCGGCACGCCCGCCCGAGAGCTGGTCGAGCGTGTTGAAGGCGCGGGCCGCCACCGTCGGCGCCTGGAAGCCCGGGCGGTGGGCGACGAGGAAGCCGACCCGGCGCGTGTGCGCCGCGGCGTGGGCGGCGAGCTGCAGCCCGTCCGGTCCGTTGGAGTACCAGCCGATGAGGATGCGGTCGAACCCGCCCTCGTCATGCGCCTTGGCGGAGGCGATCAGGTAGGCGGGATCGACCGTCGGGCCGCTCGCCGGATGGATCTCCGACTGCTCGCGCGGCTGGATCATGCCGATGAACTCGATGCCGTCGGCGCGGCGAGCCGCGATGCCGTCGCGGGGTTGGGTCACGGCGGTCTCCTCTCTCAGATGCCGAGCGCGGCGCGGCCGGCGGCGGTCAGCGCGGCGTCGGGCTGGGGGGTGTGGATGCGGGCGCAGAGAACGTCGCGCAGGTGACGCTCCAGCGGGTTGGAGCGGGACAGCGCGTGGTTGCCGCACAGCGCCACGGCCTCCTGCACGGCGGCGATCGCGTTGTCGGCGGCGGTCGTCTTGACGAGGCCGAGCTCCTCGACGGTGCCGCCGTCGCGCGCGGCGGAGGGGATCAGGCGCTCGTTCGTCAGGATCAGGGCCTGCACCCGGCCCACCGCCTCCTGCACGCGCGGCAGGGCGGCGAGCGGCTTGCCGAGGTTGGCCGGCACGCGGTCGCGCAGGAAGCCGAGCAGCCAGTCCCGCGCGGCGCGCGCGACCCCGGTGTAGAGGGCGGCGATCGGCAGCGTGTTCCAGGCCGCGGCGTCGAGGTCGCGCGCGGCCCAGCCCTCCGGCGCGCGGAGGTCGAGGGCGTGGTCGGCGGGGATCGCGACGTCGCTCATCAGCACGTCGTGGCTGCCGGAGGCGCGGAGGCCGGCCCCGTCCCACGTCTCGACGATCGACACGCCGCGGGCCCGCATCGGCAGGAGGAAGAGGCCGGTGCGGGGCGCCTCCTCCTCCGTGCGGGCGAAAACGAGGCCGAGATCCAGCGCCGGGCTGCCGGTGGAGTAGATCTTGCGGCCGGAGAGCGACCAGCCGCCGGCGCTGCGGCGGGCGACCGTGGCCGGCAGACCGCCGCGGGCGGGGGTGCCGAGCTCCGGCTCGACGCGGAGCGCGTTGATCAGCTCGCCGCGCTCGACGGCGCCGCGGCCGATGCGGGCGCGGAGCGCGACCGGGATGGCCCCGTTGCGCGCAACGCCGCGCTGCTGGACGAACTGCATGGCCAGGATCAGGGCGGTGGCCGGGCAGCCCTCCGCGATCGTGCCGACGAGGGCGGCGGCGCGGTCGAGGGGGAGGTCGGCGCCCCCGCTCTCCCGCGGGACCGTCAGCCCGAGGAAGCCGGCCTCGCGCAGCGCGGCGATGTTCCCGTGCGGGAAGGTGCCGTCGCGGTCGTGGGCGGCGGCCCCGCGCGCGAAGCGGCGGGCGAGGTCGCGCGCCGCGAGGTCGAGCGTCTCGCCGGGGGCGGGGAGGATGGTGCCGTCCATCACGACGCGATCCCCGGGCGCCAGAAGCCGCGGTCCCAGAGCGGGGCGACGTCCACCCGGCGCGGGATGACGCCGATCCGCGCGAACTCGTCGGCGACCGCCTGGTGGGAGGCGATGGCGGCGTCGTCCACCGGCGCGAGGGAGCGCGGCTGGGAGACGTTGTCGAGCAGCGCGCGGATGGTCGCCTCCGGCACGTTCAGCGCCGCGGCCTGGGCGGCGGCGTAGTCGGCGGGGCGCTCGCGGATGAAGGGCAGGGCGCGGCGGACGCGGTCCAGATAGTCGCGCGCGGCCTCGGCGCGGGTGGGCTCCTCGATCAGCCCGGCGCGGACGAAGTAGGGGTAGTTGCCCGACAGGATCCCCTGCGCGGTCCGCAGCACCCGGGCGCCGGCCCCCCGCGCCACGGGCACGGAGTAGCCGTAGATCGCCCAGGCATCGAGGGCGCCCGCGCGGAAGGCGGCGGCGCCGTCGGCGGGGGAGAGGTTCACGAGCTGCACGTCGGAGAGCGACAGCCCGGCCTCGTTCAGCATCCGCGAGAGGTAGTAGTGCGTCGTGGTGGCGCGCACGTAGCCGACGCGCCGGCCCTTGAGCCCGGCGATGTCGGTGATGGCCGATCCCTGCGGCACGAGCACGGTCTGCTCGTTCACGTCGCCCCGGATCACCGCCACCAGCCGCACGCGGGCGCCGGAGACGGCGGCGAAGGTGGGCGGGATCTCGCTGCCGTAGGCGATGTCGAGGCCGCCGCCGTTCGCGGCCTCCAGCATGAGGTTGCCGGAGCCGAACTCGGACCACTCGATCCGGTAGGGGGTGTCGGCCAGCCCCGCGAGGCGCAGCAGCAGCCCGTCCCCGGCCTTGTACTGGGCGACGCGGAGGGTGACGGGTCCCTGCGCGCGCGCGACCGCCGGGGCGGCGAGCGCGGCGAGGAGGGCGGTCCTGCGCCCGACGGTCGCGGGGGGCATCACGCGGCCTCCCGGATCACCTCGGCCTCGACGCCGAGCTCCGACAGCAGGCGGCGCCGCAGCGCCACGAAGCGGGCGTCGCCGTGGGCGCGCGGGCGGGGCATGTCGACCGCGATGTCGGCCGCGATCCGCCCGGCGTCGAGCACGAGCACGCGGTCGGCCAGCAGCACCGCCTCGTCCACGTCGTGGGTGACGAGCAGGGTGGTCGGGGTGTGGACGCGCCAGAGGTCGAGCACGAGGGCGTGCATCCGGATCCGGGTCAGGGCGTCGAGCGCCGCGAAGGGCTCGTCCAGCAGCAGCAGGCGCGGCTCCCGCACGAGGGCGCGGGCCAGCGCCGAGCGCTGCGCCTCCCCGCCCGAGAGAGTCGCGGGCCAGGCGTCGCGGTGGCGGGCGAGGCCGACCTCGGACAGGGCGCGCTCGGCCCGCTCCTTCGCGCCGCCGCCGGGCAGCCCGATGGCGACGTTCTGCCAGACCCGCTTCCAGGGCAGCAGCCGCGGCTCCTGGAAGGCGACGGCGACGGAGGCGGGGACGCGGATCGCCGCGTCCTCCGGCGCCGGGTCGAGGCCGGCCAGGGTCCGCAGCAGGGTGGACTTGCCCGAGCCGGAGCGGCCGAGAAGGGCGGTGAAGGAGCCCGGCGCGAGGTCCAGGTCGAGGCGGTCGAGGACGGTGTTGTCTCCGAAGCGTCGGGTGAGGCCGCGGACGGTGACGTCGCGCGCGTCGGTGGCCATGGGATTCAGCCCTTCACCAGGGAGGGACGCCAGGCCAGCGCGCGCCGCTCGAAGCCGCGCACCAGCGCGTCGGCGGAGAGCCCCAGCAGCGCGTAGACGAGGAGGCCGACGACGATCACGTCGGTCCGCAGGAAGTCGCGCGCGTCGTTGATGAGGAAGCCGATGCCGGAGGTGGCGTTGATCTGCTCCGCGATCACCAGCGACAGCCAGGCCGAGCCGAGCGCGTAGCGCAGCCCGACGAGGCCCGACGGCAGCGCCCCGGGCAGCACGACGTGCCGCACGATCCCCGCGCGGTCGAGACCGAAGACCCGCCCCGCCTCCACCAGCTTCGGGTCCACGCCGCGGATGCCTGAGAACAGGGTGAGGTACACCGGGAAGGCGCTGCCGAGCGCGACGAGGGCGATCTTGGGCGTCTCGCCGATGCCGAACCAGAGGATGAACAGCGGCACGAGCGCGAGGAAGGGCAGGGTGCGCAGCATCTGCATCGGCGCGTCCACCACCTCCTCCCCGAGGCGGGACAGGCCGGAGACGAGGGCGAGCGCGACGCCCGCGGTGACGCCGATCGCCATCCCCGTGGCCACGCGGGCGAGCGAGACGAGCAGGTGGCGCGGCAGCTCGCCGGTCGCGATCAGCTCCCAGGCGCTCGCCAGCACCGTGCTCGGCGCGGCGAGGGTGCGCGGGGAGATGAGGCCGGCCATGGAGGCCGCCTGCCAGAGCAGCACGAGGACGAGGGGCGAGACGAAGCGCCGCGCGCGGAGGAGGTCGAGGCGCGGCAGCACCGCGCCGAGAGGGGCGCGGACGGGCAGGGACGGCGGAACGATCCCGCGCGCGCCGAGAAGAGGCGTGTCGGACATACGGCGATGGACTCCGGAGCGGCTGACGGTGGCCTGGCGGCGGGGACGACCTAGCCGCGGCGACACCGGGCCCGGGACGCGCCGGACGGGCTGACGGGGTGGGCGCTGACCATGCCGTGAAAGCTATGGTCCCGGGCGGGGCGCAGAAAGAGCGCAGTTTCCCAAAGAGTCCCGCCCGCGCGAACGCGGCGTCCTCCGCCGGCGCCGTGACGGAGGGCGGGCATCCTCCGCCCCTCCGGACCTTGCCCGTCCCGGGCGGTCGACCCGGGCGCACCGCCGCTCGGCCGGGGAGGTTCCGCTTCTACTCCCGTCGCGATGGCGCATCGCCCGTCCCCGCCGAGGGCCGCTGCCAGGCGAGGTCGCGACCTCGATCGGATCCCGACGCCGATCCCATCGGCCCCGTGCGTCCGGCGGGATATTTTTTTGGACTAATTGTTGCGTTTTGCGCACTTTCCGGGCCATCATGGGTCCGGGGAGAGGTTCCCGCCACACCGAAGGGCGTTTCCATGCGTCGCGCGTCCGCGGTTCCGGGCCTGATCCTCGCCTGCCTTCTGGCCCTCCCGGCCGGGGCGGCACCCATCATCGAGAGTTCCGTCGGCGGTGGACCCACCGGGACCGTGCGCGAGAGCTTCGACGCCCTGGCGCTCGGCGCGGCGGGCGGGCGCACGGCGAGCGGCCTCGTGGTGAACCTCGGCCCGGACGCCGGGGCGGTGCGGGATGGCCTCTCCGGCCGCTACGCCGCGCCCCATCTCTCGGGGGGCGACGGCGCCGGCTTCGGGGCCGGCGGCACGGACCAGGCCGGCGGCGCCGACCGGACGACCTACCTCAGCACGGGCTCGGCCAAGGCGGTCCGCGGCGCGCAGGTGGAGTTCCTGATGCCGGCGGCGGGCACCTATTTCGGGCTGCTCTGGGGCTCGGTGGACAGTTACAACGCGCTGTCCTTCTACGACGGCATGACGCTTCTCTTCGCCGTCACCGGCGCCGAGGTGACTCGCGACCCGAGTGGCGACCGCGGCGCGAACGGCACGGTCTACGTCAACATCCGCAGCGATCACCGCTTCGATCGGGTGGTCGCGACCTCGATGGGCTACGCCTTCGAGATCGACAACGTGGCGTTCGACCGGCCCGCGCCGCGCGCCGCGGTGGCGGTGCCCGAGCCCGCGACCCTCACCCTCCTCGGCGCGGGGCTGGCGGGGCTCGGCCTCGCCCGGCGTCGGCGGGGCCGGCGGGTGGCCTGAACGGGGCTGCCTACGCGGCGGGGAGGGGAAGGGGCCCCGCCATCCCCCGGTCCGGCCACGGCCGCACGGCGTACGCTCCGCCGTCCCGCTCGATCACCACCCCCCCGCCCGGGGCCGGCACCCGCGCGATCCAGCCCCGCGGCGCCTCCCCCAGCAGCGTTCCCGCGATCGCCCCGATCGGCCCGCCATGCGCCACCGCCACCACCGAGGACCCGGCGGGCAGGCGGAGGAACCACCCCATCGCCCGGCGGCCGAGCTCGGCCGTCGTCTCGCCGCCGCCGGGGCGGTAGGTGTCGGGCGCGTCCAGCACGCCGTTCATGGCGTCGCCCACCCCGGCGTGGATGGCGTCCCAGCCGCGCCCCTCCCAGCTCCCGAAGCCGCGCTCGGCCAGCCGCGCGTCCACCGCCAGCGCCGCCCCGTGCCGGCGGGCGATCAGGCCGCCCAGCCAGCGGGCCCGGCGCAGGGGGGAGGCGGCGACGAGGTCGGACGGCCCCACGCCCCCCGCCAGCGCCCGCGCCGCCGCCCGTCCCGCGGAGGAGAGCGGCACGTCGCGCGCGCCGTAGCAGACCCCGCGCCACGCCTCCGCCACGGCCGTGTGGCGGATCAGCAGCAGGCGACGCGCGCTCACGGCGCGGCGGCCAGGGTGGCCGAGAGGGCGAGGGTCGCGACGATCGTCCCGCCGAGGGCCGCCGCCCCCGCCGCGTCCCCCGTCATGCCGCCGAGCGCCCGGCGGATCAGCCGCGCGTACCAGGCGAGGAACGCCGCCCCGGCGACGGCGGCCGCCAGCAGCCCCCAGGGCGAGACGAGCGCCCCGAGGCCGATCGCCGGCGCCGCCAGCGCCGCGGCCAGGGCCGCGCCGCGCCACCCGCCGCGCCCCACCCCCGCCGCCAGGCCGGGGCGGCCCGGCACGGGCGGGACCGCGGCCATCGCCGCGACCATCGCCAGCCGCCCCAGCGCCGCCGCCGCGACGAGGATCGCCGCCGCCCGCCACGCGTCGCCGGCCGCCACCAGCCCCGCCGCGCGGGCCGCCACGGCCAGGCCGAGCCCGAGCGCCCCGTGGGCGCCGACCCGGCTGTCTTTCAGGATCCGCAGCCGGTCCTCGGCCGTGCGGCCGCCGCCGAGGGCGTCGCACAGGTCGGCCACCGCGTCCTCGTGCAGCGCGCCGGTGATCCGGGCCTCGACGGCCAGGGCCAGGACCACCGCCACCGGCAGCGGCCACAGCGCCGCGCCGAGCAGCAGCGGCGCGGCGGCCAGCGCGCCGACCAGCGCGCCGACGAGGGGGAAGAGGGTCACCGCCCGCCCGATGTCCTCCGCGAAGCGGGCCGGGTCCTCGCCGGGCAGGGGGATGCGCGTCAGGAAGCGCACCGCCAGCGCCGCGGCGCGGAGCCAGTCGCGCGTCACCCGCCCACCGCCTCCTCCAGCGTCGCCACGTCGCGCAGCAGGGCGGCGGCGGCGTCGAGCATCGGCAGCAGCAGCAGCGCCCCCGTGCCCTCGCCGAGCCGCAGCTCCCACTCGAGGAAGGGCTCGAGCCCGAGCGCCCCGAGCGCCGCGGCGTGCCCCGGCTCCGCGCCGCGATGCGCCGCGATCACGGTGGCGAGCGCGCCGGGGTCGAGCGCGCGGGCGATGAGGGCGCCGGCGGCGGTCACGAAGCCGTCCAGCACGACGGTGATCCCGCGCCGCGCCGCCTCCGCCACGCATCCCGCGATCGCCGCCACCTCGTAGCCCGCGACGGCGGCGATCGCGTCGCGCCGGTCCGGCATCGCCGCCGCCCGCGCGACGGCCCCGGCCACCACCGCGCGGGCGGCGGCGAT
>Ga0325401_1006242_pt1 | contig 11510 bp, 12 predicted proteins | sample PopdelMetagenome_FD_205666 | JGI IMG/M metagenome (GOLD analysis project Ga0325401, IMG submission 205666) | Populus deltoides microbial communities from Bellville, Georgia, United States - Xylem-PdKOR-R2 | ecosystem: Host-associated > Plants > Phyllosphere > Stem > Wood/Secondary xylem | place...
AGGTACGCGACGAGATGTGGAAGGCGAGCGTCCGTTCGGTGCCGGGCGCGGCCGAGTCCATCCGGAACACGTCGACCAGCGTGCATCCGACCGCGCAGCCGCCGAGATCGGCGGCGACCTTTGCCGAGAGGTAGGTGAGGCGGCCCAGACGGTCCGACTCCCAGAACCAGCCGGTGCCATGCCCCTCGAACTCCGCGACCATCTTGGCGGCGAGACGGCCCTCGCGCGCCTCCTGCTCGCGCTCGGTGGCGGCGGCGAGGTCGAGCCGGCCGAGCCGCAAAAGGGTCGCGACGAGGCAGGCGAAGCAGAGCAGTACCGCCACCGTGGCGAGCCCCGGCCCGGCGAGCAACGGCAGGGTGAGGGCGATGCCGGCGGCAAATCCCAGGGTCGCGGCGCGGACGGCATGGAGGACGACGGCGGTGAGGCTCATCGCGCCGGCTACCGCGACGAAGCAGGCGAGGCGGGTGGCGCCGTCGGGCAGGATCGCGCTGGTCCACAACAGCCAGAACAGCAGGCCCGCGATCGCCGCCGCACCCGTCGCCAGCATCCGCACCTGATGATGAGGGGCGGAACGGCCGCCGATCGAACGCGCGAGCAGCAGCTGGACCCCGCCGCTCAGGGCCAGCATCGCGGTGGCCGCCGCGACCGCGCCCGCCGAATGGGTGTGCGCCCCCGCCAGCGCCCAGTTGAGCGCGCCCGCGACGATCGCCTGAAGCGCGATCGCCAGCGGCCAGGTGGCGGCGACCTGGGCGAGGCGGGCGCGATAGGCGGCGGCATCCTCCGTCTCGACCAGCCCGAGCAGCGCGGGCAGGGCGGCAAGGCCCCTGGGATCGGCGGATGGCTCCATGACCCGCTGGGCTAGAACTGCGATGGTTACGAAATCGTCGAGCGGCAGGGTAAAGGCGCGTTTTACCACGACCGTGAAGCCGTCCGGCCGAAGTCGTCCGGAAAACAGTGCGCCGGATCCGGGTGCATCCGCCTGACGCCGATCAGGAACACGGGATGATACGGATCAGTCGCCGGAACACGGGGGCAACGCCGGGCGTAGCAGCAATGTTTCGTCAGAAAGGCATCCCATGGCCACTGCCTATCCGGCCCGAGCGCCGGCCACCCACCCGATCCATGCCATCCTGTCCGCCTATCCGCTCGCCTTCTTCACCGGGGCGCTGGCGACAGACATCATCTATGCGCGCACCGCCGAGATGCAGTGGGCCAACTTCTCGATCTGGCTCATCACCGGCGGGCTGCTGATGGCGGCGTTCGCGGTGGTGGCGGGGATTGTCGACGCGCTGGCCCATCGCGGCCGGGTGCGGCGCGCGCGGCCATGGTGGCATGGCGTGCTGACCGTGGTGATGCTGGTATTCGCGCTGGTCAACGCGTTCCTCCACAGCCGCGACGCGTGGACGTCCGTGGTGCCGGCCGGGCTGGTGCTGTCGGCGATCGTGACGGTGCTGGCGCTGGTGACGAGCTGGACCGGGTACACGCTCCAGGCGCGCGGGGAGGTACGGTGATGCGGCGGGCAGTTCTTCTGGCGGGGCTGGCCTCGCTTTCGGCGTGCAGCGGCGCGGGTGGGAATGCGCCCGACCAGGTCGGGCCCAACCCGTCGCTGCCGGCGCAGAACCAGTACCTGCTGCCGCCGATGCACATCGCGCGGCCGACGCCCTGGGGCAACGCCACCCCTGCGGTGCCGCAGGGGATGCGGGTGACAGCGTTCGCGACGGGGATGAAGAACGTTCGCCGGCTGTTCGTTCTGCCCAACGGCGACGTGCTCGCCGCCGAGCCCAAGGGACCCGAGGAGCCGATCGCGCGGCCCAAGGACATCCTGGTCAATTTCATCCAGGGGTTCGGGCACAGCAAGGTGGCCGGCGCGAACCGGATCACGCTGCTGCGCGATGCGGACGGCGACGGGCGGCCGGAGGTGCGGACGGTGTTCCTCGACGGGCTGGATGCGCCGTTCGGGATGGCGCTGGTCGGGGGCGACCTGTACGTCGCGAACACCAGCGGGATCGTGCGCTATCCCTATCAGACCGGGCAGACGCGGATCACCGCGCCGGGCACGCTGCTGACCGAGCTGCCCGGCGGGCCGATCAACCACCATTGGACCAAGGACCTGGTGGCGAGCCCCGACGGGACCAAGCTGTATGTCGGGATCGGATCGAACAGCAACATCACCGAGCGCGGGCTGGAGGCGGAAAAGGACCGCGCGATGATCTGGGAGGTCGATCGCGCCACGGGGGCGCATCGGCCCTATGCCACCGGCATCCGCAATCCCAACGGGCTCCAGTTCAACCCGGAAACGGGGCAGCTGTGGGCGGTGGTCAACGAGCGGGACGAGCTGGGGCCGGACCTGGTGCCGGATTACCTGACGTCGGTACGGCCGGGGGCGTTCTACGGCTGGCCCTGGACATATTGGGGGCAGCACGTCGACCCGCGCGTCAAACCCGAGCGGCCGGACATGGTCGCGAAGGCGGTGATGCCCGACTATAGCCTGAGCTCGCACGTCGCGCCGCTGGGAATGGTGTTCTACCGCGGCGCGAGCCTGCCCGCAGCGTATCGCGGCGGCGCGTTCATCGGCGAGCATGGCAGCTGGGATCGGGGGCACTTCAACGGCTACAAGGTCGTGTGGGTGCCGTTCCGCGGCGGGCGGCCGAGCGGCAAGGCGCAGGACGTAGTGACCGGGTTCCTCGACGGCGATAACCGCGCGCGCGGGCGGCCGGTGGGACTGGCGGTGGACCGGACGGGAGCGCTGCTGATCGCGGACGACCTGGCGAACGTGGTATGGCGGGTGACGGGGCGTTAAGCAGGGTGTCATCTCCGCGCAGGCGGGGATTTATCTCCGGCCGCTCGTCCTGGCGGGACGGCCGGAGATGGGTCCCCGCCGATGGGTTGAATAAGAACGGCCCCGCTCGCGTTGGCGAGCGAGGCCGTTCGCTGTTGAGGCGACCCGAAGGCCGCCCCTGTTTGGATCAGAAGTGGGTGACGAGGCCCAGCATCGGGCGGAAGCTGTGGGCGCTGCCGAAGGTCGACACCTCGCCGCGCAGGCGCACGCCGCTCTGGCCGGTGATGCCCGGCAGGCCGATCGACTTCGGCCCGACCTCGAACCCGACGCCATAGGTGATCGCGTCATAGTCCGGGCTGTTCTTGCCGAACCGGTCGAAGTTCACCCAGCGATAGCCGACCTTGCCGTAGAACAGGCCGCTCTCGCCCGCACGCAGGCCGAAGCGGCCGCCGACGCCATATTCCCAGTCGATGTCGCCCGAGACGCCCTTGGACACCTCGCCCTCCGCTCCGACGAACACCGGGCCGAGCGGCACGTTGACGCCGACGACGCCCTGGACGAGGCTGCCGTTCAGCTCGTTGTTGCGGAAGTTGCGGCCCGGGATCGCGGTGGGGATGCCCGCCTTGTTCGGCTCGCTGTCGAACTGCTCCCAGCCGCCCATGATGCCGAAATAGGGCTCGATCCCGAACGCGCGGGTACCATCGGGTGCCTCTGCGGGAGCGGAGTCGGTCGTCGCCTGATCGGCGGGAGCGGGGGCACCCGCATCCTGGGCCATGGCGGGAACGGCGAAAAGGGCAGCCGGGAACGCGGCCGCAAGCAACAGCTTACGCATGGGGTCTCTTCCTGATTGTTTGCTCCGGCGGCGGGCGTCGTGCGACCGCTCTGTACCGGGGATCGTCCAAACAGGATTTCGGCGGGAAAGTTTCGAACCTCGATCAAGGCCGGGGCGATTGGGCCAGAAACTGTGGCGTGAATGTCACAGGGACGTCATGTGGATCAGGCGGAGCGGTGATTTAGAGAAGGGGTGCCGCGGCCAGGCCGCGCCGTCGGACGGGTCCGGCTTTGCCGACCCGCCGGCCGTGCTTGCACAAAGGGCCGGCGGTGCCGGCCCTTTGCGCTGTGCATATGAGAAGAGGTTGCCGAGCGTCTCGCGAGACACCCGACAACCCCTCGACATGGTCAGCGGCCGGAGAGCTCCAGCCCGGGAGACCATGACGCCTCCGTCGACGATGCCGCGCCGACATCGGCACGGCGACCGTCGATCAGACGCGAGTCCCCCGAACGAACTGAACCGACCCCCTTGCTGAACCATGAGACATCGGATCACCTCCTTTCGCTTGTTGATAGCAATTGCGGCCATCACTGCCCGCCTCCGCAATGTGTGCGGTATCGGTGCGCCTTGCAAGGGCCGTGATGCGCCGCGATGCAATCGAGGTGTCAGCCGCGGCAATCCTCCACCACCCGGCCGACTTCCGCCCAGGCGGGCAGCACGAGCGGGACGGTGCTGGCGGGCTCGACGGTGAAGCGCCCGCGGCTGAACGCGATCGCGTCGAGGAGCGGGTCGGCGGCGGCGAGCGAGGCGGTGAGAATCGCGCCGGGCGCGAGCGGCAGCGTCCGCGTCGTGCTGGAGGTGCGGACGGTGAGCGACGATCCCGCGACGCCGCCGACCGCCTGAAGCTGGATCGTCCGGCTGGCGCGATCGCACACCAGCCGGACGATCTCGGTCGCAGGTGACGGGCCGAAGCTCGCGACGCTGCGGGTCGGGCCGTCGTTGCGGTAATGCCAGGTTCCCGGCGTCTGCGGCCAGTCGCGCCAGTCGGCGGCGCGGGTCGGCCGGGGCAGGGGCTGGGGCGCGACCGCGGGCGGCGGGGCGGGCCGGGCGACCGGCGGCGCGGCGGCGGGGACGCAGCCGGCGGCGGCGAGGCAGATCGGGAGGGCGAGGCGGGCGGTGGCGGGCATGGTGCGGCGCTAGGCGAGGGGCGCGCGGCGCTCAACCCTGGTGCGGAACCGGCCGTGGCTTGCGCGGGTTCGGCGGAGTGAAGGAGATCACCCCATGGCCCATTCCGACACTCCCACCCTGTTGCTGGTCCAGTCCAACCTGACCCACACGATGAAGGTGGACAGCCGCGACGGCGACACGGTGGGTTCGGTCTATTCTTTCATGGTCCACAAGACGACGGGCAAGGTGACCCACGCGGTGCTGTCGCTGGGCGGGTTCCTGGGAATGGGCAAGAGCTTCTACCCGCTGCCGTTCGGACTCCTCCAGTTCGATCCGGTGCGCGACCTGTACATCGTCACGATCGACCGGCGGCTGCTGGAAGGGGGGCCGAGCTGGGCCAACAACCCGCCGGTGTTCGACCAGGCCTACGCCGACCGGGTCGCGAGCTATTACGGGGTGGCGACCGAGGACGTCGCGTAGCCGGTATCGGTGCGGCGAACGGGTGCATCCTCCAGCGATCACGGGCGTTTGCCGGCTGTTCCTCAAGGAGTTTAGGCATGAGCATTTTCGGCAAGATCAAGGACGCGATCTTCGGCGCCCACGGCGGCCCGCTGGGCAAGGGTTATATCGGCGGCAAGCATCCCGAGACCCCGGCCACCTTGCAGCCGGCGCCGGGCGCAGCGCCCGCCCAGCATCCGCAGACCACCGCCGCCCCGCAGACCTCCGCCCCGGCGCAGGCGTCCGCACCCGCGCAGCCGGTCGATGTCGAGCAGGTGCTGACCGGGATCGCGCAGGCAAAGGGCAATCCGGACCTCAACTGGCGGACCTCGATCGTCGACCTGATGAAGCTGCTCGACCTCGATTCGAGCTTGGGCAACCGCAAGGAGCTGGCGACCGAACTGGGCTATACCGGCGCGACCGACGGGTCGGCGGAGATGAACATCTGGCTCCACAAGGCGGTGATGCGCGAGCTGGCGAAGAACGGCGGCACGGTGCCGGGTTCGCTGAAGGATTAAGCGGTCAGGCGGCGCGACGCACGATCTGGGAGAGCTCATCCCGATAGGCGTCGCGCGCCTCCTCCAGATCATGGTCATGCTGGAGGCCGAGGAAGAACCCCTCTGACGTTCCAAAATACCGAGCGAGCCGCAGGTCGATCTCGGCGTCCACACAAGCACGTTCATCAAGCAAAGCCTGCAACCGCTCCGACGATAATCCGCTTGCGGCCGCGACATCATTGGTCGGCAAGGCGGTACCGATCAGAAAATCCTCGCGCAGGATTTCGCCAGGATGAACGTTCGGCAAACGCCCGGCATCGTCAGCGATGGTAGTCCTCGATCCGGACATCGTGCGCTCCTGCGTCACGCCACGTGAACGTCACTCGCCACTGGTCGTTGATCCGGATGCTATATGACCCTTTCCGGTCGCCCTTCAACTCCTCGAAGCGGTTACCCGGCGGGATGCGCAGTTCGCCCGGTCGCGCGATACGATGCAGTTGACGCAGCTTGCGCAGTGCGATGCGCTGGATGTCGGAAGGCAGTTTGCGGCTGACTTCCCGGTTCCAAACGCGCTCGGTCTCGGGATCGGCGAAAGTGTGTATCATGACGCGTCCATGATCGGGGTATAGGTCGCCGGTTACCGCCGTCAGCAGTTACAATGCTGCCACTACACCCGCCGCCGGCCCGCCCGGACCTGTTGCTGTTTGCCGAAGCGGGTCTTGCGGGTGCCGGGCTTGCCCTCGTTCGAGCGGCCCATGATCGGGGCCTTCTGTTCGTGGACCGGCAGGCCGAGTTCCTCGTTTTCGAGCTGGCGGATCTCGTCGCGGAGGCGGCCGGCGGTCTCGAACTCGAGGTCGGCGGCGGCCTTGCGCATCTGCTTTTCTAGGTCTTCGATATACGCGCGCAGGTTGTGGCCGACCATGTGCGGGCGGTCCTCGTCGATCGGGACGGTGACCTGGTCGCCTTGGCTGACATGCGCGATGATGTCGCCGATGTTGCGGCGGATGGTGGTCGGCGTGATGCCGTGTTCGAGGTTGTATTCGGCCTGCTTCTCGCGCCGGCGGGCGGTCTCGTTCATCGCCCGCTCCATCGAGCCGGTGATGCGATCGGCATAGAGGATGACGCGGCCGTCGACGTTGCGGGCGGCGCGGCCGATGGTCTGGATCAGCGAGGTTTCGGAGCGGAGGAACCCCTCCTTGTCGGCGTCGAGGATCGCGACGAGGCCGCATTCCGGGATGTCGAGCCCCTCGCGCAGCAGGTTGATGCCGATCAGCACGTCATAGACCCCGAGGCGGAGGTCGCGGATCAGCTCGATACGCTCCAGCGTCTCGACGTCGGAGTGCATGTAGCGGACCTTGATGCCCGCCTCGTGCATGTATTCGGTCAGGTCCTCGGCCATCCGCTTGGTCAGGGTGGTGACGAGGGTGCGATAGCCCTTGGCGGCGGTCGCCTTGCACTCCTGGATCAGGTCCTGGACCTGTTCCTCGACCGGCTTGATCTCGACCGGCGGGTCGATCAGGCCGGTGGGGCGGATCACCTGTTCGGCGAAGACGCCGCCGGCCTGCTCCATCTCCCACGCCGCCGGGGTGGCCGAGACGCTGACGGTCTGCGGGCGCATCGCGTCCCACTCGTTGAAGCGCAACGGTCGGTTGTCGATGCACGAGGGCAGGCGGAAACCGTATTCGGCGAGCGTGATCTTGCGACGATGGTCGCCACGCGCCATCGCGCCGACCTGCGGCACGGTCTGATGCGATTCGTCGATGAACAGCATCGCGTTCTCGGGCAGGTATTCGAACAGCGTCGGCGGCGGTTCGCCCGGCAGGCGGCCGGTCAGGAAGCGGCTGTAGTTCTCGATGCCGTTGCAGCTGCCGGTGGCGGCGATCATCTCGAGGTCGAAGTTGGTGCGCTGTTCGAGGCGCTGGTGTTCGAGCAGCTTGCCCTCCGCCTCCAGCTCCTTCAGCCGCTCGGCCAGCTCGTGGCGGATCGCCTCGGTCGCCTGCTTCATCGTCGGGCCGGGGGTGACGTAGTGGCTGTTGGCGTAGATGCGGATGTTGCCCAGCGACGCGATCTTGTTGCCCGTCAGCGGGTCGAACTCGGTGATGCTCTCGATGTCGTCGCCGAAGAAGCTGATCCGCCAGGCCGAGTCCTCGTAGTGCGAGGGGAAGAGTTCGAGGTTGTCGCCCTTGACCCGGAAATTTCCGCGCGCGAACGCAGCGTCGTTGCGCTTGTACTGGAGCGCGACGAGCTTTCGGACGATCTCGCGCTGGTCGGCGGTCTGACCCTTCTTGAGGTCGAACACCATCGCCGAATAGGTCTCGACCGAGCCGATACCGTAGATGCAGCTGACCGAGGCGACGATGATGACGTCGTCGCGTTCGAGCAGCGAGCGGGTGGCGGAATGGCGCATCCGGTCGATGCCCTCGTTCACCGAGGATTCCTTCTCGATGTACGTGTCGGAGCGGGGGACGTACGCCTCGGGCTGGTAATAGTCGTAATAGCTGACAAAATATTCGACCGCGTTGTTGGGGAAGAACGACTTGAACTCGCCGTAGAGCTGGGCGGCGAGGATCTTGTTCGGCGCGAGGACGAGCGCGGGGCGCTGCATCTCCTCGATCACCTTGGCCATCGTGAAGGTCTTGCCCGAGCCGGTGACGCCGAGGAGCACCTGGTCCTTGTCGCCCGCGCGGGTGCCGGCGACGAGTTCGCGAATCGCGGTCGGCTGGTCGCCCGACGGGGTGTATTCGGTGACCAATTCGAAGCGGCGGCCCCCTTCAGCCTTTTCGGGGCGGGCGGGGCGGTGGGGGACAAAGGCGTCGCCCGTTTCCGGCTCGTCGAGGCTGGTGCGGATCTGGATGGCCATGGCGGGAATATGGGGCAGCTGTTTGCGTTTCTCCACTCCCGTCACCCCCGCGCAGGCGGGGGGCGCTTCTTTTTAAACGGTGCGGGAAGACGCGGGACCTCCGTCTTCGCGGGGGTGACGGAGGATAGCGGGGCGGCGTGCGTTGTTGACCCTGCCGCACCTCATCCATATTGCGCGGCGTTCGCAAGACATGACGGAACGCCCGATGACCGAACCCCGCGCGCCTGCGCTGATCCCCGAGAACCCGGCGTTCCTGTCGGCCAAGGTCGTGTGGGTGAAGCACTGGAACGAGCACCTGTTCTCGTTCGCGATCGAGCGGCCGGCGAGCTTCCGCTTCCGGTCGGGCGAGTTCGTGATGATTGGGCTGCCGGGCGACAAGAAGCCGCTGATGCGTGCCTATTCGATCGCCAGCCCGCATTATGCCGAGGAGCTGGAGTTCCTGTCGATCAAGGTACAGGACGGGCCGCTGACGTCGAAGCTGCAGGCGATCGAGCCAGGCGACGAGTTGTACATGGGCAAGAAGCCCACCGGCACGCTGGTGCTCGACGCGCTGCTGGGGGGCAAGCGGCTGTTCATGCTGTCGACGGGTACGGGGCTGGCACCGTTCCTGTCGCTGATGCGCGATCCCGATGTGTACTCGGCGTACGATCGGGTCGTTGTTGCCCATTCGGTGCGGCGGGTGAGCGACCTCGCCTATCACGATGAGATGGAAGGGCGGCTGGCCGAGGATCCGCTGGTGGCGGAAGAGGCGGGGGCGCAGTTCCATTACGTGCCGACGGTCACGCGCGAGGACTTCCGCAACTCGCGGCGGCTGGGGGCGATGATCGCCGACGGGTCGCTGTTCGACGGGATCGACGGGGCGGCGAAGCTCGATCCGGAGACCGACCGGGTGATGCTATGCGGGTCGACCGAGATGATCCGGGACTTCGCGAAGGAGCTGGAGGGGCTGGGGTTCATCGAGGGATCGAATGCGAACCCCGGCAGCTTCGTGATCGAGCGGGCGTTCGTGGGATGATCTGGGCTCCCGCTTTCGCGGGAGCACAAGGTGGTCAGAACAGGCCCAGCGCGGCCACCTCTTCCGCCGACAGCGCGATGCCGAACATCAGCGCGAGGCGCATGCGGTAGACGCGGGGGTCGTCGATCGTGCCCGCCGCTTCCGTGTCGGCGGCGCGTCGGCGATAGTGGCGGTCGGTGAGCGCGGCGAAGCCGTGCGGCAGGACGATGCTTGCGATGCGGAGCGTGGTGAAGCGGGTGCCGGGCGCGGTCGCGGCCCAGTGGCTGCCGAGCGCGAGGTCGGCGTCGTATACGGGCGTCTCGGTGAAGCTGTACTGGCGCTGCCAGCCGGGCTCGGCCGCGCGGCCGTCGGTGGTGGCGGCGGGGCCGTCACGCCACAGCGTCCAGCCGTGCGTGGGATCGCGGTCGAGGCGGAAGCGCGCGCCGTCGGGGGCGGTCGCGGTGGCGCCATCGATCAGCGGCATGGGCGGGGCGTAGCTGCCGCCGAAGCCGGGGTCGGCGATCCAGTCCTGCCCGTCGATCGCGACCAGGCTGAGCGTGTGGGTGAGCGGCGGCGGATCGGTGGCGCCGAGCCAGACGCGGGCGAGCAGCGGGCGGTGCGCGAAGCCGACTGCGGTGAGCGCATCGCCGAACAGCCGGTTATGCTCAAAGCAGAAGCCGCCGCGCTTGGCGGTGACGAGCTTGGCGAAGACGGCGGCGGCATCGATCACGATCGGGCGGCCGAGGATGACGTCAAGGTTCTCGAACGGGATGCGCTGGCGATGCGCGCGCTGGAGGCGGGCGAGCCCTTCCGCATCGAGCGTCGGGCGGGCGGGCATGTCGAGGCGGGCGAGATAGGCGAAAAGGTCGAACATCGCGGGGCGATGTAGGGCGCTGAGGCCCCGACGTCACCCGTCAGCGGAGTTCGCGGACTGCCGGTGTGTCGAGGCAGGCGGGGCCTCGCGGTGTCGCGGCAGGCGCATGGGTGGCGGGCGGCACCTCCATCGGCCGGCCGATCGCGGTCGCGGCGAAGCGCTGCGCGCCCTGGCCTGCGCAGCGCATTGCGGCGGCGAGGAGGCGGGGCGGGGTGTCGTAGCCTTCGTAGCTCAGGCGGAAGGTGCCCCAGTGGATCGGGATCGCGGTGGATGCGCCCAGCCGGCGGAACACCTCGGCGGCCTGGATCGGGCCGATATGGCTGCCCGAGCTCATCTGGCCGGGGACAAAGCGGAAGGCGCCGATCGGGATCAGCGCGAGGCGGATCGGGCCGGCGGCGGCGCGCGCGGCCTCGGCGGGCCAGCGGCCGTCGCCCAGGCCAGTGTCGCCGGCGAAGAAGAGGCTGCCGGACGGGGTATCGACGACAAAGGCGGACCAGAGCGCGCGGTTGCGGTCGGTGAACCAGCGGCTGCCCCAATGGTGGTTGCGGACCACCGAGACGCGAGCGTGCGAGCCGCTTCGGCGGACCTCGCTCCGCCCTCGCCAGTCGAGCGCGATCGACTCCACCCCGACCGAGCGAAGCAGGGCGTCGTTGCCGAGGCTGGTGACGATCGCGGGACGGTCGCGATCCCAGAGGCGCTTGAGCGTCGCGAGGTCCAGATGGTCGTAGTGGTTGTGGCTGACCAGTACGACGTCGATGCGGGGCAGGTCGTCGAACGCAATGCCGGGGACAGCGACCCGCCCGGGTCCGAAGCCGAACGGGCCGGCGTGGTCGCTCCAGACGGGATCGGTGAGGATGTTGAGCCCGGCGGTCTGGACCAGAACGGTGGCATGGCCCACCCAGGTGGCGACCATCCGCTGACCCTCGACGCGGGGCGCGGGACGGGAGGGGCGGACGGGGACGCTGTCGGGCCAGGCGGGGCGGCCGTCGCGACGGGTGAGCTGGTTCCAGAAGAAGCCGGCCCGGCTACCCGAGCCGGGCGGGCGGATCGTGTCGGCATCGCCATCGGG